>Ga0268276_1002084_pt1 | contig 17836 bp, 11 predicted proteins | sample saktaG_4_FD_190145 | JGI IMG/M metagenome (GOLD analysis project Ga0268276, IMG submission 190145) | Saline water microbial communities from Sakinaw Lake, British Columbia, Canada - sak_2010_1_5_45m | ecosystem: Environmental > Aquatic > Non-marine Saline and Alkaline > Saline ...
ACGGTCTTGCAAGTTGTTTGCGTAAGCGGGACAGCGGGGTTGCGTGGCACAGCCCAACGGCCCCCATGCCGACAAAGCGCTTGCCCCGGCCAGCGCCGATGTCTTTCCAAGAAATTCACGCCGATTAATCATTTCTCATCTCATCTTTGTTTATTGTTACCTCAGTACGGGCTTTGGCCAGCGCCGGCCCGGCTTTCCCACACCGCGCGGGAGACTCGGAGCATATTGCCGCCGATGATTTTCTGGATGGCGTCATCCGTATAACCGCGCTGGACCAAACCGACCGTAAAGAGCGGCCAGTTTGTCCAGGCAAGGCTTGGATCACAGCGGGAGGTCAACGCGCCTTTCGGCCAAAGCTGTTCCCAGGCGCGGGGCGGCCTACCGCCGACACGCTTCGGGACTTTAGCGTTTTCTTCGGCCGCGAAACGTGATTGATAGCCAATGTCGCAACCAATAGCGACATGTTCAGCGCCAAATTTCTTGGCCACATAGTCAATGTGGTCAAGAAATGTGCCGATATGCCCCTCGCCGCCAATGAAATCGGGAATGCAGCAGATACCCACCAGCCCGTCGGTGTCGCAAATCGCTTTGATCACCTCGTCCGGCTTTCCCCGGATATGCTTATGAAGAGCCGCCGCCGCCGTGTGGCTGGCGACCATCGGGCACTTTGAAATCTTGGCGGCTTCGAGGCTCGTGCGCCAACCGGAATGCGCCACATCCACGATGATCCCGCACGTGTTCAGCCTGGCGATGACGGTCTCGCCAAAATCGCTTAACCCGCCGTCATTCTTCTCGCCTACGCCATCGCCGATCATGTTCCGGCGGTTGTACGTCAGGTGCATCATCCGGACACCCAGTTGGAAGAATACGCGGATCAGGCTCATTTCATCCCGCACGTTTTCGAACTGCTGCTGGAGGGGCACCCCGTTGGTCGTCAAGTAGAGGCAGCGCTTGTCTTGGTTTTTTGCACAAACGATATCGTCCGGAGTCACGGCCTTGAACACCTCGTCGCGCAGAAGATCCGTGACCAGCGTAAACCGCGCCAGACGCTTGATGAGGCGCAAAGGGTGGTTCCCCTCTTCGCCGGCATTTTGGAAAATGCACGTCACGCCTGAGGAGCGGAACGCCTCAAGATACTCCTTTTTTTCGCGCTCGTTCGAGAGATGATGGATCATCGGCATTTCTTCGCGCAAGTCATGCAACTCCTGTTCCGTGGCACCGGCTTCCATCGCTGCGCGGAGCGCGTCGCCATCCAGCGCGCTCCGCGGGGAGAAGCCGTAGGACTCGAAAACCAGCGAGGCGGCATGGAGCGCGAATCCGTGATCCAGTTCTTTCTGGCTGGGTTTCAAGACAGCCAGCGCAGCGGCGCGAGCCTTTTGAATCGTTTCGTTCTGCGGTGAAAGCGGCGACGAGGCGGGAAAAACAACCGTTTTCGGGACATGAATTTGAAACAGGCCACCCGCTAGACCGAGCATTGGCACGCTGGCAGAAGTTTTCAAAAAGGCGCGTCTGGATTGTGATGCGCCGCGATTATTGCCACTCATAAACATCTCTCCTCTCCATACCACCTAAAAACCGTTTCCCTCCGCGACACTCCGCCCACACTTCGTCGGTTACGCTTCGTCGCCTCACTTAGTTGATGCTTGCACTTCACATTTTAGCACCAATGACCAATCAGTATGCACACGAAAAACCCGGAATATCCAGAAGGGGTACCGAACAGATGTATGATTCTAGCGGCAGGCATTCAAAATTCCAGCATGAAAAGAGGCCGCAAAGTGACAGGTCTTTTTGAAGCCGGTTTGGCTGGCGAAGGAGGTCAAAACTCGTCGTTTTCCCCGTCCTCTTCCCAGTCTTCGTAATCCTGCCAGAGCCTTTGCACCGTCGAGAGATGCGGCGCGATATCATGCGCGGCGCGGATGCTCATATAAGCCTCGTTGTCCCGCCCCGCAGCCTCGTGATAAAGTGTCTGTCCCATCAGCCACACCGCATAGGCATCGGGATGCGTCTCTTTCGGCAAGACCGTGGACTTCACTAGCGCATCCGCCTTGTCGTCCTCTTCGAGCAAAACCAGAAGCTGCAGCAGCGTGCCCCGGGCGAAGAGGTACTCGGGATGGGTTGCGACCAACTCGTATAAGATCGGCAACGCCTCCGTGGCACGCGCGCGCTGAATGAGGCTGAGCGCGTAATTGAAACGCGCGGGATAATAATCCGGCGCCTCCTTCATGATGCGCAGATAAACCTGCCCCGTCTTTTCCCAGTTCACGCTCTTTTTCTGGCTGTTCAGGATGGTTTTGGCGTAGAGCTTTCCAAGTTTTTCAGGCAACTCCCCGCCAAAGCGGAAGTCCGGATTCAACGCGATGCCATCCAGTGCCACATCTTGCATTTTGCCTTGCATGAACATCCTGATCGACTGGCCCGGCTCGAACTCACCGCGCATCAGCAATACGTTCGCCGCCTGAAGACGCAGGGAATCCGACCCGAAGCGGCCTTGGACAATCAGCCGCAGCAGGTTCAGCGCCTCTGAATGTTTAACTCCTTTCAGCATGCCGAAGGCGTTATCCGGATTATGCGGCGTTTCATTCATTAACGCCTCGCAGAAATCCGCGACGATGCGTCGCGAGAGCCAAAGTTCGCCCTTTGTTTCAAATTCGCCCTTGATGAGCGGCAAAGGGCAAATATCAAAGGAAATCAAGTAGGGCCAGTCGCCGCGGATCGTATCTGGCCGGACCCCGTCTTTGAGGTACTGCAAATAACGCCGCACCATATCCGCTTTGTGAAAACCCCGATTCACCCGCCGCAACGCATGCCGGGCATATTCGAATTCCCCGAGATTGGCAGCCGCCACACCGGAAAAGAAAGCGAGGTTCGAGGTATCGTCAAAGCCGCTCGCATCAATCAGATCAAGAATGTCTTGATGCCGTCTGAAACGGGCCAGCGCTTCGCAGACCTTGGTGCAGGCATCTTCACTCGGCATCTCCAGAGTCAACGCCTCATCAAGGGTGCGCCTGCAATTGATCTCATCGCCGCCGACCAGGTATAACGTCGCCAAGTTAGCCAAACCGAAAGGGTTGGGCAGGAGGGGCGATGCCGCCAGACTCTCCTGTTGCACCTGCATGGCTTCATCCGGTTTCCCGATGGCCATGAGGCAGATGGCCAGATTGTTCGCGGGCGTATAGACTGACGGCATGGCGGCCATAGATTCCCGGAACCAGGCAATGGCCTCTTCAAGATCGCCTTGCTGCATCCTTCTCAACCCCAGCTTGCACAGGCGGAAACCTTCCTTCACGTCACCCCCCGGAAGACTGGCTGAAAAGGCGTCGATCTCTCCGGCTGTCGGGTCGTATGCGAAACCGGAGGACGGAAGCTTGTGTTCAGACTGTTTTGGATAACAGCAGAATTTGAACTTCTTGCCGCTGCCGCAAGGGCAGGGATCATAGGGCTCGATTTTTTTCATACCCTTCGACCTTGTTAATTCGTTACAACTGAATTTAAATCATATAATGTAACGAAAGTGCCAGTCAATGGCTTGTTCTCGATTGCGGCAAATCCGAAGCTTTTAATGCAATGCATCCGGACGGCGGGGGGTTCATCCCGCCAGTTCACTTGCGATCATTTCGGCCTGCTTGAGAACTGTCTCAGTGGCCAGCAACTGCATATCGGGCGGGTAGCCGTATTGGCGTAGGGTGCGTTTCACGATCACCTTCAGCTTCGCCCGCACGCTCTCCTTGATGGTCCAGTCGATTGACGCATTCTCGCGCACCCGCTGCGTCAGTACGACCGCCAGTTCCCGCAGTTGGTCATGCTGCATCAGTTCGCGTGCGCTGGAATTGTTGGCCACCGCCGTGTAGAACGCATATTCAAAATCGTTCAGATGCATCCGTTTGGCCTCGTCATCGGATGCGACGATCTCCTTGCTGATCCTGATCAGTTCATCCATCACTTCGACGGCGGTCAGGATCTTGTTGTGGTATTTCTTGATGGTGTTTTCCAGCATCTCCAAAAGCGTCTTGCTCTGCACCAGATTCTTCTTGGAACGTGCCCGCAACTCATCCTTGAGCAGTTTTTTTAGGACCTCTAGCGCCACGTTCTTGTGCTCAAACCCTTTCAGTTCGGCCAAAAACTCTTCGGACAGGATGGAGATGTCGGGCTTCTTGATGCCCGCCGCGTCAAAGACATCAATCACCTTTTCAGACACCAGCGCCTGATCGATCACCTGCCTGATGGTGGTTTCCAACTCCTCGCTGCTTCGCCCCTCGCCCGTGCCCTCAAATTTGACCAGACGCGCTTTCACCGCCTGAAAGAACCCGACTTCGTCTTTCGCGTCCATCGCCTGCTCGTGCGGAATCGCGATGGCAAAGGCCTGCGACAGCGCGTTGACCTCGTTGATGTACCGCTTCCGTCCGTCCTCCAGCCCCAGAATGTGCTCTTCCGCCGCCAGTATCAGCGACAGTTTTTCAACGGTGTCCGAGTCGAAGTAGCACTCGTAGGCGAAGCCGTGATACATGGCGGAAACCACTTCCAGTTTCTCCAGCATCAGTTGCACGGCCTTTTCCTGCAGCAGGGTCGGATCGCCCTTGCCGCCGGCGTCTGAGTAGAAGGAGAGCGCCACCTTCAGATCGGCGGCAATGCCTAGGTAATCCACGACCAGACCGCCGGGCTTGTCGTTGTAGACGCGGTTCACGTGCGCGATCGCCTGCATCAGGTTATGACCCTTCATCGGTTTGTCGATGTAGAGCGTGTGCAGGCTCGGCGCGTCAAAACCGGTCAGCCACATGTCGCGCACGATCACCAATTTAAGCGGGTCGTCGTCATCTTTCATCCGCGCGGCCAGCAGCTTGCGCTGCTCCTTGCTCGTGTGGTGTTTGGCCAGCAGCGGACCGTCACTGGAGGCCGCCGTCATCACGACCTTGATGGTTCCCTTGGTGATGTCGGCATCGTGCCACCCGGGCCTGAGCCTGATGATTTCCGCGTACAGTTCGGCGGCGATCCGGCGCGACATGCTCACCACCATGCCCTTGCCGGCGAAAACCTCCTGCCGCGCCTCAAAGTGGCTGACAATATCCTTGGCGATGTTCTCGATGCGCGGACCGCTGCCGATCAGCGCTTCCATCTTGGTCCATCTGGCCTTCATTTCGCGAACCGCGAAACCCTCATCCCCGTCCCTTCTCCCAGAGGGCGAAGGGTGCGAGAAACCCTCATCACCGCTGTTCCCAGCGGGCGAAGGGCGCATGACTTCTTCCTCCTCTCCCCCTGGGAGAGGCTGGGTGAGGGTCTCATCGAAGGATGAGATGAGTTGCTTGCCTTCGTCGCTCAAACCCACCTTGGCGAGCCGGCTCTCGTAGAAGATCCGCACCGTGGCACCGTCTTCCACCGCCTGCGCGATGTCGTACACATCCACGTAATTACCAAACACCGCCGGGGTGTTCACGTCCGTCTTTTCGATCGGCGTGCCCGTGAAGCCCAGATACGTGGCGTTGGGCAGGGCGTCGCGCAAGTACTTGGCAAAGCCGTACACCACCTTCTTGCCGATCACCTCGCCCCGCTCGTTTTTCTCGTCGATGGTCTTGGCCTTGAAGCCGTATTGCGTGCGGTGCGCCTCGTCCGCGATCACCACGATGTTGCGCCGGTCGGAAAGCTGATCGTACACGTTGCCCTCTTCGGGCTGGAACTTCTGGATCGTGGAGAAGACCACCCCGCCGGAGGCCACCTTCAGCAACGCCTTTAACTGGTCCCTGCTCTCGGCCTGCACCGGATCCTGCCGCAGAACCTGTTTGGAGGCCGCGAAGGTCTCGAACAACTGGTCGTCCAGATCATTCCGGTCGGTGATCATCAGCACCGTGGGGTTGTCCATGGCCAGCACGATCTTGCCCGTGTAGAACACCATCGAGAGCGATTTGCCCGACCCCTGCGTGTGCCACACCACGCCCGCCTTTTTGTCCCCCTTGGGCTGCTTGGCCACGCCGGGCAGCCCGTAGCTTTCCGGACTCTCCCGAATGCGGTCGCAGCCCGCAACCCTCACCCCGGCCCTCTCCCAAAGGGCGAGGGGGTAAGCAACGTGCTTTTCATTGTCATTGTCGAGCCGTAAGGCACTAATCCCCGCGCCCGCGCCCATGTTCGCCGCCCGCAGGGTGGAGGCCACCGCCGCGTTCACCGCGTAGTACTGGTGGTAGGCCGCCAGCTTCTTGATGGTTGTCATGGTGGTAATACCGCCATGACAACCACCCTCTCTTCCGTCTCTCCCAGCGGGAGAGAGACTCTCGGCGATCTCTGTCAGGACTTTTTCCGGCGTATTGATCAGTTCTTCATTTCTGAATCGCAACACTCTGTTGCCTAAACTGGTCAAACATTTATCTCGTATTCCGTCCTTTTCAACCTGCCCCGGTACGTCATGAACTCCGCCGTCAAGTTCGACAATCAGTCGTTTGGAATGACAATAGAAGTCAACGATGTAATGCCCTATCTGGTGCTGCCGTCTGAACTTGAGGCCCAGAAATCGTTTATTCCTGACCAGCTCCCAAAAAACCTCTTCCGCTCTCGTCTGCTTTTCCCTCAGTTCCCGCACCTCTTCGATCAACCCCGCAAAATTCATCCCGCCTCGGCAATTCCCTCCCTCCCGCTGGGAGGGACCGAGGGAGGGTTGTGTTTGAACGGTCTTCCGTTCAAACACAATGAACGACCTAACCAGATCCAGCAGCGTGGTTTTGTTCAGCATGCCCAGGATCAGCGTTTCCAACTGGCTCACCAGATGCGAGGCCTCCGCCTTGCCGTCCACGCTTTTCCACGCCATGAAGCGGGTATAGCCCGCCGAGAGCGAGCCGGCCTTGGCCTCCAGCCCGTCGGAAATCACCAGAATCGCATTGGGTGTGAACAGGCAGGGGATCGTCTGCTTGTAAGTCTCGATCTGCTGGTACGCCGATTTCACCGTGGCGTTCTCGTCGGCGGCGTTTTTCAGCTCCATCACCACCAGCGGGATGCCGTTGACGAACAGCACTAGGTCGGGCCGCTTGTTCTGGTGGTTCTCGATCACGGTGAACTGGTTGGCCGCCACAAAGTCATTGTTCAGCGGTTCGGAAAAGTTGATCAGCCACACCCGGTCGCCGCGCTCTGCGCCCTCATCCTGGTAGCTCACCGGCACCCCCTCGGTCAGCAAGCGGTGGAAGGCCTCGTTGTTGGCCAGCAGGTCGGGCGAGCTGACGCGCAGCACCTCCTTGAGCGCGGTTTGCAGCACCGCTTCCGGCACCTCGGGGTTGATGCGCCGCAACGCGGTTTCCAACCGCCCGGTCAGCAGCACGTCGTCGTAATGGCGGCGCTCCGGCCGGTCCCCGTCCGGTGCGATGTCCGGCGCATAGACAGTGCTGTATCCTAGCCGCTCAAACAGTTTAAGCGCGAACTCCTCGATAGCGGACTCGGTCATTTGGCTGGCCATTTCAATGCTTCCTTCTCTTAAAGTTCTTTTTAAAACGGAGCAATTTAAGAGAGAGGTTCCTGGACATAACATCTTGTTCATGAGCTAGATACGCATGACAATACAAAAACCCTATCTCTTAAAACAACGCTTAACGTTCTCTTAAAATGTTTTGTGTGCTTCTTTTAAGAGCACCCACTGCGGATACTTCTGACCACCCTTGTTCATGATTCTCCCCTCCATGCGCAGTTCGGAAAGAAGGTTGCCGACTTTGCTCCTCCGCTGCTTGTCGCTCATCCAATCCGGCAGTTTCTTCCACAACAACTCATCAATGTCCTTCCGCGTCAGCGAGCCATGCTCGCCAAGCGCCTTACATAGAAAATCGATGTAGTACTGTTTATCGAACGCCTTGTTCTTGCTGTACGTCGCCTTCTGCCCCGTTTTCTGCGCGACCGGTTTGGCGATATAGTAATTCGGCTTCCGGCCCTCGATTAATCCCTTGGCCTTCAGGAACTGGGTCTCTTCCTCGTCCAGCCGCTGCCGCTTCTGTACCTTGTCCAGCGCCATGATCTCTCGTAGCGACAGATCCGCATTGCTGGCCAGCAGCCGGGCGTAGTCCAAATCCAGAACCTTACCCCTGAGCATCAGCTTGACCCGGTTTGCAGAAAGGTCATAGTCCGGCATCGGAAAGAAGCGGGCCTTCTGGAACAGGAACATTTTGCGGATGCCGCCCCCAGCCGTATCCACCATCTTCAGGTTGAACATCGCCGTGGCGATCTCTTCTTTCAGATGATCCAGATCTTTGCGCGCGGGACGGTAATTTGAACCCACCACCTGCCGCGCGTCATTCACGCCGAACACAAGCCAAGCCGCAGACTGGCGCTTCAGATTCGCCTCGTTGCTCAACGCCGAAAAGTACTTGCCGAGATCGGCGAAAGAGTAGCCGTTCTTGGCCTCCTTGAACTCCATTACTTCGTTCTCGGCTGACATTCCCAAGAGTTCACTCAGTTTTTGCGTCGCGTCCATCGTAGGGCCTTTCACGTGTTCCGCTGACCGCTTAATCCTGCAATCGCTGCCTGCAATACCTGCCAACTGATTCTCGCCGTGTGTTCATCGGGCTTGAATTGCTGTACGGCCTGCTGACGCGGATGAATGTAGTTTCTGAAATCGCGCAGAGCATGTCCATACTTCTTCACGTCAAGCGAGAGTATGCCGACCTCGTGAGCGACGTTAATCAGGTTGTCCAACGTCCATTCATGCAACGGTTTGACTTTGCCGTCCTTGCCTTTGGGCGCTGATTCTGCCGTATTGAACCGCGCGATCTCCTTGGCCGCCGCATCCAGCAACAACCCTTCAAGCGTGCTTCCGCAAAGGAAGATCGTTGCGAGCGCCGCGCCGCCTTTCAGCGTGATCTTGATTTCCGCAAACCGCTGCGCGATTACGGCCTGTAAGCCGGGATCGATATTAAGCCTCACGCAATCAATGTCCTGAAAACTCTGCTGGAGAAAATCGGTCTCGGTCTTTACATTGACTTTTTGAGCGGTTATCGGCATTCCCCTGAGCCGGGCGATGATCTGCCTGGCTTTTTCCTCGTCAGCCCCAGCTAAAGATCCTAAAGCCGAGGCATACTCCAGCAGCGCCTCCAGAATCTTGCCGACCACTTGATCCGGTTCGATTTCCCAGAAAGCCCGCAGGCGTTTCATTTTTGATGTGCCGTTGAACCGGTACTTGGCATCGTCAATGGAAATCCCGTGTTCTCTAAAAAACTCGGCATACGAGGGATCATTGAAATTGAGGACGTATCCGCCCTGGTCAAAGAGCTTCTCAAAAATCACTTTCTCGTGCGCTTTGAGAGACGACATGATTACACCTCCACCCTCACTTCGCCGCTCATGAGTTTCGGCAACAGGTTGTCGCGGAGTTTTTCGAGGGTGCGGATCTGCATAAAATTCAGATGCAATTTAGGCATGACCGCCTCAGACATGGAGTTAAACTTGGCGATGGCTTGGTGAGAAGGTAAACAGAACGGATAGTTTTTCAAGTGGCTAGTCTCAACGCGCTGCCGACCGCTTGAACCTGCCAGACAGCCTTCCGCAAAATCACGGAAATCCTGATTTCGTGCGAGAACATAGGCAAAGAAAGGGTGCAGCCCGGAGCGCGGACGCATCACGATGAACTCCGTTGAACCCCACCCCACTTGGTCTTGATCCAAAAAGGTGACAAAGGCGGTTTTACCATTCTCAAGACAGGGTGTAATGCGGGCAATCAACGTGTCACCATTAATGAACTTCGTTCCCGAGGAAAAGGGACGGTCATACCAAGTATCCGGATTGAATGTCGCATTATTGACCGATGACATTTCCAGATAGGGCGCGACCGATCCTTTTGATAAACTTCTCAGCGGATTGAAATCAACGAGGTCGGCGATAACGCAAGCCTCATTCTCGCCCCCTCTCCCGCTGGGAGAGGGCTGGGGTGAGGGTTGAGGCGTAGCCTCAATAAACCACTGGCGGAACAGGGTCTCGGCCATGGCTTCGAGCGTCTGGTTCTGGCGGTGTAACAGGTCGATCTTGTCATCGAGGCTGCTGAGCATGGTGGCGATGGCTTTTTGTTCGGGAGGGGGCGGGACATGAACCTTAATTTCTTTAAGCGAGGTCAGAGGATTACTAAGCGACGGAACACCTACTTGAGACTCATATTTCAATATTTGGAATTGCCCATATTCTGACTTGAAGAAGTAAAAAAGAAACTCATTGTCTATAAGCGCCGGATTGACAGTAAGTTTCATGCCCGACTGAGAAATAACATACCTTTCAAATCCGTTCTTGGGAATCAAACAAACTTGCCCAATTGTTCCGCGATGGGTAAAAACCAGATCCCCTGCATGACAGTTACTACCTAATAACTCATCCGCTTTGTCATCGGTTAAAAAAACGAATTCGCCTGAGACATATTTGGCGAAATTAAAATTTGTCCCTTTAATTACTGGTACGCCGCGTGCCACAAAGTTCTCTGCTTTGATATTTGAACCGAAAGGCCCCATAGCGATGGCCCGCTTATCAGTCCCTTTTATGTCCGCAACTGTCATTAAATCCCAGCTTTGGGGGATTCTGCCAAAGTCAGTATCCTGCCACCCGCTCATACCCGCACCTTCGCCAGATTATCGGCAATCGCCTTGTTGAGCGTGGTCTCTTCCTTCAACTGCGTCTCGAACTCGGCTTTCAGCGCGGCGAAGCGCTCGGCAAAGTCGAAATCGTCCTCCTCGTCCGGCAACCCCACATAGCGCCCCGGCGTGAGCACATAGTCCAGCTCCGCCACACGCTTCAGCGGCACCGAGGCGCAGAAGCCCTTGATATCCTCGTAGAGGATACCCTCACCCTGCCCTCTCCCAGCGGGAGAGGGTGGGGCGGCGAGGACCATCTCACCCTGCCCTCTCCCAGCGGGAGAGGGTGGGGCGGCGAGGACCATCTCACCCTGCCCTCTCCCAGCGGGAGAGGGTGAGGTGAGCGGCGTGCGTCCGGACAACCAAGCGTGATACGTAGAAACGATTTTCTGAATATCTTCGGGCGACAGCTCGCGGGTGCGCCGGTTGATCAGGTGCCCAAGATTCCTTGCATCGATAAACAAGATCTCATTGGAGCGAGCGGAGGTGTGATCGCCACCTCTCCCGCTGGGAGAGGGCCGGGGTGAGGGTTCGCCGCGGCCGCGGCGAATGAACCACAATCCCGCCGGAATCTGGGTGTTCAGGAAGAGCTTGGCGGGCAGGTTGACGATACAGTCGATCAGGTTGCCCTCCTTGATCAGCGCCTTGCGGATATCCCCTTCGCCGCTGGACTTGCTGGTGAGAGCCCCCTTGGCCAACACCACGCCGGCCTTGCCGGTGGGCGCGAGGTGGTAGATAAAGTGTTGTAGCCACCCGAAGTTGGCGTTGCCCGCAGGTGACACGCCGTACTGCCAGCGCCCATCCTTGCGCAAGAGGTCGCCGCTCCAGTCGCTGACGTTGAACGGCGGATTGGCGATGATGAAGTCGGCCTTCAGATCCTTGTGCGCGTCGTTGAGGAACGAGCCCTCGTTGTTCCACTTCACCTGCGAGCTGTCGATGCCGCGGATGGCCAGGTTCATCTTGGCCAGCCGCCAGGTGGTCTGGTTGCTTTCCTGCCCGTAGATCGAGATGTCGTTGACGCGCCCCTGATGCCCGGCGATAAACTTCTCGGACTGCACGAACATGCCGCCCGAGCCGCAGCAGGGATCGAACACGCGGCCCTTGTAAGGCTCCAGCATGGCCACCAGCAGCTCCACGATGCTGCGCGGGGTGTAGAACTGGCCGCCCTGCTTGCCTTCGGCCAGCGCGAACTCGCCCAGAAAATACTCGAACACATGGCCCAGCACATCCGCGCTGCGGGCCGTGGCATCGCCCAGCGCGATATTGCCCACTAGGTCGATTAGGCCGCCGAGGCTGGCCGGGTCGAGGTTCTGCCGCGCGAAGACCTTGGGCAGCACGCCCTTGAGCGAAGGGTTCTCCTTCTCGATGGCCTCCCTCCCGCAAGTCCCCTCCCTCCCGCAAATCCCTTCCCCCTCCGGGCGAGCAAAACTGGACTCCCCATCGTCACCCCCCAATAAAATCAAGGCGTTCCCGTCATCGCACCTTCCACTTTTGCTCGCCCAAACCCTTCCACTTTTGCTCACCCGGCAACACCTTGTCAATCGCAACGTGTGCTGGCGCGTCTCAACCCCATGGTTTTTTCTTTTAGCTCCTTCTTAAGCCTATGTCGCTTTTGGGGGTCAGCCCTTGGTTTAGTATTTAGCGTCGATGCGTGGTTTCGGGATGTGCCATGTATAAACATGGCAAAAAAACTGCGAGTTGAATATCCCGGCGCGTTTTATCACACTGCCCGTCGCGGCAATGCCAAGAGACCGATATTTCCCGATGACCATGACCGCGAGAGGTTTCTTTTGCGGCTGAAAGACTCCTCGCGATATACAATTGGATCTCTCGGATTTGACTCACGCATAAGAAGCCTATATAAAAAGATGGTTGAGAGGCGGGAGGTTGTTGACTGCAAAGCTTGAAAGTCAGTTAAATGAGAGCTTGTAGCCCGCTAACTTTTAATCTAAGGTCTGACCCGCTTTCCCGAGATATAAGTCTTGCGAATAGTTGTATAACAGATTGAATGAATAGGGGGGCATTATGACGAGGCGACAATTTCTGGCAGGGACGGGCGGTGCGATGTTGTGGGGAACGAGCCGGGCCTGGGCGGGTGCCAATGATCGTGTGCGAGTGGCTGTCATCGGGATTCACGGGATGGGGCAGAACCATATCGCAAATTATCTGCAATTGCCGAATGTCGAAGTCGCGGCACTGTGCGATGTGGACTCGAACCAGTTTGCGCCGGTCATCAAGAAACTTTTCACCGACAAGGGGCTGAAGGCCCCCAAGACCTATACTGATATGCGTCGGTTGTACGAGGACAAGACGATCGATGCCGTGTCGGTAGTAACGCCGAATCACTGGCATACGCTTGCGGCGATCTGGGCCATCCAAGCCGGCAAGCATGTGTCGGTTGAGAAACCCTGCTGCCACAATATATTTGAGGGGCGCAAACTGGTTGAGGCCGCAAAAAAATACAAGGTGCTGGTGCAGGATGGTGCTGAGCAGCGTAGCAATCCCTGTTCTCAGAGCATGGCTGAATTCTTGAAGAACGGGGGTCTCGGCGAGGTCTACATGGCCAAGGACGTTGACAAGTGGCAGACCTACATGGGGGAGAAGCGCGAACCGGGCGAGACCGGCTCCGGCCTCGGAAACCACTATGAGAATTTCATCAAGGCGATTCGCATGCCCGATCCGGCGGTTTTCAATGCGGGTATTGAAGATGGTTTCTACTCTTGCGCGGTGATTCACCTCGGTAACATCGCGTATCGTCTGGGCCGCACGCTAACCTTCGATCCCGCGACACTCACCTTCCCGGGGGATGCCGAGGCAAATGCGATGCTTACACGCAACTATCGCACACCATACGTCGTGCCGGACAAGGTGTAATCGGCGGAACGGGCATAGCGGGTTTTGAGAAGGGTCTTTTGCAAAGGACACTTTTGACCTCCCCGTTGAGATTTTGACCTTATTTGAGAGTTGACGAGGATGGTAAAAACATGTGTTTAATTGGGGAGGCTTCTTTATGAAGCCGAAAGCGAAGTTTGAAGCCTTTAATACAAAGGGGGATACAAAATGAAATTGATGTGCCTTGTATGTGTATGTTTGATTTGGCTTTCCGGATATGCGGACGGTGACCCGTTTGTGAGCGGTGTTTCCGTGGGCGTCGGACAGGGGCGCAGCGGGGTCGATATTTACCGTCTGGGAGTTCAAAAAGATTTTTCCGCAGACTGGCTCGCCAACCGGACCGGATGGTTGTCTGGCTATTGCGAGGCATCCGCGAACTATTGGAAGAAAAACAGCGACGAGGTGTACGGTGCCGCCTTCTCGCCTGTGTTCGTCTACTTTTTCGGCAATCATGAAATGGCCATAAATCCCTACATCGAGGCCGGCATTGGTGCCGCCTGCATTTCAGGAACGCGGCTAGGAAGCCGCAGGTTGTCGACCGCCTTTCAGTTCGAGGACCGGCTCGGGATGGGCGTCCGGATGAGGCGGGGCGACTTCTGCGTCCGGTATATGCACTATTCCAACGGTTCAATCGCGGAACCTAACGACGGGATCGACAGTATCATTGCAACGGTGTCGTATCGCTTATAGCCCGCTAACTTTTAATCTAAGATCTGACCCGAATGGCACGAAGTTAAGCCACTTTCCCTCGCTTGCTTTCAGCGCGGTGAAACTATATAGTGTTCATATCAGTAGGGTGTTTTTTACCTCGTGAACGGTTACAACATTTCTAAGGAAGCCAGTGATATGAATAAAACAAAATTATCCAATACAGCTGCCACCCGCCGCCAATTTCTACGTGCCTCAGCACTCACAACCGCTGCCATGGGTTTTCCCGCAGTGGTGCGTGGCCAAAAATTGAACAGCAAACTGAATATCGCAATAATCGGATGCGGGGGACGTGGAAGCGGGAATCTGGGGGCTGTTGTAGCAAATGGCGAACAGCACATCGTGGCACTTTGCGATGTAAACGAAAACAATCTGAACGCTGCGGCGGCGAAATATACGGATGCCAAAAAATTCATCGATTTCAGACAGCTCTATGCAGAGTTAAAGGACTACGATGCAGTGGTGGTGAGTACGGCTGAGCACACTCACGCGCTGGCCACGCTGCCTGCGCTCAAGGCTGGCAAGCACGTCTATTGTGAAAAGCCTCTCACCCACAATGTCTGGGAGACACGAATCATCCGCGAGGCTGCCAAGAAGGCGAAAGTGGCAACCCAGATGGGTACGCAAATCCATGCGGGGGCGAATTATCGGCGCGTGGTGGAGTTGATCCAAGCAGGTGCGATTGGTCCAGTGAGCGAAGCCCACGTCTGGGTTTCGCGGGCCTGGGGATTACAGAGTCCTGAGGCGGCAGCCAGGTTTGGCGACATCCTGGCAGTGCAGGAGCGCCCAAAAGAAATACAAAAACCTCCAGCATATTTCCATTGGGATTTGTTTCTCGGGCCGGCTCCGGAGCGCCCTTACCACAGCGTCTATTTCCCCGGACCAAAATGGTATCGGTGGTGGGATTTCGGCAGCGGGACAATGAGTGACCTGGGGTCGCACTATAATGACCTGCCCTTCTGGGCGCTGAAATTGGATGCCCCATTGACGATTGATGCCTCTGGCCCGCCGCCACACCCCGAGCTGGCCCCGGCTTCGATGTCCGCCCACTACGAATATGGTCCACGCGGTGACATGCCAGCGGTGAAACTCACTTGGTATCAGGGTGAGATGAAACCGCAGATCTGGAAAGACAAAGGAATACCCCAGTGGGGCTCCGGCTGCCTGTTTATCGGCAGCAAGGGCATGCTGCTGGCGAATTACAGCAAACACATTCTGTTGCCTGAGGAGAAATTCAAAGATTTTGTACGCCCTGCGCCAACTATTCCCGACAGCATCGGCCACCACGCAGAGTGGCTGCAAGCATGCAGAACCGGCGATCCGACAACGTGCAATTTTGATTACAGCGGCGCACTCACAGAGGCCAACCATTTAGGAAATGTGGCATATCGCGTCGGCAAAAAAATCACCTGGGGTGCCGCCAAACTCCAGGTGACAAATGTTCCGGAAGCTGCTGCACTTATTAAACGGCGCTACCGCAAGGGGTGGGAGTTTAATGCTTAAAAAAGGGCATGTCAGCCCGTTTGGACGGCTCGTTATCATGAAACCATAATGGCACACAGAAATCGGACTCACACATAAGGTTGCTTTTGACGCTTTTTGGACGCTTTTCAGGATCAGACCCCCGCTTTTACGGGTTAAATTTTGGGTTGACTATTTTACCCCCCCGCATAATAGATGCGAACAACGATGGCTTGCGGAACGTTTAGTGGTTACGCCAAGGTGGCGTGCGGTTCGTTCCTCTTCAGGCTATGGGATGCTAGTGAATTAAAATAAAGCTTACACGACGTCATGCGCTCCGTCCAGAGGATTTAGACCGGGTGCACGTCACAATAATTGAAGCATACCCAGAATTCAGAAGACAGAATTCAGAAATCAGAATGTTTTTTAAACATCCTTTCGACCTCGACACCGATTTTACTCTGCAACATTACAAAACTTGACTCATTTGTTAAGTTTCCAAGCTATTTAAGCCACTGGTGTTGCTAATGCGTTACTGAGCTGGGCGAGAATGACGCGAGCGGAAAAGTGCCGTTCAAACAGATCCCGCGCGGCATTTGAGCGGCGCGGCAGAATATCGGGATGCTCCAGCCATGAAGCCACTGCTGCGGCCAGTGCGTGCGCATTGCCCGGCGGCACGCAGGAAAGCGCGTCGTGATGCTGAAACTCGGCGGGGTAGGCTGCGGATGAGCGAGTCACTACCGGGCGTGCTGATGCCAAGGCTTGGAAAACTTTGTTGGGTATGACACGGCCGGCCTTCATGGTTGTGCCGAAAATTCCCAGCAGGATATCCGCGCGGCGGATGCGCGCGGGCAATTCTCTGTATGGCAGGCGTTCTTCAAAAAAAACGTTGTGCAATCCGGCGGCAGCCTGTACACACGCCTGTTTTGCCGGACCGTCGCCCAGCAAGCTCCAGCGCGCGGGCGGGCCCTGATAACAGCGCGCCGCCGCGATGATGGTCTGTGCGCCGTGCAGCGGTATGAAACTGCCGTAGAATAGCACGTCGGCAGGAGAATTCGGCTCACGCGCGGGCGCGGGGCTGAACAGCGACTCGTCTGCTCCGACGTACACTACGCGGACTTTATCGGGACTCACGCCCAATCGTTCCGAAAAGAACGCGGCGTGGCACGCTGTGTCCGCCAGCACGATGTCAGCCATGCTGAATATAGTGCGCTCCCTTTTCAGCAAGCGGTCGGCCTGACGGCTGCCGTCCGGCAGTTTGAAGCGCTCCCATACCTGCTTGTCATAGGCGCTGATGAGCGGGTCGAAAAGTAGCGGTACGCGTTGACGGTCGCACCAGCGGCGTGCGGCAGCCATGTCACGTTGTCTGAAGCACGGCACCCAGACGAGGTCAGGTTTGGCGATACGCCGCAGGCAGGCTTCAAGGTCTCCCGCAGGCGAAAAGGCAGGACTGAAATCCATAATGCGCCAACCTAGAGTCGACAGGTGTCGGCGTAAAATACCGTTGCGGGAGTATGCGGGATCAGAGCGTCCCCACCAGAGAATGTTTTTTTCGGTCACAGGCATGATTTAGGCACTTGCGAAACCTCCGGTTTGTGCAAGCGGAGAGTTCAGGGTTTAGTGGTTAGGGTTTTGGGACAGTAACGGTTTCGGCCGGAGCCGCGAGGGCGAGCAGGGCAAGGGATTTTTTGATCAGGGCAAGGCTCATGGTGTGGACTTCGCGTTTATTACCGAGAGACGCGGGCAGGGTCACGCAAAGCCGTCCCCCGAGGTGTTCGCGGAATTGTTCCAAGCCTGCGAGCACTTCCGGTTCACCATCCGAGCCTTTACGGGCCAACAAAGACGACCACACCGGCAGGCCGCAATCGGTCAGGCCGTCCAGCACGGCTTTTTGTTCGGCAGGGGTAATGTAGCGTTTCAGCATAGCGTAGGTTGTGTCGAGCGCGATGCCGACAGAGACGGCGTGTCCGTGCCCCAGTGCAAAGTCCGACATCAATTCCAGGCGGTGCGCTGCCCAATGACCGAAGTCGAGCGGACGCGCGCTACCGTACTCGAAAGGGTCGCCCGAGGTGGCGATATGGCGCAGGTGCAGAGCGGCGGTTTTGTGTACGGCCTGCTCCATGAGTTTCTGGTCACGGTCACGCAAGGCGCCGGTATTTTTTATCAGCCACAGGAAAAACGGTTTATCCTTGATGATGGCGACC
>Ga0268276_1002085_pt1 | contig 17829 bp, 11 predicted proteins | sample saktaG_4_FD_190145 | JGI IMG/M metagenome (GOLD analysis project Ga0268276, IMG submission 190145) | Saline water microbial communities from Sakinaw Lake, British Columbia, Canada - sak_2010_1_5_45m | ecosystem: Environmental > Aquatic > Non-marine Saline and Alkaline > Saline ...
ATAAAAGAACTTGAGGAAGAAAGAGAATCAAAAAAAGAGCAGCTGAATACAAAGGCAGAAGAAAGTAAGAAAAAACTTGAAGGATTAAAGAAAAAAACAATAGAAAAGTCCAGAAAGAATTCAAAGGTCTTAATTCCTATATTGATTATGATTGTTCTCGGGACAAGTTTTTTTGTTTTTAATGATTTTTTTTATGATATAAAAACAAAAAAATCTAATGATTTTCTATGTAGTATGATAAGTGACGAAGGAGAGAGAAATGATTGTTATAAAGATACTGCATTACAAACAGAAAATGTGAATATCTGCTATGAAATAAAAGACAGTTATTTAAGGTTAGCTTGTGTTAGTATAATAAACTTTAACTCATCTTCATGTGAGTTAATAGAAAGAGATGAAACAAGAGATTTATGTTACATAAAAATTGTGGATAGTACAAAAGATATAAATATTTGTTATAAAATAGGGGATAATGATTTAAAATTACATTGTGTTGGGAAATTAAGCCTAAATTTATCTTCATGTGAATTAATAGAGGAAGAGAGGATAAAAAAAGGGTGTTATGAGAGAATTGCTGAAAGAATAAATGACATAAATATTTGTTATAACATAGAAGGTAATGATTTAAGATTGTATTGTATTGGAATGCAAAGTCTTAATTTATCTTCGTGTGAGTTGATAAATGAACAGGAAGTAAGAAGTGATTGTTATGAGAGAATTGCTGAAAGAAATTTATTAGTTTACGTTGATAATGAAAACATTTAAAAAATATTCGCGAAGGAATACCTTTCAAAAGTTTAAAGGATTTTTATACTAAACATTTAAAATAATATTAACAAATAAATGTATGTTATCAACACCAATCTTAAATTCAAATATTTTAAAGTAATGTTTTTGGTAAATTGCATGCAAAAGGTTTTATATACAAGCTTTAAATTTTTATGTTTGTTTTGTTTACTTTAAGCATAATAAAAAATCACATTATCACAAACTGCAATTTAGTGTACCGAATTTATTGTATATTTATTTTATGATCAAAAGGTTAGAAAAAGCTTACAGAAAGAATGCAGTTCCCTTATAGATTAAAGTCTGTAAGAGCATCCTTGCCTAAGAAAATGAAAAATATTTCCATAGTAAATAATATAGTAAGAAAAATATTTCAGAATATAACATTTATTATTTTTTTAGCATTTAGAAAGTCATTCACTTTTAAAAAAATTTTAAATTTTATTTCTATCAATTTTCAATATCTTTTTGGATTTACTAAAGTAAATGGATATCCTTATATTCTGACTATAGACCCCAATAACATCTGTAATCTTAATTGTATTTTCTGTCATACAGGAATAAATCTAGCCGATAGACCTAAGGGACAAATGTCATTTAAAGAATTCAAATTAATATTTGATCATTTTAAAGATTACATTTTTATTTTATCTCTTTTTTTGTGGGGCGAACCTTTTTTGAACGAAGATATTTTTAGAATGATAAAATATGCTAGCAAAAATAAAGTATTTGTTTCAATTTCAACAAATCTTAACATCCCTAGTACTAAAATGAAAAAAATTATAGAATCAGAATTGGACTATCTTGTAATTTCTCTTGATGGATTTGATGAAGAAAGCTATCAAAAGTACAGGAAAAATGGAAGTTTTAATTTGGTTATTAAAAATATTAAGTCCCTCTTAAAACTAAAAAAGGATCTACATAAGAAAAATCCTATAATTCATTTGCAACATGTGATTTTTAAGCATACCGAAAAAGACTTAAATAGAATATTGGAAATTGATAAATCTCTTAATCCAGATCTAATTGAATTTGTCAGGGGAGTTAATGGTCTTGATGTTAGATTTTCCAAAAAAAACAATTTCTTGAGCTACAATAATAAAATAAACAAAACACATTTTGATTTATATTTTAAGTGTATGTCCCCATGGAATTGCTTTGTAGTTCATTGGGATGGAGGAGTTTCTCCATGTAAGCATTCTTTTTTCAAAAAAGATGATTTTGGGCATATAAGCACCAATTTTAAACAATTGTGGAATAATGAAAAATTTATCAAAATCCGAAAACAACAGAAAAATCCAAAAGCGATTAAGGAACATACAATCTGCAATGATTGTTGTATTTTTAAATTTTGATTCTTGTGTTTTTATGTACTTTTGTTTATTAATAATGTGCCAATTTACTATAACAATACTCGGTTTTTCAAGACTTTTTCAATGCAGTCCCATACAAATGCAAAAGTTTTATTAATACACAAAACAAATTATAGATTAAGATGGTTAAGGTATTATTTCTTCAAAATCATGTTTATGAATCTCAAGGTATCATGTGGCTCTCTGCAGCACTCAAAAAAGCAGGGCATAGCACAGATGTTTTGATAAAAAATGTTGATAAAGATATTGTCATTAGCTCAACAAAGTCAAATGCAGATATTATAGCATTTTCAACAACAGATACTCACAAGTGGGTGCTGAGCGTAGCCAAAGAGATTAAAAAAAAGTCAAATAAACTTATTATTGTGGGTGGACAACACGCGACATTCTTTCCAGAAATAATCAATAGCCCTTTTATAGACATTGTGGGTATGGGAGAGTGTGAGGAAGCAATGGTTGAGTTAGCTAACAAGCTAGACCTACGGGAGGATATCACAAAGATTAAGAATCTAATAATCAAGAAAGATGGGAAGATTTATAGTAATGAACTTAGACCCCTGATAGAAAACTTGAGTAGTCTTGGCAGTCCTGACAGAGAGATTTACTACAATAAATACAGCTATCTCCGAAACTTCACTCTAAAAGGATTCTTCACTGGGAGAGGATGCCCATACAACTGCACATTCTGCTTTAATCATTCATTCAAGAAACTTTATACTGGAAAAGGCAAATATGTAAGAAAGAGGTATACGTGGGAAGTCATAAATGAAATAAAAGAAATGAAAAGGAAATATCCATTAAAAACCATATTGTTTATAGATGATACATTTATTATTGATAAAAGATGGGTCGCCAAATTTATCGAGATGTATAAGCGTGAGATTAGGTTGCCATTTATCTGCCAAATCCGGGCCGACTTGGCTGATGAGAAAATAATCAGAATCTTAAAGTATGGTGGATGTAAAATGGTATTCTTTGGATTAGAAAGTGGAAATACTTACCTCCGAACATCAATACTCAAAAAAGGAATTACAAATGATCAGATAATCAACACGGCGCGAATCTTAAGGAAAGAGGGTATTAAGTTTAGGACTTATAATATGTTGGGCTTACCAGGAGAGACAATGGTAAATGCTTGGGAGACTGTGCACCTAAACCAAAAAATAAGGCCAAACTTCCCTTGTTGTGCCATCATGCAACCTCATCCTAAAACTGAAATCTATCAAACCTGTGTTGATATGAAATTAATTTCTTCTTCGTGTTCGCCAGATGAGATAAGACAATCATTCTACTTCGGCAAAGCAATAAGTAAGGATGCTCAGCAGATGGAGAATCTACAAAAATTGTTTATTTATGCAGTAAAATTCCCATCATTTGAACCATTAATTAAGAAACTGATTAAGCTTAAGCCTAATTTTCTGTTTAACATGGTATTTATTGCAGCGATGTATATGCAGAGTGAATCTTCGGATATATTCCAGAAAGCAACTTTTGAATATGCAAGGAATATCATTAAATCATTAGTTTCAGGTTTTCGGAACCTCTAAAAAGATTATATAAATTTTAAGATTTCCTAAGTATAACAAATGTAAATTATTGACAATAAAAAAAATTATCTAATATGTTAAGAATTGCAGATAAATTCTTAAAAGACATAAATAAAATTGATCTATTTTTTAAATCTTAATGAAAACATTTAGTTTTCGCACAATGCTAAGATTCACAAAGATTTTTATATTTGAACTTCACAAACATATTATAGAGGTATTTTGTTACCTATTCAAGGTGCCAGAAATTCAAGCCAACCTTATGGTTGTAATGCTCAAGTTTGACATTCACAAATTTCATTTTTGTTGTCTCCACACAACGAAAATTTTACAGCTCATGCTAAATAGGTTGGAGATTTGAGTGTGTGCGCCAAATTCGTTGCGCATTCAATTTATAATCAAAATGTTAGAAAAAACTTACAGAGGAAAGGCAATTCTCCTACAAACTAAAGTCTGTAAATGTATCTTGCCTGAGGGAAGGAAGAAAAAAATTTTGTTGATTAACCCTCCTTTTGAGAGATTGTTGGGCAAGACAATTTCATATCCTCCTTTAGGTTTATTATACTTGGCAACAGTATTGAGAAATAAAATGTATAATGCCAAAGTATACAACACTGATTTTGAATTGCATCTTAGGACTGCTTTTTCTCATCCATTCACTGATGATTATTCCGAAAAGGAAGTTTGGGAAAATTTTGATAGAAGATTAAATGACCTCAATTTTTATGTATGGAAAGAAATCCACCAAACCATAAAAAAGGAAAATCCAGATATAGTTGGAATATCTTTTGATACACAAAGGTATAAATCAGCAAAAAATATTGCTTTTCTTGCTAAACAAATAAATAAGGATATCATTGTCATTGCGGGTGGTTGGCATCCTACAGCTTTGCCCGAAGAGACTATAAAGGAGAAATATTTTGATTTTGTTGTTGTTGGAGAAGGGGAATTGACGCTTCTTGAACTTGTTGATGCAGTTTCTAAAAATAAAAATTTTGATAGAATAAGGGGAATTTTTTTTAAGAAAAAAGGAGTTATTTTCAAAACTCCCCCAAGAGAATTAGTCAAAAATTTAGACGAGTTTCCCATTCCAGACAGAATGCTCTTAATGAATAATAAAGAACTTCTACCTCAGGAGGCTGGGCATATAATTGCTTCAAGAGGCTGCCCTTATCATTGCTCTTTTTGTGCATCTCATATAATTTGGGGTAGAAAAGTAAGATATAGAAGTCCAAAAAACATACTCAAAGAGATAAAATTATTATACAATACTTTTGGAACAAGGGATTTTATTTTTTATGATGATACTTTTTTGAGTGATATTTCAAGAGTGGAAAAAATATGTAGTTTGATTAAGAAGAACAGATTAAAAATAACATGGACCTGTCAGACACGCATTGATACAGTTAACATTAATGTATTAAAATTAATTAAATCTGCAGGCTGTAAAGTTTTATGCATAGGATTTGAGTCTGGAGACCAAAAAATACTCAATTCTATGAAAAAAGGCATCTCAATAAAACAGACTAAAAAAAATGTAAAACTCATCAAAAAACTAGGTTTTAAGATTTTAGCTTCATTCATCTTAGGACATCCAGATGAAACTTTGGATAGTTTGGAAAGGACAAAAAAACTTGCTAAAGAGATTAATCCTGATTTTTTGGTAAGTCAATTTCTTGTTCCTCTTCCAGGAAGTGAAATTTATAATCATCTAAAGCAAAAATATGCTATTCTTGATTACAATTGGTCTCATTATTATTTTGATAATTATAATTTAATAAAGCATCCAAATGTTAAAAGTTCTGATTTAATAAAATATTATAGGTTTTTTAGGAAAGATGGAGAAAAAAGAAAAATAGTAGGGGTTCTTTCTTATTATCTTAATCCAATATATCTAACAAAAAAAGTAATTCAAAACATAATTTATCCAAAAAGACTTCTTTTACTGATTTTACATTTCTTTAAAACAATTATGCTTATAATAAAATTTTCATTTGTGAATTTTACTCATTTAGGTAGAAAAAGATGATATTAAACAATCTATATCAACTACAAAAAGCTTTAAGGGTGCAGTGGCTTAGCTCAAAAAAAATAAAAGATTTACAGTTTAAAAAGTTAAAATTCATTACTGAATATGCATATAAGAATATATATTTTTATAATCGTTTTTTCAAAAAAAATAATTTCAATCCTGATAAGTTAAACAAATTTGAGGATATCCTTAAAATCCCTGTTTTAAAAAAAGATTTAATCAGAAAGTATGGGGCTGAATCTTTGATAAATACAAAATTAAAAAATATTCCTGCTGTTATCAGGCAGACCTCTGGCTCATCTGGAGTTTCTATGACTATAAAATATGATAAAAATTCTTGGGATTTTGCAGAAGCAATTTATGCAAGGGATTTAATATCAGTTGGTTATAAACCTTGGATGCGAATGGCGCATTTTTGGCCTGAACCGTTTAACAAGAAAAATTTTTATGAAAAAGTGGGTCTTCTAAAAAGAACATGGATATCTACGATGAGAGACAACGATTATCAGTTTAATCTGCTAACTAGTATAAACCCCCAGGTTATTTTTGGATTTCCTTCAACTCTCTTAATTCTTAGCAGGTTAGCTCAATCTAAAAATATTAAATTGTCTCCTAAGCTAATTTTTACAAGTGGAGAAATGCTAACAAAAGATAACCGACAGATGATTGAAAATGTTTATTCTTCAGAAATATTTGATCAATATGGCTGCCAAGAAGTAAATCGCATGGCTTTTGAATGCAATGAACATTCTGGTTATCATATCGATGAAGATGCTGTTCTCCTTGAGTTTGTAAAAAATCAGGAGCATATTTCTGAAAGAGAAAGGGGTAATATTGTTGTTACCGGGCTATTTAACAAAGCAATGCCGTTTATAAGGTATGAAATTGGGGATATAGGAAGCCCAATTTTTGAAAGGTGTGCTTGTGGAAGAGGCTTTTCGCGTATGAGCATTATTGAAGGAAGGCAAGATTCTTTTATCTCGCTCTCAGACGGTTCAATTATTGGCCCGAGAACTATTAAAAGCATAATTGATGATTCTTTCTTATACAACAACAAAATTTCAAATTATAGAATACACCAGAAAACAAAAAAATTGATTGAAATTGAGATTGTTCCAGGAAAAGATTATCATGAGGGGAATTTAGTTGATATTAATAATTTACTTTGTTTAATATTTAACCAACAAGTAAAATTAAAATTTAAAATTATTGATGACATTAAAAAAAGTCGCCTTGGGAAACTTCGCTATATTCAGTCTGATGTTAAATTAAAATTTTAATATATTTCTCCAAGAAAATATATATGATGTGCAAATAATGGCTTAACTATATTAAAGGTTTTGGATTTTTCTAAAATGGAATATTTATCAATAAGTTTTTTTGTTTTTTTTATGTCTTTACAATCATATAAGTTCCAAAACCAGTTTTTATTAAAAGATAATGTAAAATTTTTCAGTATGCTTCTAACTGGCATGTCCCATGTGTCTGGCCATGGCGGAACATCAACATAACCTGAACAAAGTATTTTTATTTTTGATTTGAGTAATATTTTTTTAATATTTTTAAGTTCCATAAATTTAGGATTTCCATGGTCCCATCTTTTATTTTTTAAAATATGGTGTATAACATGTGCAGGAGTTCCAATATTATAGATATTTTGAGTTATTATCAAAATATATTTTTTTGTAATTCTTTTCATTTCTTTTAACAGCTCTTCTGAATTACAATAATGTTCAAAAACACAAAAGTTCCATACTAAGTCAAATGATTTATCCTCTATTGGAAATTTGGTTTCTTTAGAACAATATTTAAAGGTTAATCTATTTTTTTTGTCTTTCAAAAAATTCTTTGTGATTTCAATATTTTTTTTGTCTAAATACATGAAAACTGTTTTTTTGCATCTCTGTGAAAGATGCAGCGAATTTATTCCTTTTAATCCAGATATTCCATCATCGGGACCTTCTAAGACTTTTTTAAATCCGTACTTCCTTTGAAACTGGATTAGTAATTTATTAAGCATAATCCTTTCATAAGTTGTTCCAAATCCCTCATTATAATCTTTTGGGATTATTTTATTGTTTTCTAAAAGAAATTTTTTAAATTTTTCCATTTTTTAACTTTTTTAAAATTTTTTTCTTTTAATGTTACTATATTAAATATAAGCGATATATTTATATTCTTTTCTATACTTTAATCAATGACACAGATGATTGATTAAATTAAGCATAAAAAATGGAACAAATATAAAAGGATGGCAACACGTGGTGACCATAAATTCGGTCTTAGGGCAGGAACAGAAAATATCCGGGGGATTGTCGGCTTTGCAGAGGCAGTAAAAATTGATATGAATAAAAAGCAACTTCTTAAAGGAAATATTAAAAAAGATAATCTAAAGCAAAGAGAGTATGTTAGATGTTTAATTGTAAATCCTCCTTTTTTTAAGCTTTTGGGTTATGGCTCTAAGTTTTTTGCATTAGGTCCTTTGTATATAACTACAGCCTTGAATAAGCGCTTCTATGCTAGATTTTATGATATGGATATTGATGAAAAAATAATAGGATATAAATCAAATTTTTTTGGAATTAAAATTAAAAAAGATACCCTTTTCAATCTAAAACACCCCATTTGGAAAAATTTTGCCCAAAATCTAAAGAAATTCAAACCTGATTTTCTCGGAATTAATATTCATTCTTCTTCTCAATTTCAATCTGCATTAAATATTGCAAAAATTGCAAAAAAAATGGATTCTAAAATTACAATACTTGCAGGAGGTTTTCATGCTACTGTTATGGACTCAAATGTACTTCAAAATCCTGAGTTTGATTTTGTTGTAAGGGGGGAAGGTGAAAAAACAGTTGTTGAATTGATTTCTTGCTTAGTAAATAACAAAAAGGTATCTGAGGTTGCAGGTATTTCATTCAGAAAAGGAACACAAATAAAAAGAACTGCTTCCAGAACATTAATCAAAATTCTTGATTCAATACCTTACCCTGATAGGATGTTGATCTTGAATAAGAAGAATGTTCCTTCCTCTTATTTGGGTGCAATTATGACTTCTCGAGGTTGCAGTCATTCGTGCAATTTTTGTGGAGTTAACAGAATGTGGAAGAAAATAAGATATCGGTCTCCAGAGAATATTCTCTCCGAAATTGAAAAACTTGTTAGGTTATACAAAATAAAAGAAATAACTTTTTTGGATGATTCTTTCACAGTGGATAAAAATAGAATATTAAAACTTTGCAAGTTAATAATCAAAAAAAAACTAGATATAATTTGGACTTGCCTTACAAGAATAGATTTACTTGATGCAAAGTTAATACATTTAATGAAAAAATCTGGCTGTTATTTTTTAAGTATAGGATTTGAGTCTGGTTCAAACAAAATTTTGACTTTGATGAATAAAAGACTTGACTTAAAACGCATTACTGTTGCTTTAGATACTATCAAAAAAGAAGGTCTTTTTGTTCGAGGGTTCTTTATTCTAGGTTATCCGGGGGAGTCAGTATTTTCTTTAAATAAGACTTATACTCTTATCAGAAATTTAAATCTTGATTCAGTTGTAGTATTTTTTGCAACACCTTTTCCAGGAACACAGCTTTATTCTTTTTGTAAAAAAAATAATTTATTAGAGCATGAGAAATTTTATGAGTACAATTTTAATTTTCCTTCCGTTATAAAATTTAATGTAAAGGTTAAGCAAAAAATGAATTCTACTTTTCTAAAAATAATAAAATATAACAAAAAAATAGAATCAAAAAATTTATTAAGATTGTTTTTTTCCCAAAATTATCTAAGAATAAGAATTCAAGAGAACTTATTTTATCCTAGAAGAGTATTTAACTATTTCTTTTCCTTTTTTCAACATCTTTTTTCAAAATGATACCTTATTTTCTAATGGTTTTTCTAATCAACTATTTAACTCTATGCTCCTTGCTAACTAGATTTTTAACTGGATGTTTTCAAATAAACTCTGTTGAATTTGTTATAATAATTATCATAAGTTAAGAAAGGTACCCTAAAGCCTTTAATTTTTCTATATTTACTTGTTCAGAAGAAATAACTTCAGTTGTTATATTTTCTTTTGTATACTCTTTATATTCAATTCTGTTTCTTTTTAGGTATTCCTCATTTATAGCCTCTGTTAAAACTCTCCCATCCATATTTTCACCTACTGGAAGGCCCATTAAATAAAGGATAGTAGGTGTAATATCAATATTCTTAGCATTCTCAATAAGAACATCTTTTTTCAAATTTGGTCCCTTCATAAATAAAATACCTTCCTCTTCATGGTCTGCAGATATTCCACCCCATTTGATAAAATCACCCAATTCATAGATTTTATTATCTATTAAAATTTTTTTCTTAAGCAAATTCTTAGTATCTTTATATTCTACACAATAGTGAATATTAAAGGTTACATCAGGGTAATCATCTTTATTAACGTTACTAAAAATTTTTGCTGTAGGAAATATTCCCAATTCTTCTTCCTGACAGCGATTGTTTATTCTATGCCAAACATCCAGACTTTCATTTTCATCTAAAAATATTATATTTTGTAACTTATTTTTTATTTCTGTTTTTAATGTTTCAAATTCTTCATATTCTACAATTCCCTTTGGATTTCTTCCTTTTAGATTTATGCAAAAACCTTTTTCTAATATGCCCCCACAATAGTAGGCTTTGGTTCTTATCCAGTCAATATCCTTAGAATTATTTTTGTAGTATAATAATCCCATTAAATTTAATAAGTCATCATATTCCCTAATAAAAGTACCATAATCCAAACAGGCTATCTCGTCTGGATCTAATCTCCCCATTCCATGATCAGATAACACAAATAAGGTAACATCTTCATCTTGCACAAATTTTTCTATAAAATTATCTATTTTCCTGTAAAAAAAGGGTATAACATCATCAAATTTTTCTATTTCTTCCTTTGTTACATTAAAACAATGCAATTGTGGTTCCATGTATTTCCAAAATAAGTGTTGGCCTTGATTTGTAAAATAAAAACCAACAGAAAATAGATAGGGATTGTATTTTTTAAGAAGGTATGGGACAGTTTTAATTAAATTGTCTGTTTCTATCATTTCAGATTCAAAATAATCATCAGAAGGCTCGTCCCATGAAAAAGATGAATTACCTTCAAATCTTTTGATATCAACGTTATTTTCTATTTCTTCTCTTAAATTTGGAGGATATGTAGAATTATCTTTTGTCAGCCAGTTATTCGGAATTACAAACCCTTCTTTAAATTTTTGTGGTGGCCATGTAATTAACCAATTTAATAAGCCTACTCTCTTATTGTTTTCATCAACTATTTCCCATAGAGTTTTGGTCTTAATTATTAGCCTGTTCGTAGCAATCATTTCTGTATTTTCTGGCAAAGTAATATAAAAATCATTAATCCCATGTTTATCTTCATACACTCCTGTAGCAATTGATGTCCAAGATTGGGGTGATACAGGAGGCTGACATAAAAAACCTCCATACGCTCCTTCATTCATTAGCTTAGCAAAATTAGGCAATTCACCCTTTTTTACCATCGGTTCAATTACGTTCCATGTTGCTCCATCTAAAGTTATGATAACAATTTTAGGGTTTTCATAATCTGTTCTTGGAAAAGCCGCATTATCAGTTACAGATATGTTTATAGAATAATTTCCTTCATCAGCATCTTCAGGAGTAAAGTTTATTTCCCCAGTTGTAGCGTTTATATTAAATATATTTTTTTTAGAATAATAAAAACTAGAAATAAGGATTAGAAATACTATCAATATCAAACTAAACATTTTTTTTATATTTAATCTTCTCTTTTTCATAAGTATCAAGTATTTAGGGGTAAAATTATAAAAAATTATCCTTTTAGTCTTAGCGAACTTAAAATGTTAGTATAATAGGGGTTACTGTGGGTACAAAAGCAATGCTCTCTTTTGATTTTTTTTCTTATTTCACCTGCTTTTTTTCCAAAAAATATTTTTTTAAAATCATAATTTTCCTTGCGCAAATTTCCAAGAGTATCTGCCTTTACACAACATTGCCATATTTTGCCACTGGGAGATATTTGTATGGATGCAATCCCTGCAAAACACGGTATTAATTCTCTGTTTTTTAATAGAGTTTCTTTAACAACAAAGTAATATCTTTTTCTGAGAAAGTTCTTCAATTTTAGACTTAGTTTTTTTGAATCATTTGCATATTCAGTATACTTATCTAACACTTTAAGAGAGATATCTTGATTTAGTACAAAATTTTCTTTGATATTAACTAATTCCTTACTTTTTTCTGCAATTTCAATGCTACAATGGTCTGGTTTAAGGTTATTTATGATAAAATCTCTTATTTCATCAATATGTTCAGCATTGTATTTTGAAATCACTGTATATGTACCAATAATTAAATTAGGATACTTCTTCTGTAACTTCTTGAGGTCTCTAAATGTTTTAATGGTCTTTTTAAATGCGCCTTTAACTCCTCTTATGTTATCATGCAATTCATTTATTCCATCTATTGATATGTTTAAAATTAATTTGACTCTTTTTCCTTTAACCTCAACCAATATTTTTTTGATTTGTTCAACTACTAATTTTGGTAAAGTGCCACTGACAGGAAAATTAATTATTTTTGGTCTATTATACTGTAGTATATACTTAATAATTTCTGAAATATCTTTTCTTAAAAATTGATTGCCGCCTGTTATAGTAATCCAAAAGGGTGCATTCCCGATGTTCTTTATGATTTTTTTCCATTCTTCTTTTGTTAAATCATTGCTTGACTTTTGTTTCCAGATATTACATGTTTTACATTTAGAGTCACATTTGGATGTAAATGAATAGGTGTAATTAACAGGAAGAATAAAGATTTTATTTAACCTTCTTGATATATTAAAGATTAATAATTTAAGTGGCAACAAAAGTGTTTTCATATCTAATCTTCCTATTTTATTTAAATAATGTAAGTTTATGACCTTAATCTTTTTGTACTCTCAGCAATCTTCCAAACAGCATGATCTTTCCTACTATAAAAATCTATCATCCCAAGCAGTCTAGCATACATCTCAAGCATTACTGCCCCAAAAGTCCAAATTAGATGCTTTGGGTTTATATCTAAGTATGATATTAAATTTTTTAAAATATTAAAATTGCTGATTGTTGGAACTTCATAATGGGATTCCTTTTTCAGCTCTAGATGCCCGCAATAAATTCTTCTTCTCTGTCTTAAGAAATCTTGGATTGTGGTTGGGCCCTTATTAAATACAATAGCATCAGGCACATATTTTGCTAAAAGGCCTTTTTTTTGAATTAACATAGCAATGCATTCCTCGTCAACTGCTGTATTTGAAATGGCCTTAATGATATTTTTAAAGGCAATTAGCTCCCCAAACTTAGGGCTTTTTAATGAAATCTTATGATGTAAGGACCATAAAAGATTAACAGTAAAACCCATTAAAGAATCTTTTTTATTTATTGGTATTGGATGGGAGACACAAATTCCGACGTTCTTTCTTAAGAGGGGAATACAAAGTTTTTCTATGCTATCTTCCCTTGGTAAGGTATCTGCGCTTTCTAAAACAAGTATTTTTGAACTCGCTGTTTTAATAAAGCTGTTTATTGCTAGTGCCTTACCTATTCGTTTGTTTCCTGTTATTAGCTTAACCATTTTGTTTTCTTTCATAAATTTTCTTACAATTTCATTTGTTTCATCTGTACTTCCATCTGAAACAACAATAATCTCCTTAATCCTAACTTTTTTAAGTTTCTGGCTTAAAAGAGCTTTCAATAATCTGCTAATATTTTTTTCCTCATTAAAAGCCATTATCCCAATTGAGATATTCATACATGTTTAAAAATGGTATCTACTTAAATAATTTATTAAAATAAAATAAAGAAAAATTTATGTTACATAACATTTAAATAAAAATGAATAAAATCAAAAAATATGGCTATATTAACCAAAAAAGAATTTAGGATATTTTTAACATTCTTTATTATTTATATATGCTTTGCAAGGTTCGAGCCATGGAATGACGTTTCTAAGCTTGACCTCACAAGAGCTATTGTTGATGAGCATCGCTTTGAGATAGATTCTTACATAAATGATACAGAAAATCGTATAAGGAATACAGGTGACAGGGCTTACTATAAGGAACATTACTATAGTGACAAGCCTCCTGGAGCTTCTTTCTTAACTGTTCCTGTTTATTCTGTTTTTAAGCTGTTTTTTGGAATGCCAAATACTGATTTAAAGCTACGTATCCTAGAGTTTATGATAATAGCTTTCAGTTCTGTTTTGTTCTCTGCTCTTTTAGTTGTCTTAATGTACAAAATTTTAAGATTCTTTGTAAAAAAAGAGGTGTATAGAATATTGATTACAGTTATTTTTGGCTTAGGAACTATGGTCTTTGCACTTGCAACAATTTACTATCAACATGCTATTGCTAACTTTTTTGCATTTTTGTGTTTTTATTTAATTCTTAAGATGAAGCGAGAAAATAAATTTAGTAACAGAAACTTTTTCATTGCTGGCCTTTGTGGTGGGTTTGCAATAATATGTGAATATTCAACTTTAATAATAATCCTTGCTTGCATAATTATGATTTTAACATTAAAAAAATGGAAACAACTTGTTCCATTTTTGCTTGGTTTTTCAGTTGTCATCAGTCTATTATTTATGTATAATTATTCTATTTTTAACAATGTTCTTGATATAGGTTACAACCATCTAGACAATAAGGCTTTTTTTACAAATGATGGAAATCTTTTTCCAATGATGTTTATAAATGATTATACACAAGGGATTATACCCCTTAATTTTATTAAAAATTATGTTATGTCTTTTTTTTCATTGGCTAACTTTAAGGTAATTTTAAGGCTATTATTTTACCCATTCAGAGGGCTGTTTTTTTATTCACCTGTTTTAGTATTATCTTTGATTGGTTTTTTATATATGCACAAAAAACATAAATTAGAAGCAAATTTAATTATTTTTATATTTACTTTATTCTTAATTTATAATTCACAAATATTTGATTGGGCAGCAGGCTCTTCTTTTGGACCAAGGTATTTATATTCTATTGTTCCATTTTTAATGTTGCCATTAACTTTTTGTTTTAAAAAAATTAAGCTAAAATTTATTTTGTTATTAACTATTATTTCAATAATTATAAATTTAATAGGTGTGCAGATGTTAATAAATGAACAAGTTACAGATGAATTACCTCTTAGACACACACTTGATTATAATGTAAGACTTGCAACATGGCAACCAATATCAAATCCTCTTTTCACCTATTACATGCCTCTCTTCTTTAAGTATGGTCCACGTAGCATCCTAATAGAAGAAATCCTTGGCTTCAGGCTGCCTCCTTTCCTGAATGTTTTTGTTTTAATTGTGATAGTTGTATTTATATGGAAAAATGAAATATTCTTCAAGAAAGGGAGGATTTAGGAAATTATCGGCTGCGTTGAAAAAGTCCTAAAAAACAATAAATTATATTGCAGGCAATAACCTTATAATATACTCAGCTCTTTGAGCTGATATTCTAATAGAGGTTAAGCATATACTTAGCTTTAGAGGTATTTCAATAGTATGCGGCTTGTCAATTCTTTTGTAGTAGTATAGGCCTGGTAGTGGGTACTTTAAATCTGACTGCCATCTTAAGAATGTTTTGCCACAGAACAAAAGGAATCTTTTTAACCATCTTGGCAAGAGCAGAATATGTAGGAACATGAAAGCCAAGCCAACTAAGAATCCTGCTTACTCGGCGATAACCAAGCCTGCATCCTTGTTTTATAAGCAATACAACAGCATGCTGCCAGAACTAATATTTTTTTGGTCCAAAATGGTGAAGCCATCTTGAATATCCTAAGCATTCTAACAAACGCTTAATTCCAAAAATTAATTTAATCTAAATCTTTATTTCTTAAGGATATAATCTGGAACAAGGATTATATCTTTTCCTTTTTTCTTGTAGTAAGCTATTGTTTGTTTCATCTCTTTATCCAGTTTTTCTATATAAGAAACGTCAAATGGATTGAAAACTTCCCAGGCCTCGCTTATAGGATACCTTATAAAAACAGTTTCCTTTTGCTGATCTTTTGAATATAGTATTCCTGTTGTGTAATTCAAATAATCATATATATGACTCCAAACCATTTCATTCTGGTAAAAAAATGAGGGGGGATAATCATTATACTGGATCTCTCCTTCTGTTGTGTAAAATAATGCATGGACAACTATTATATCAATGCCATTCTCATAAAGCCATTCAGAAGTTTTTAAAATTTTATTATAGCTTAAATCCCATCCATAGCCTGCAAAAGTTTCTGTTAGTGAATAAGGCTTTCCATAAATGAACTCTGCAGATGAAGCAAGTAAAGGGGTTATTTTGTTTTTATTGAACTCGTTTATATCATCCGTGCCTGGTATATCAAAATATTTAATTGGTGTGAAAAAATCTCCCTGGAAAAGGACTATCTGAGATAAATCTTCTTCAATAAGAAGATGCCCTGAAAAAAGAACATTATGCTCTCTTGTCCAGTTTCTTATGATTTCAAAGTAATTCTTAGAATAAATTGTGTTTCTTACCTCAAAATAATCTTTTCTTACTTTTCTTGATATATTACTATCACCTTCTTCCCAAATAAAATAAAGATAATCAGTTATGTTGTATCCTTCTATTTCATAAAAATCATTTTCAAAATCATCTGTCCATGGTATCGAGCCAAGGTCATATTCTCCGTAAACATTTGAATAGAATCCTGGCTCATCTGTAAAGAATCCAACTATTGTATTTTGAAAATAATCACTAAATCTTTCATAATATTCTTCATGAGTTAATCTTATGAAAGTTTTTGTTGTTTCGCTGTCAAGCAAATCAACATAATAATTTTTTTTGTACTCTGTTCTAAAGTGGCCAAAATCCTGATAAAAAACATATATTGAATTATTGAGGTATAAATCTTCAAAAAAACAACTGTTTTCAATGCAATAATCATTTTTCACATTTTTTTTGCTGTCTTTTTCATAAATGATTACTGAAATAATTTTTTCCACATTGAATTTTTCATTTGTTTTTAAACTGAAGTAGCTTTTATTAACTTTTTCCATTTTAAGGTTCTTTGCAATAAAATGAGGATTGTTTTCTAAAACCTTCCCTCCAGCCGTGCCGCTGGGCCAGTCAAACTCATCATATACCCACATTTTCATATTATTTTTCTTAAGCTCATTAAGCGCAAAACCAACGAGCTCAAACCATTCTTCAGAAAGGTATTCCTGTTCAAGCCCTGATCTGGCATGTATCATCAGTTCATTTATGCCTGCATCTTTAATAAGATTAATTTGCCTTTTTATTTCTTTTTCTGTCATGTTCCCATTCCAGAACCAGAAAGGTATTATAGAAGAAGGAGTATAATTCAATGAATAAATAAAAGTTTTGCTTTCCATTGATTCATCTTTAAAGTTTATTTCTTTGTTTATTAAGTAATTATCATAACCTTTTCTATTGCTCAGTGTGTTGTATATTGACACAAAAAGTAAGACGAATAAAATTACCAAAATAATATTCCATATCTTTATAACTCTCATTTTAATATGCTGGACCTAGGATTTAAACCTAAATATCCTTTCTGGCATCCGCTTTCGAAGCGGGTGCGTTAAACCAGATTCCGCCAACCCCACACATAAAAAAATTTATTCTGTTATTTAAATAAGTTTTGCAATAAAAAATAATCTGCTTGATTGGGACACCTTGTTATTAAGCTAAAATTTATTTTGTTATTGACTATTATTTCAATAATTATAAATTTAATAGGTATGCAGGTGTTGATAAATGAACAAATTACTAAAGAGTTCCCTCTTAAACTCACACTTGAGTATAATATAAGACTTGCAATATGGCAACCAATATCAAACCCCCTCTTCACCTACTACATGCCCCTTTTCTTTAAGTATGGCCCGCGCAGCATCCTAATAGAGCAGATTCTTGGCTTCAGGTTGCCACCTTTCCTTAATGTTATTGTGCTTTTGATTATTGTTTCAATTATCTGGAGAAAAGAACTGATAAGAAAAATTAAAAAGGATTTTAATAAGG
>Ga0268276_1002086_pt1 | contig 17828 bp, 11 predicted proteins | sample saktaG_4_FD_190145 | JGI IMG/M metagenome (GOLD analysis project Ga0268276, IMG submission 190145) | Saline water microbial communities from Sakinaw Lake, British Columbia, Canada - sak_2010_1_5_45m | ecosystem: Environmental > Aquatic > Non-marine Saline and Alkaline > Saline ...
AACAAGGCACGCATGGAGGAGTTTTAGGCTGCCTAGTGAGGGGTTGTCGCAACCTAAGGCTCTGGCTACTTTTCTGATGTCATTCTTGCTAAATCTGTCCACAACGATCCTCGACAATTCAAGGATTTGATCCTCCCATTCCTTTGGCGAATCAGTGACAACATACGCCAATCTCGAAAACGGACTCACACCATCTGGGATCTCCCAGATAGAGCGCTTAATTCCAAACTGCATGGCCAATGGGAAATTAGCCAATATCTGTTTGAGCGAACGTAGCGGGCCATATTCACTATCCCACTCGGCAAGAAAATCGGTCTTATAGGCTCTTTGAGAGATTCCCGCTTTCGGTGCCTCGTTGAAAGACCTCCAATAGAGCTGCTCTTCATAAGGTAGGTTTCTCAAATCGCAGAGATAAGCATGCACTTGCCCAGCCTCGTTGATGTCATAGCTGAGTGACCAAGTCCCACGGCATGTAATCGTCCGTTCCTCTATCGTGTATTTATCCGGATCCTGCTTGTACTTAAGCATTACCTCGGACCTGAAGAAGGCTGGTGAGATCTCGAAGGGCAAGTCTGATGGGACAAAGTAGTTTCCAAGTTGATCCGGAGCACATGAACGCTCTGTCACCACATTGTGCTTCCAGTCAAGAACAATGAAGCTGGCGTACTGCCTTGGTTGTCTCTCTCCGCCCCTCACAACCTCCATCATGACCTCATCTGAAGTTCGCTGACGGATGATCTGAAATCCTCTCAAATGGGATTGTCCACTGGATGTGAGAACCCGAAGTGCATGTAGCTCACTGGACCCTTCTTTTAGTGCCACACAATCTTTCAAAAGTGGGTCACTCCACGGATGACCTTTGTACCGGATCACATCAAACACTCTAACCAAGACGGCATCGGTCAGAAACAGATACAGTTCAAGTTCATCAGAATCTACAACAGTGAGACAACCCTCATCGCTTTGGGAAACCTCAACTACGTTCTTTAGATCACCATTTGCATCAAGCTTGCAGTAGGCACTTCGCCGCTCAACCCAGTGAATATCAAGAATGTGCGCTACTCGCTGGTTTAGCTCGAGATAGGCTTCTTTGCCCTCTTCAAACCCATAGAAATGGCGATGGAACAGAAGTGGCTCACTATGGTCTAGGAGGCGACTAGCCGTATGGTCCAGAGGTGGAAATATCCGTTTCCTTGCTTCACCGTCTTCGGGGGAGTAGCCATATCCCCAACCTCGGCTGGCAAAGAAATTCCACCCCATGATGTCATCAACGTAATCTTCCGCTCCTAAACGCTCCTCAGGCATCATCATTGAATAAAGGTAGAATTGATGTGCTGAGATATCGATGGGAACTATCCCGGCAGTAGTTGCCATCAGGAACGACAGCGCTTCTTCAAGCTCGAGCCAACGTTTGTAGTCATCTGTGTCTGGTTCTGGGGCCACTCTCTGTTGATCAAGCCAATTCCATAGTTGCTTAATAAAAGGCATAGCCTACCTCACTGGTACATCGATTGGACTGCTTGCCAAACGGCACAATCCTATATTATGCTGCCATTCTTCCGTATAGAACACCATACAGCAACAGTGCCTAACATCTCGTACACGAAATCAAGTGCCGCGGGCATTTTACAAATGAGCTCCGCACTATTCTTTCGCTACCACATTCACATCCGGCAGGAGGATGTAGGGCAGGCTGAAAATGCGGTAGACCCACTCTGTCTCTCGGCTGACAGCGGCCACGTCCTGGAGCAGGTCGTAGACGTTGCCAGCGATGGATACGTCCTTTACCCGTCCCACGATCTCACCCTTTTCGATCTTGAAAGCCAGGCTCAACGAGTTGGAAAAGGCGCCTGAGATGACGTTGCCCTGCCCCAGACCCAGCGCGTTCTCGACCAGCAATCCTTCGTCTATGCCGGCGATGATCTCTGCCAGCGGCGTTTCACCCGCACCGAACATCAAATTGGTCGGCGAAGGGGCTGGCGGGCTGAACAGGCTGCGGGAGCCGTTGCCCGTTGACTCGACGCCCGACGACTCGACTGAGCTCGCCGAAGTCTGGGCGGCCGTCTTGAGATCATACAGAAACCCCTTCAACACGCCCTGCTCTACCAGCACGTTGCGCCGGTGGGCCACACCCTCGTGGTCGTAAGAGGCGCTGCCGAACTTGCCGTCCAGGGTGGGGTCGTCAACGATGGTAATCTTGTCGTCGAACAGCTTTTCGCCAATCTTGCCGACCATGGGCGAGATGCGCGTGTAGACGTTTTTTCCGTTGAGCCCAAGCATGAGCGGAAGGCCCAGCACCAGGGCTCCAGTCGGCGCGAAAAGAACGGGCATCCGCCCGGATTGGATGGTTGCGCTTCTCTTGGCCAGTTCCAGTTTTTCGCCCAGCCGGCGCGCAAACGCCAGGTAGTCGTCCTCCCAGACCGTCGTGCCCAAGGTGTCGAACATGAACAGCACGTCGTCTCCTTTGATGCGATTGACCTCGAAAGATATGGACAAAGGCGACCGCCTGAACGACACGTTGCTTCCTGCCTGGTTGCGGAGAGAGAGATGCTGCACGCCACGTTCCAGCTCGACATTGACGAGCGCATCGGGCTCAACCAGACAGATGACGTCAATGATCTCCTGGCCGATCTCGACCATGCGCGGGACGGACAGCTCGGTGATGGCCTGGTCAAAGGTCGTCACCTTTGGGGCGGATTGCGGGGCTGGAAAGGCAATCGGTATCTCGTCGCCATAGGCAGCCGACTCTAGCGCGTTGCTCACCAGCTTTTCCGCCGCCGCCTCATCGCTCGACGCGGCAAAGCCCAGTCGGCCGTTCTTGACCACACGCACGGCAACGCCCCTGGTTTCCTCCACCTGGCTTTTCTTGAGCCGGTTGGCCTCAAAGCCAACCGTGGTGGACTCACTTTGTACATTCACGACCTCGACCTGCTCGGCCTCAGTGCTCAATTGCTTCAGAATATCCATGCTACTTGCCTCCTTGTCGGACGCAGATGCACGCAGATAAACGCTGATTTTTTAACCTTATCTGCGAAAATCCGCGTGTAAGCGAAGCGGCATCTGCGTCCTATTTTCCGCCGATGACGACATTCTGGATGCGAATGTGGGGCGCGCCAAAGGTGACGGGCAGGCCACCCTGTCCCTTGCCACAGGTGCCACCCGCCTGCATCCACTCGAAATCGTTGCCAATGGCGTCAATGTTCATCAGCGTGGTGAACAGATTGCCAGCCAGAATCACGTCTTTGACCATCTCGGCGATCTGGCCGTCGCGAATCATGTAGGCGTAGGCCGAACTGAAAGAGAAATTCTCCAGCGCTGTCTGCCCGCCGTACATGTCGCAAGCATAGATGCCCAGCTCGATGTCCTGGATCATGTCTTCAAAAGATGTTTCGCCCCCTTCGATGGCCGTGTTGGTCATACGCACGATGGGAGGGTAGCGATAGCCCGTGGCCCGCGCGTTGCCGGTGGGTTTCTCTCCCATCTTGGCCGCCGTCTCGCGAGAGTGGAGTCTGCCGACCAGGACGCCGTTTTTGATCAAATCGGTGCGTCCCGTTGGCGTCCCTTCGTCGTCGTACTTGTGCGTGCCCCGGAGTCCGGGAAGAGACCCATCGTCAAGCACGGTGAGAATGTCCTGGCCGAATCGCCGCCCCAGAACCATCATCTCCTGCGCTTTGGGGTTTTCGTAGACAAAGTCCGACTCGGAGAGATGCCCAAAGGCTTCGTGAATAAAGACACCTGCCAGCATCTGGTTGAGCACGACGGGATATTGACCACCGACCACCGTCTCTGCGCTCAACAGGTCCACAGCGCGCTGGGCAACAGCCTGGGCCATCTCCTCTCGTCCTTGCACAAAGTCGAACCCTTTCTGCCCGGAGCGAGTTTCTGTCGCGGTCTGCACGTTATCACCGTCGCGTGTAATGACCATAACCCACAAAGTGATCATGGGACGCTCTTCTTCGATGAACGTACCTTCCGAGTTGGCGAAGAAGACGCGGCTGAAGGTGTCGTTGTATCCACACTGCGTGTCCACGATCCTGTCGCTGTGACCCAGCAAAATGCTGTTGTATTCCTCGGCCAGGGCCTTTTTGCCGGCCATCGTCGTGCCCCGAAAGTCGTGTTCCAGCGTCACCGCGATTCGATCCTCAGAAACAGGGATAGGAGCCAATTCGATAGGCTCTTCGCTTTGGGCGACCCTGGCGCATTGGTAGGCCTGCTCGACTTTGGTCAGCAAATCGCCACGGTCGTTGAACGTGGCAATGCCCCAGCCACGATCTTTGCACAGGCAGCGCACGATGCCCCCCGCGTCAATCACCGCGCTGGCCGTCTCCAGGTCTTTGCCCCGATAGGCAACGGTGGTGGCCTCTCGTTCTTCTATTCGGATTTCGGTGTAGTCCGCTCTGCTTCTTTTTAGTGCTGCTTCGATTTTGTCTCGCATACGTTCTCCTCCTTATTTGAGACCTGTGTAGAAAGATAGCCCATCGTCTCCCAGGGCCAAAGCCAGGGCTTCCTGGGAATCGGTCATGCGCGCCCAACTGTGCTCGGGCAAGAGTCCCGATTTGCCTTCCACTAACTCCGCCCCCGAACTCAGCAGCTTGCTTAGAGGAACGTCCCGCTGGGCTGTCTCCAGTATGTGAATTGGCTTCAGCCAGATAAGAGCTGGAAGCTCCATCGTGGGCCAGGGTTGCCCATCGAGCTCAGCAAGGTAAACAACCAGGCATGCCTCACCCTGGTTGTCCTCGTGCCAGGGCTGGTGCGGCGGCGTGCGGTAGTAGTAGCGAAAGACCACGGCTGCCGGACGCTCTTTGCCTCGCAATGTCGCCCGCTCGACATCGCCCTGGCTACGCACAATGATGGTCTCAGGGCATGGAAGCAATCTGACACCACAGCCTATCTCCTCCTGAGCTTCCCGCAGTACGCCGGCCACCAGAGATTCGTCTTCATCCTCTATGCCACCGCCGATGCCTGTTAGCTCGATTATCTGGCGGGATCCTTCTGCTCGTGGTGGGCGAATGCCATACAGGAACCGGCCACCCTGGCGCAGGATCAGGCTCGTTCCCACGAACGTGTCATCGGGCACGATATCAGAGAGATGCTGAGGCTTGTGGGTTTTGCTTAGAGTCTTGGTTGGAGAAGGAAGACTGGTCTCAGGCATAGGTATGGTCTCTTGACTTGCTCAGGATAGGATTACGTCCATCCGGCGGACCCGCCCCCCACGCACATCCGTCGCCAGAGACAACTCAAGGCTGTCGCCAGTCACTGACCTTGTTGTGCCGTCCACAAATTTCAAGGTGTAGGCTACCACCTGAGCTCCATCCTTTCCGAACGTCGCTTTTCTTTCCTGGTTGTGATAGACAGCCAGCGTCTCGCCGATGAACTTAAAGGCAAAACAGTTCTCAGGAACGAGAACATCCGTCCACCCATCTCTGTCGTCCCAGTATCTGTAAGTGCCCTCAGCAGTTGTAAAAAGCCAGCCGGGGAGCACGGGCTGAAGACGCAATCGTAGCCGGCAATTCTGGTCCAGAAAGAACGGATGCTCACCCGCGACCATGATCGTCCAGATTTGCAGCATTTCGCAGGTCACGCCGCTCTGGCGCGGTTGAAATGCTTGGCCGTGAAGCGTTGTGTCGGGAAACTCACTACTGACAATGAAGGAGCAATTCTCCAGCGTGCTGCGCCCGTACATCGCCGGGTCGAGGAAAGGCGTCAGCGTGTGTCTGGCCTCCTCGAAGAACTCCTCGTGCAGCCCGCTGCGCAGGACCTGGAGGAGCCATTTGTATTCCATGTGGGTGTAGATGGATTCGTTCTCGATCCACCCGCGCGCGTAGGACTTGATGCGGCCGATCTCAAACGGCTCCTGTTCCAACGACTCGCAGACCTTGTACATCTGCAACCGGGTGTCGTACAGCCCGCTACGCTTCACAGCCTCAAAGATCGGGACGGCTTGCTCTGGGAACACTCTGAGCCAGTGTGCCGGCCCCTCCAGAAAAAGAGCCAGCGGCACCTGTTTGAACTCGTGGGCTCCTACCAGCGGATAACCGGCCTGGCTCTCGAGTTGTCCGCCTCGATCATCAAGTAAGGGGCTGTAATCAGTGACTTCGTTGATGAAATAGGTGTAGGGAACGCCCGTATCGTGGAATAGTCTGTTTCGTGGCATACCGCCAAAGGTGGCCTCCAGTAAACGCAGGCAGTTCTGGAAAAATCCTTTGACTTGCCCAAGATTCATCGGTCGTTCCTGCCCATGGATGCCAAGCCTCGTCGCCGCTCGAAACGCCTCTTTGAGGGCGTGGCTCTCGTTCCAATACACGAGCGGGCTAGCCGCGCCCTCGCACGCCAGGCGTTTTTCGATGGCCACGTTCAGCCCGCCGACGAAGGTGTAGAGCTCTTCGAACAGCGGTAGCGACTCTGACGCGGCGAAGTCGCCCTGCGAAAGGCTGTCCAAGAGGAAGCGGCAGGCGCGTATCAGCTCGAGGGTTTCGCAAATGGATGACCCAAACAAGCCGGGGAGGCCATTCAGGGAATCACACCAACCCGGTTTGCCCGCTTCCATCTCTACCCCGACACCTTCAGGGTCCAGCGTAGCAATCTTGTTGGCAACGATGCACAAAAGTTTCCCCAGCAGGTTGGTGGAATAGACCTCCCCTCTCCCGAACTGCGTGCGGACCTTACAGGGGTCTTTGGCGCGGGACCGAATCAATTCTTGCTTTCCCGGGTCGCGAACCACCGCACCGTACTGTCGGACGCGGTCATTCACGAGCACAGTCTTCTCGGCCCGCGCCTGCACCACGTCGGGGTTGTCATAGAAAGTATAGACTTTCTTCTCTAAGAGGATCTCCCGCAGCCGATCAGGGTAGATCATCAGAAATGAATCCAGCAGATCGAGGTTGTAGAACCAGTGGTCAATCCAATACCCTTCGTGGAGTGCCCCGATCTCGCCCTGCCTGCACAACGGCAGCAAGTCGGCCAGAATCTCTTCATAGGATCGCTCAACTGAAGTGACACTCGCCTCCAGCGCCACGATGAACTGGCCGGGGGTGAACGAGCTGGCCACCAACGCCAGGAGGTCCTCGCGCGCAGCTTCATCGGGGACCAGGCCGCTCAGCAACCTTTCCACCCCCTCCACGTCATCGGCGACGAACGTAAGCCCATTCACGACCAATGGGTTGTACCCATCGGTCTGGGTCAGATTCAGGAATGTGATGACGTTGTGATCCTCTGCCTCCGGGAAAAACCAGGTGTCCAGGCGGCGGTTTTGGAGGATGCTTCGGTAGTGGCCATTTCCCTGGGACAGATAGGTCGGCTCCAAGACAATCCAGTGATAGTCACGCTCCAGGTCACCGCCCTGCCGCGAGTAGATGTAGAAAAGACTCTTATTGTCCGCGGATTCAAAAGTCACCGGCATGCCGCCGCGCATTACGTTGTCGAGAAATGTCTGCCGACAGTACTGGTCGAACGTTGGCTCGCTGCTCACAGTAAAAGCGAAGTTCTTGATCTGGTCAATGACCTCATGATTCTCGGCCCGCTTTTGCGGCACGAAATCACGCATTTCCAAAACCGGGAGGAACTCTTTCAAAGCCTGTTCGTTGGCGGTGTAGCCTATCACGGAGCACACGGTCAGTGTTTCCCCAGGCGGGATGGAACGCGTCAAGGCGGTGAAGGCACAGGGGGTTCTAGTCTCCCTGGTCTGATCGGCGTCCAGAATCGTGTCTACAGATTCGTGCGCCAGCACCCACGGGAAGTCGTGGTTTTCCGCCTCTCCAAACAGCACGGCGGGGTCAACGATTAAACTGCGGGGTGGCGCCTTTACGCCATCCACCAGGCTGCAATAAAAGTGCCCGGCCTCGATCTTTCTGACCTCCTCGACGTCGGCCGGGGTCTGCTTCAGCCGGAAGAGCGGGACGCCCTCCACGTCAAGGACGTCCATCATCCCCTCGATGTGCCTGGCGATTACCTTCACGTGATCAAAAGTCACGCCGTAAGGCAGCACTCGCGCCACGCCGTCTACCACCTCAGCTTCCCTGGTTTCTTGGGCGCCATTAGTGATGGTGACCAGACGGATCAGGCCAGCGAGCGGCATATTGACCAAAGGAAAGTAGACCACAGTGGTCTCTAACCCGAGTTCGGCGTTGCGTTCATGGAGCTCTAGCTCGTGCGAGGAGACGATCATCCACTGCGTAATGGCCTCGTTTTCCACCTTCTGGAACGGTTCGTACACGCGCGCGCCATCGAGTCTGATAAACGTCCTGAACCCCTCCTTACCAACGGCCTGGCAGGCTTTGTTGAAGGACAGAAACTCCAGTATGGCGTGGTCCTTGTCGTGCACGCCGAGGCTGCAAACCCCCTGGGCCTTGCTGACATAGTAGGCCCACAGCGGTATCCCCCATTTGCCCGCGATGCCGGGAAAGAAGTTGGAAAATGGCTTGGCCCAGTTATAGCTCTCGACGACGAACCGATGGTCGCGTTCGAAGTAGTATTGCGCTTGAGGAAGGGTCATGTCTGCAGGGCTACCTCGTGAACATACGCCGACAATTCAATGAGCCATCTCTCATGGCCGCACAGAGAGAGGGAGGCAAACTGACGGCCTCCCTCGGTCGAGTGCACGGTAGGCAAAATGCTACCTCCCAGACGCTTACTATCCCTTCACCGAGCCAGCCAGGATGCCCCGCACGAAGTAGCGCTGCAAGGAGAAGAAAACGACCAGCGGCAGGGCCATGGAGACGAAAGCAGCGGCGGTAAGCAACTGCCAGTCCTGACCCATAGACTGCACCAGGCCGGACAACTTGACGGTCAGCGGTGCGACGTCCTGCGTTCCGCCCAGGTAGATCAGAGCCACCAAGAGGTCATTCCATACCCACAAGAACTGGAAGATGGCCAGCGACGCTATGGCCGGGATTGAGAGGGGAAAGGCCAATCGGAAGAAAGCCGTCAGATGCGAAGCGCCATCCAGATAGGCCGACTCAAACAGATCCCTGGGCAGCGAGCCGATGAAGTTGCGCAGCAGATAGACGGCAAAGGGCAGCCCATAGCCAGTGTGCGCCAGCCAGATGCCCAGGAAGGTGCCAGCCAATCCCAGTCGGTTGTATACGCGCAGCAACGGAATCAGGGTCATCTGAAGGGGAACCACCAGCAGGCCCACCACGATGACGAAGAGAACTTGACGGCCAGGGAAATCCATCCAGGCGAAGGCATAGGCGGCGAAGGCTGCCACAGCAATCGGGATGACGGTGGAGGGAATGGCAATGGTCAGACTGTTGAGAAACGCACGCGCCATCCCCTCGGTGGTGAGGACGCGGATGTAGTTGTCCAGTTGATACTGAGTGAAATCGAATGGATGCTGAAAGACTGTCCACCAGCCGGTGGCAAAAACATCGTTTTGGGGACGGAAAGAGCTGATCAGCAACCCCACCGAAGGCAATGTCCATACGAAGGTGATTCCGATGAGAACTATGTGCAACGGTACGCTTGAGAGAATCTTTCTCAATCTGTCGCTTGTCATGAGCTTTGTCGAATGGCTCATCGCATAGCCTCCTGAGCCCGAAAGCGGCGGATGTTAGCCGCCATGATAGGGATGACAGCCAAGAGCAAGATAACGGCAATGGCGCTGGCACGCCCGGTGTTTCGCCAGGCGAACATCTCCTTGTACATGCGATTGGCCAGGACCTCGGTATCTCGATTGCCGTTGGTCAAGACGAAGACGATGTCGAAGGCCTTGAGCGCACCTATGATAACCGTGGTGGCTACCACGGCGATAGTCGAGCTGATCATGGGCACAATGACGCGCCAGAAGACCTGCCACCCGTTGGCCCCATCTATCCGCGCCGCCTCTATGATCTCAACGGGAATGTTCTTAATGGCAGCCGACAGAACGACCATACAAAAGCCGGTCTGCAGCCACACTCCGACGGCGATGAGCGCAAAGTTGTTCAGTGATTTTTCCACGAACCACCCGATGGGCTCCAGACCCAAGTTGACCAGAGCGGCATTCAACAGACCAATCTGGGCAACATCGCCTGGCTTGAAGGCATACACAAACCGCCAGATCACGCCAGCGCCCACGAAAGAGATGGCCAGTGGCAAGAAGATGAATGACTTGACAACCGCTTCGTAGCGAACCCGATTGGCGAGCACAGCGATAACCAACCCCATCCCGACACTGAAAACGGTCAGCAGCACTAACCACAGAATGTTATTGCGGAAAGCAACGCGCATGGCCGGATTGGTGAAGGTGAAAATGTAGTTCTTTAGACCGACGAAGCTCTCAGAGTTTTTGTCCAGGAAACTGAGGTAGATTGTGTTGAGGGTGGGATAAACCAGGTAGAACGCGAGGATAATGAGTAGTGGCCCAACGTACACCCAGGGACGGACTCGCTGTTGCACGTTGTCTGGGAGGAACCCAACCAGGAAGTCCATGACAACGTACAACAAAACGATCCCCCCCACTCCGACCAATATAGCCAGCAACGTGTTGAGGAGCTGGCTTAGAGAGGCGGGCAAAGCTTCCATTTCTTACCTCCGCCTAACAGATGGGTGTAAGGACAATGTCAAATTTGTCATTGCGAGCGGAGCGAAGCAATCTCCAAGCACGCTAGCACTTCATCACATTACATTGATTTTGACGACATGTCATTCTGAGGAGCGGAGCGACGAAGAATCTCGTTCTTGGTGAGAAAAGCGCTTTTCCACTCCAGAAACGAGATTCTTCGCCTCCGCTACGCTTCGGCTCAGAATGACAACGTATCATCTTCACTGTGATGAGGTATAGGGGATTGCTTCGGCGCAAACAGCGCGCCTACTAAGAACAAACCTTCGTATGCAAAACCCGGAGAGCGAGCGCCGATTGAGTAGCGCAGCGTATCGAAATCAAGTGAGCGGCTCTCTGCATAACCCGCTTGGCCTCGATACGTCGCTCGGATGCGTAGCCTCCGCTCGCTCCTACTCGGCCGGCGCTGACGGGTTTCTTTCACAATGAGTAGCGCGACCGCGCTATGGAGCAACTCGCAATGACACCAGGGGTGAAATCTAGCATTGTCGAGGTAAGTAAGATTGAGACAACCCGGCCTCATGGTCGGGTTGTCTCAGTGACATCAATGATGGGATTGGCAACTACTCGGCGTAGGCGTCTACTGCGCTGGCCTCGATCGTGGCCAGAACAGTGTCCAGGTCCTCACCAGCGACGTAGTCCACCGTGCCCACCCAGAACGTACCAGCACCTATGGCCGCTGGCATCAAGTCGGAGCCGTCGAAGCGGAAGACATCAGCACCAGCTAGAGTCTCCGCCTGCAGGCGGGTGATGGCATCGGGATAGACGTCCAGGCTGACTCCCCTGTGAGGCGAGAGGAAGCCGCCCAGGGCAGCCCAGATCTCGTGAGGCTCAGGCGTGGCCAGGTACTGCATGAAGGCTCGGGCCTGCGGCGTATCCCTGAGCATGACGACCACGTCGCCAGCGCCCAGCGCCGGGATGCCATAGGCCGCATCTATCGCCGGGAAGGGGAAGGCGTTGTAGTCTTCCTCCGTCACGCCCTCTGGGAAGAAGCTGGTGATGAACGACGCCTGGCGGTGCATGTAGCAGCCGGGCGGGTCGTCGAACAGTGGCACTGGCGAATCACCGAAGGCGGTAGCATTGACGCCCGTCGAGCCACCCCACACGTAATCCTCGTTGAGAACGATCTGACCGAAGTACTCCCAGGCGGTCTTGACCGCCGCATCAGTCCAGGGGATCTCGTGGTTGACCCACTGATCGTAGACGGCGGGGCCGGCGGTGCGCAGCATGATGTCCTCGATCCAGTCGGTGGCAGGCCAACCGCTGGCCACACCGCTCTCGATTCCAACACACCACGGTGTACCACCATCGGCTACGATCTGGTCTGAGAGCGCGATCATCTCATCCCAGTTGGTGGGCACCTCATAGCCACCGGCCTCAAAAGCCGCTGGGCTGTACCACACCAGACTCTTCAAGCTGCCCTTGTACCAGATGCCATAGAGGGTGTCATCGTAGCTGCCCAGGTCAATCCAGGCCTGAGCGTAGTCCTGGCCAAGCTGGTCCATGTCCATGAAGGTATCAATGGGCACCAGGGCACCCGCCTTGGCAAGGTTCACCAACAGTCCCGGCTGAGGGAGGATAGCGATATCTGGCGGGTTGCCCGCCGCAATGCGCGTGAAGAGGACGGTAACCTGATCTCGGGAGGCCTCGAACTGCATCTCGGTGCCGGTCTCCTCAGTGAAGGGCGCGACCGCTGCAGTGAATTTATCAATCTCACCGCTACCCCACACACCAAGTACGCTCACCGCACCCACAGTGCGGGCCGCCAGGAACCTGGCAGCCTCCTCCGCGCTGGGGATGGCGAGCTTCCAGCCGGGGTGGATCACGTTGGGATCAGTGATGCTGGCGAAGGTGTCGTCGTCGACGTTTCCCGTGTTTGTGGCGGAGACGATGGCCCAATAAGCTGGTCCACTACCCAAATACTTCTCGGCCAGGGTCCATAGGTTGTCGCCCAGCTTCACGGTGTAGGTCAGCTTCTCCTGCTTTGGCGGGGCAGCGCTGACTACGCTGGCCACCAACAGATTAGCCACGACCACCACTGCCAGGGCAACAAATACTGCTTTCTTAAACATGTCTCTCCTCCAAGAGTTTTATGGTGCTAACACTGATGTTAGCTTGGCAAAAACCAACCGTTGCAGATTCGATACGCATCACCTCCTTAAATTGGAAAAAGGGAGTTGGACAATCCAACCTCCAACCTTCAGCGGACAGCCTTCTCAGTCTGGGGATCGAAGATTTGCATGTTGTCCATGTTCACCATAACCTCGATCGTATCATTCACCCTGACAACGGTCCGAGGGTCGAACCGAGCCACGAAGCTCTTCTCCCCTATCAGAAAGTGCGCCAGAACCTCATTCCCCATCAACTCCGTTACGTCCACCTTAGCCTTGATCTTGCCTGCCGTGATGTTAGGGGGGGTAAACTGGGGGTCATGGATGTCATCGGGCCTTATGCCGAAGACCGCCTTCTTGCCTTTATAGGGGAGAAGTACTTGTAGCTTATCCCCAGGAACTTTCAGGCGGAAAGTGCCACCGTCTACGTAGAGGTCCCCATTCTCGCCCACCAGGGTGGCATCGAAGAAGTTCATGGCTGGGCTCCCGATGAAGCCGGCCACAAAGAGGTTAGCGGGGTAGTTATAGAGATTCTGGGGGGTATCCACCTGTTGCAGGAGGCCGTCCTTCAATACCACCACCCTCGTCCCCATGGTCATGGCCTCGGTCTGGTCGTGGGTCACGTAGATAAAGGTCGTCTCCAGACGCTGGTGAAGCTTGGAGATCTCCGCCCTGGCTGTCACCCTCAGCTTGGCATCCAGGTTCGACAGCGGCTCGTCCATGAGGAAGACTTTAGGCTCCCTGACGATGGCCCTCCCCACAGCCACCCTCTGCCTCTGACCTCCAGAAAGCTGCTTGGGCTTGCGATCCAGAAGCTCCTCGATCCTGAGGATGCGGGCTGCCTCCTTCACCCGATTATCAATCTCATCCTTGGGCGTCTTGCGCAGCTTCAGCCCGAAGGCCATGTTGTCGTAGACGCTCATGTGGGGGTAGAGGGCATAGGACTGGAAGACCATGGCGATGTCGCGATCCTTGGGGGGAACGTCATTGACTACCCGGCCTTCGATGTAGATGTTGCCCTCGGTGAGCTCCTCCAGGCCGGCCAGGAGGCGGAGAGCAGTAGTTTTGCCGCATCCTGAGGGGCCCAAAAGGACCAGGAACTCCTTGTCGGTGACCTCCATGTCCAGATGGTTGACGGCCACCACATCGCCAAAGCGCTTGGTGACCTGATCGTAGGTTACACTAGCCATAATATTGCTCCTTTCTTTTCAAACCATGATTCTTGTGGCTACGCCACACTGTAAGTTCAAAAGATTGCGCCGTGAGCACATGGGTATTATATCCTCAAATTGCCTCCTTGTCAAAAGGGGTGCAGGATTATTCAGTTATCACCCAGGGTGTTGGCCACACTATGCTACTGGAGTCTGGCGAATTTCCGATGAGCAGCTTACCCTTTCACCGACCCGGCCAGCAGACCGCGCACGAAGTAGCGCTGCAGCGAGAAAAAGACGGCCAGCGGCAGCAGCATGGTTACAAAGGCGGCCGAGGTCAGCAAGTGCCAGTCTTGACCACGATCTCCGACGATACCGGCCAGCCGCATGGTCACCACCTCAAAGTTCGGGTTGCCGCCGAGGAAGATGAGGGCCACCAGGTAGTCGTTCCAGACCCACAGGAACTGGAAGATGGCGAAGGAGGCCAGGGCAGGCACCGACAGCGGCAAGATCAGCTTTAAGAACACTGTAAAATGGGAAGCGCCGTCTATAAAGGCGGACTCGAGCGTTTCCCGGGGCAAACCACTGATATAGTTGAACAGCAGGTAGGTAGCCAGGGGAAGGCCAAAGCCGGTGTGGGCCAGCCAGATGGCCAGGAAGGTGCCATTCAGCTTGAGCTTGGCGTAGTCCGAGAGGATAGGCACCAGAGCAATCTGCAGAGGTATCACCAAAAGCGCCACCACCAGAATGAACAGAAGCCGCCGGCCGGGAAACTTCATCCAGGCGAATCCGTAAGCCGCAAAGGCTGCAATGAGGATGGGTATCACCGTCGAAGGAATGGCGACGGCGATGCTGTTGAACAAGGCGCTAGAGAAATCGTCACCGGGTATGACCTCCACGGTTCCATCCGCGTGCCTGTATTCAAAGTCCTTGCCCTGGAGCACCTGCTTGTAGTTCCCCAGGGTGAAACTCCAGTTGACGGCCCATTGTCTCTCTTGAACTTCAATGCGTCCGATGCGCCGGTTTCCGACCCACTGGATCCGCTTTCCGCTTGGCGACTCCACACCTTCGCGCAGTTCCTCGAAGGTTGCCGTAACCCCCTCAACCTCCATCAGGCCAGTGGCATCCAGTCCTTGCTCCCTGGGATCTATGGTCGCAACGTTGACCCACTCCCGGTGCGGAAAAATGGTCCACCAGCCCGATGTCTGAAGTTCAAAGCGTTCGCGGAAGGACGATACGAACAGCCCGATGGTTGGGATCATCCACACCAACACCAGGAGAGCGAGGATGCCGTTGACAAAGAGCGGGCCACGTAGTCTCTGCATGCGTGAAGTTTTTATCGTCATCAGAATGCCTCCTGTTGCCGGAACTGACGTAAGTTGTAGATCATCACCGGTATGACGGCGATGAGCAGGACGATGGCGATGGCGGAGCCATAGCCGGCGTTGCGGGCGATGAAGGACTGGCGGTAGAACTGGGTCGCAATCACCCCTGTTCCGAACTGCCCGCCGGTCATCACCCAGACGACGTCAAAGATCTTGAGTGTGAAGATGATGATGGTGGTCGTCACCGTAATGATGGTGCCCATGATGTAGGGGATCATGATCTTGAAGAAAGCCTGGACTTCGGTCGCGCCGTCCACCCGTGCGGCTTCGAGAATCTCTTCTGGGATGCCCTTGAGCGCCGCCGAAAACAACACCATGGCAAAGCCGGCCTGCAACCAGACAACGATGATGACCAGGAATAGGTTGTTCCAGGGACTGATGGCGGTGTGGGCGGCCCACGCTATGGGCTTGCTCCCCAGCCCAACGGCGATAGCGTTCAGAAGCCCAATCTGAGCGGAGCCTGCCGGCTTCACCTCATAAATGAAATTCCAGATGACGCTGGCGCCGACGAAGGATATGGCCATGGGCATGAAGATGAGCGATTTAGCCACACGCTCGAATCGGCTCCGGTCGGCCAGTATGGCGACCAGCAGCCCAAAAACGACCGTCAAGGGCGTGGCGATCAAGATCCACATGAAGATGTTGTTGCGGAACGCTTCTCGCATCAGGCGATCGGTAAAGACGGCGAGGTAGTTGCTCAGGCCGACAAAGTTGCCGCCTGCCAGCCCGTCGCGGTCGAAGAGGCTGATGGCAAGGGTGCGCACTGTGGGCACGGCCAGGTACCAGGTCAGGATGGCCATGGCCGGACCGATAAACACGAATGGCTGGAGCCGTCCCGTCCACTGTTTTGGGAGCATTTCGATGATCCAGTTGAATATCCAGTACAGCGCAGCTACCCCGCCAACGCCCCACACGATGGCAACCACAGTGATCAACCACTTCGGTGCATTTCCGGCTCGCAGGAACAGAAAACCCGCATACAGCACGAGAAAGGCGATGATGGGAATGGCGATGGCCAGCGCTATGCGGAAAACAAAGGTCAGGACCCTGATGCCTGCACTAAGCGCTCGTTCTTCATGTTGTTCCATTTCCATATAGTGCATTTACATACTCCTTTCCCGGGGACGGGATAGATGGGGTCAGCACATCCTGTGGGAGTGCCTGTGAGGTAAAGAGCTGCCAGTCCTTGACGGACTGGCAGCTCCGGTAGGTCTCAGTTAACCGCTATTTCGGCCAGGAGGCGTCTATTTCGGCCAGGACGGTGTCCAGGTCGGCGGAGCCAGAGACCCAGTCGGTCATGCCTTTCCAGAAGGAGCCAGCGCCCACTTCGCCGGGCATGAGGTCAGAGCCGTCGAAGCGGAAGCTGGTGGCTTCGTTGACCAGGGTGGCAATGCCTTTCTCGAGCTCGACGCCGTACATGTCCGGGGTGGCCGTCAGGTGAGCGGCCAGGGCGCCACCGTTCTGCAGCCAGCCCTGGGCCGACTGCGGCACGGTGAAGTACTCCATCAGAGCGCGGACTTCGGGCCGGTCGTTGAACATGGCCATGATGTCACCGGCGACCAGGAACGGCTTGCCGTAGGCGGGGTCAATGCCTGGCAGGTAGAAGAAGCCGTAGTCCTTGTCGGCTTCCGCTCCCTCCGGGAAGAAGCCGGTGATGAAGTTGCCCTGCTTGTGCAGCCAGCACTTGGGCGGGTCCTCGAACATGGGGGCCGGGGAGTCGCCAAAGAAGGTGGACACGATAGAAGCGGTGCCGCCGTAGACGTAGTCGTCGTTGAACCAGATCTTGGCCAGGGTCTCGGCAGCGTTCTTCACCTCCGGAGAGGTGAAGGGCAGCTCACCCGTGGTCCACTTGTCGTAGTTCTCCAGGCTGGTGGTGCGGAGCATGAACTCCTCCATCCAGTCGGTGGCGGGCCAGCCGGTGGCGGCCCCAGACTCGATGCCGATGCACCAGGGGGTGTCGCCGTCAGCGACGATCATGTCCATCAAGGCGATCAACTCGTCCCAGGTCTCGGGAATCTCGTAGCCAGAAGCGTCGAAGTCGTCCTTGGGATACCAGACCAGGCTCTTGCCGTTGAAGCGATGCCAGACACCAGCCGATTGGCCTTGTATATCCGCCATCTGAAGCCAGCTATCGTTGTACTGCTGCTTGAGCCAGGCCCCAGAGATGAAGGTAGTGGGGTCAACGATCTTCCCCTGGCGGACGAAGTTGGCCAGCAGGCCAGGCTGAGGGAAGTCGGCGATGTCGGGGGCGTCGCCCGCATCCACGCGGATGGAGATGGAGCCCTCGAACTCTTTGTTGCCGATGTAGTTGACGGTGATCCCCGTAGCCTCCTCGAAGGGGGCCATGGACTCGTTGAACAGCACCTCGTCAATGTCGGTGAAGGGACCATCAACCACCACTTCCGTGCCAGCGTACTCGCCATTCACGGCGCGCTCGAGATACCCACCAGCAATCATCGGGAAAGGCGCTTCGGGTTTCACTTCGGGCGGTTTAGTTGGTTCCGCTGGTTTGGGAGTCGCTGTTGGTGGAACGGATGTCGGTGTCGGCGGAACGGGTGTCGGTGTGGCTTTGGGGGCGCAAGCGGCCAGGATCATGCTTGCCACCACCAGCAAAGCCAAAATCGTAAATATTGAGCGTTTCATT
>Ga0268276_1002088_pt1 | contig 17827 bp, 15 predicted proteins | sample saktaG_4_FD_190145 | JGI IMG/M metagenome (GOLD analysis project Ga0268276, IMG submission 190145) | Saline water microbial communities from Sakinaw Lake, British Columbia, Canada - sak_2010_1_5_45m | ecosystem: Environmental > Aquatic > Non-marine Saline and Alkaline > Saline ...
GCTTCCCGGACCCGGAGCCGGAGAAGTCCGAGGAGCACCCCGATCGAAAGCCAGACCCAAGCCAACAGGACATAGACCGCCATCCGCTCCTTGGCCGGCCGTGGAGCCGCCGGCTTCTCCGGCCCCGCCGCGGTCGGCGCGTCCGGCGTGAGGGAGGGTTGGCGAGTTTCCTGGGCGCGGGCTTCCCGGACCCCGGAGGCGACGAAGAACACCAAGAGGAAAATTCCCGCGGCCGCGGTCACCCGCGGTCGCGCGTTCATAGCAGGCTCCATATCGACATTCCCACGGCGTAGGCTAAGGCGGCCCAGGCCAATCCGGTGATGATCTGACCTTTCCTCTCGAACGGTCGGTCGTCGATAAACGGGAGGAGGAGGAAGGCGGCCATCCCGGCCATGATGATCACGATCGCGGCCAATTCGCCGTTAAGACCCAGGACTTTGGCCGGGATCAGCTTCAGGGTCTGGAACAAGAACAGGAAATACCATTCGGGTTGGATCCCCGCGGGGGCCGGCGCCATCAGGTCCGCCTTGAGCCCGACGCCCGGGGCGGCTAGGACGGCGGTGGTCATGAGCAGGCCCGCCAGGACGAGCCAGACGCCCGCCTCGCGGAAGGCGAAGTTCGGCCAGAAGGGGAGGAAAGGCCCCTTGGCGCCTTTTCGCTCCTCTTCGAGCGGGACGCTCATGCCATGGCGCTGGACGAGCAGGAGATGGACCCCCAGAAGGGCCAGGAGGGCCAGGGGAAGGACCGAGACATGGACGGTGAAAAATCGCGAAAGCGTATCGCCCGTGACATCCTCGCCGGCCCGCATGACCCGGGTGATCCAGCCTCCGACGAGCGGCAGGGCCTTGGGGAGGTCCGTGCCGACCTTCGTCGCCGCCAGGGAGAGCTCGTCCCAGGGCAGGAGGTATCCGGTGAAGCCGAAAGAGAGCGATAGGCCCAAGAGCAGAGCGCCCGTGATCCACGTCGCCTCGCGCGGCTGGCGGTAGGCCTTCGTCAGGGCGATGCCGAGAAGGTGGACGAAGACGAGCGCGATCATGAACGTTGCCGACCAGCTGTGAACGGAACGGACGAGCCAGCCGAGCGGCACCTCTGTCATGATCCGAACGATGCTGGCATGGGCTTCGGCCAGCGTCGGCCTGTAATAGAAGGCCAGCAGGACGCCCGTGACGATCTGGATCCCCAGGAAGAGGAAGATCGAGCTCCCCGTGTAATAGAGGAACGTGTGCTTATGCCGGGGGACCTCTTTTTTCTCCAGGTAGCGGGTTACGGTGCTGAGTCCCAGCCGCTCTTCGACCCAGGCGCGAAGGGTATTCATGGCATTATACCTGCTTCCTGATGATCAGAGCGTCCCCTTCGACGGAGACGGCCAGCCGGCGGAGGGGCGACGGCGGAGGGCCGGCGATGTTAATGCCGTTTTCGTCGTACCAGCCCTCGTGGCAGGCGCAGTAGAAGCGCTTCTGCTCGGTGACGTAGGTGACGTTGCAATCGAGGTGCGTGCAGACGCCGACGAAAGCGATGTAGGAGCCGTCCGCCGCTTTTTTGAGGAGGCCGGGCTTGTTCCCCCAGGCGAAGCCATGGACCTGGCCGGCGGCGAGGGCCTTGAGTTCCGTGAGCGGCACCGAAACCTGATCCGGCTCCCTCGTCGGCGGAACGATGTACTTGACGAACGGGTTGATGAAGGCCGCGCCCAGGGCGGCCAGCCAGCCACCGATAAGACCGTTCAGGAAGGCGCGCCTCGAAAAGAGGGAATAGGGAAGTTTCATGTGTTCCGCCTGAAAAGTCGCTTCGATCTTTCGGCGATGACCTTTCGCCGCAAGCCTTCGATGCCGTCGGCGGGACGGACCTCTTTGGGGCAGACGTCATTGCAGCGGAAGACCAGATCACAGCCCCAGACCCCGTCCGGGCCGTCGACGCGCTCCAGGGCCGAGGCCGGACGCTCGTCGCGGGGGTCCTTCACGAACCGGTAGAGCTTGGCCAGGGCGGCGGGCCCGAAGTACCGCCCGTCCCTGGCCGCGACAGGGCAGGCACTGGTGCAGCAGGCGCAGAGGATGCAGGTGACGTACCGAGAAATCCCGTCCATGTCCTTTTCCGCGACGCGGTGGCCCGTCTCGGGGACGTCGCCGGAAGCATGGAGGAAAGGCTCGAGCTTACGATAGGCGTCCCAGAACGGTTTGAGGTCGACGATGAGGTCCTTGAGTATCTCGAAGTTGGGGAGAGGTTCAATGACGACCTCGTCGGACCCCAGGCCTTCGACCAGGGTCCGGCAGGCGAGGGTGATCCGGCCGTTGATGACCATGCCGCAGGATCCGCAGACCGCCTCCCGGCAGCTGTAGCGGAAGGAGATCGAAGGGTCCTGCTGGTCGCGGATGTCCTTCAGGGCCTCGAGGACGGAGTCTTTTGGCTTGGGCTCGTGCCGGTAGGTTTGGAAATGCGGCCCTTCGTCCTTGAATGGGTTGAAACGGAGGATCTTGAAGGTCAATAGACTCTCTCCCGGGGGGCGTATCGGCCGACCTGAACATCCCTGTAGGAGACCTCGGGACCCCGGTCCGTCCGGGTGACGATCGTGTGCTTGAGCCAGGACGCGTCGTCCCGTTTGGGGAAATCCGTCCGGAAATGAGACCCCCGGGTCTCTTCCCGCTTGAGGGCGCCGAGGAGGATGACCTCGGCGATCTCCAGCATATGCTCGAACTCGACGAGCACGACCATCTCCTGACAGTACCGGCCGCAGGTGCCAAAGATGAAAACGTGGCGATAAGCGTCCCTGAGTTTGGCCAACTCTTCGAGGCCCCGGCGCAGGGTCGCGGCCTCGCGGAAGACCCCCGCCGTGTCGCTCATCAGCCGTTTGAGCTTGTTGAGGAGTTGAAAGACGTTCGCGCCCTGCCGCCGCCCACGGACGGAGTGGATCCTGGCCACCAGGGAGCGGGTCGCTTCCGCCGTGTCCCGTTCGCCCTCCGCTCCGCCGCCCCCCTCCCGGAGGTAGCGGGAGGCCGATTCGCCGGCGATCTTGCCGAAGACGACTGCTTCGAGGAGGGAGTTCCCGCCGAGACGATTGGCGCCGTGGACGCTGATGCAGGCGCATTCGCCGGCCGCGAAGAAGCCCCCGACGCGAGACGCACAGGCCGCGTCGACATCGATCCCCCCCATGGAGTAATGCTGGGCGGGTTGGATGGGGATCGGCTGGTCGATCGGATCGAGCCCCGCGAAGCGGAGGCAGATCTCCCGGATCGCGGGCAGGCGCTTGAGGATCTTTTCCCGGCCTACGCCCTTGAGGTCGAGGTGGACGTATTGGTTCTCAAACCCGTTCCCCTTGTCGATCTCGGTCTGGATAGAGCGGGCCACGATGTCCCGGGGGGCGAGCTCCATGGATTTGGGCGCGTAGTCTTCCATGAACCTCCGCCCTTTGGCGTTGACGAGGGTGCCGCCCTCGCCTCTCGCCCCTTCGGTGATCAGGATGTTCTTGCCGTAGAGCGAGGTCGGGTGGAACTGGACGAACTCCATGTCCTTGAGCGGGACTCCGGCCTTGTAGGCCATGCCGATCCCGCCCCCGAGGTTGATGTAGGCGTTCGTCGAGCGCTGGTAGACGCGGCCGTATCCCCCGGTCGCGAAGACGACCGCCTTGGCCCGGAGCGGGATGATCTCGCCGCCGGCCAGGTCGTAGGCCACGAGGCCGACGAGCACCTTGTCGCGGACGACGACGTCCGTCACAAGCCATTCGTTGTGAAAGGTGATGTCGTGCCGGACGGCCTGTTCATAGAGCGTGTGGAGGAGGACCTGGCCCGTCCGGTCGGCGGCATAGCAGGTCCGGGGGAAACCCGCGCCGCCGAACGGCCGTTGGGCGATCGTTCCGGCGGCTAGGCGGCTGAACGGTGCGCCCCAGTGATCGAGCTCGTAGACGGCCCGTGCGGCCTGGCGGCAGAGAAGCTCGGCCGCGTCCTGGTCGGCGAGATAGTCGCTGCCCTTGATGGTGTCGAAGGCGTGCTTTTCCCATGTGTCGTCGGCCCCTTCGGGGTGGTTGCCCAGGGCCGCGTTGATGCCGCCCTGGGCGGCGACGGAGTGGGAGCGGAGAGGGTGGACCTTGGAAATGACCCCGACCTTGAGCCCCGGGACCGCGCTCAAGGCGGCCGAGAGGCCGGCCAACCCTCCGCCGACGATGAGCAGGTCGTAGGCCAGCATCCTAATAATTCCGGGTGAAGTACACGACGAGGAGGGCCGCCGCGGCGACCGTGCCGAGCGACGTGAAGATCCAGAACAAAAGCTTTTCCTTGCGCACGCCGAGGTCGATGACGATCGTCCGCAGGCCGTAAAAGGCGTGATAGACGCCGGCGACGATGAGGAGGCTATCGGTCAGAGGGTTGGTGTGGAGAAGAAGCGCCCAATCGGGCTTCTGCCCCTTGGTCATGAGGAAGAAAGAAGTCAGGAATTTGATCGCCAGAAGCACGATCAAGAGCAAGCCGCTGATGCGGTGGAAGACCCAGACGAACATGGCTTTTTTCCTCGCGCTTTCGAGGTGGGGCCGCAGGCCTCGAATATCCTAAACCAGATAACCCATAAAAACAACCCATTGATCCGACTTTTCGCACGGATTGACTTTCGGGACCGACGGGTCTAGACTCCGGACAAAGGTATCAAGACGGACAGGGAGGGAATAAACATGAAAAAAGCCGGACTTGTGTTATTGGCCGTCATCTGCCTGGGAGCCGGGGCCCGCGTTTTCGGCCAGTTCACCGCGGCGGAGCTAGCCGATTTCGAAAAGTGGGAGGATTTCCTCAAGACGGCGAAGATCGTCAGCCAGGAGCAGCTCACGGGGCCTCTGGCCGTGACCAACCCGTGGAAGCTGACCCTCGAGAAAGACGGCGTCCAGCACCGCGGTCTTTGGAAGGACGTTCTGGGGGAAAGAGTCCATGGTTTCAAGGAGACCTGGAAAGGCGAGGTGGCCGCTTACCGTCTCAACCGGTACCTGGGGCTGAACATGGTCCCGCCAACGGTCGAACGGGAATTCCAGGGCAACCGGGGGTCGTGCCAGCTCTGGGTCGATGCTTGGCTGACCATGGAGACATTCCTCGACAAGAAGATCAAAACGCCAGGCCCCAAGGTCAACGGCTTTTTCCGGGCCCTGTTCCTCCAGCGAGCCTTCGACAACCTGATCGCCAACGAGGACCGTCATCAGCGCAACTACCTGATCTTGGAAGACTGGCGGATGATCCTCATCGATCACTCCCGGTCGTTCCGGACGACGAAAAAATTCACCACGAAGCTGATCTACGACGAGCATTTCAAAGAAGGACCGAACTTCATCATGGCCGAGCTGCCCCGGGCGTTCGTCGAGGGTCTGAGAGCTCTGACCCCGGAGATCGTCCGCCAGGTCGTCGGGGAGTATCTCACCGACGAGGAGATCGCGGCGACGATGGCCCGGCGCGACCTGATCATCGCCTGGCTCGACAAGCGCATCGCCAAGCTCGGCGAGAACAAAGTCCTCTACTGAAGCCCTCTTTACGGCCCAGGACCTCGTCGACGATAGGCTGGTCTTAAAAGAGGTTTTGTGCCTTTTTCGGGCCGCCCGCCTTTACTTCCTCGGCCGACTATCCTATAATTCCAGTAGGGTTTAATACCCCAGATCGGAGAATTCTCTTGATTCATATGGAAGATAGGTTAAACTGTATCGAAAGCACGCCCATGAACCTCGCTAATGCACCCCATAATACCCCCTTGAGGATCGCCGACCTCGCCGGCGGCGAAAGCGCACGTCGTCGTCTCATGGCCCTGGGATTTCACAAGGGCGACGTTGTCGAGCTCGACGGCCGGGCCATCCTACGGGGTCCGCTCCTCGTCCGCAACTGCACCTCGGACACGACGATCGCTCTCGGCCGCGGCGTCGCCCAGAAGGTCCTCGTCGAACTCGTCCATGAGCACTCCTAGCGTCCCGACCGTCATCTTCATCGGCCAGCCCAACAGCGGCAAGAGCACCCTTTTCAATTCCATCGCCGGACTCAAGGCGGAGACCTCGAATTTTCCCGGCACATCGATCAAGCACACCCACAGCCGGGTTAACATCGAGGGGCGCCTCCTCGATATCATCGACCTGCCGGGGACGTATTCGCTCTGCACGTCCGACCCGGCCGAGCAGATCGTCCTGACCCACCTATTCAAGGAAAAACCCGACCTCGTCGTCAACATCGTCGATGCCTCGACCCTCAGCCGCGGCCTGGAACTCACGCTCGAGCTGGTCGAGCTCGGTTATCCGATGGTCGTCGCCCTCAACATGATGGACGTGGCCGAGCGGAAAGGCGTCCAGATCGAGGCGGCCGGGATCGAAAGCCTGATCGGGGCCCCGGTCACGCCGACGATCGCTGCGCACGGCCGGGGAGTCAAGGAACTGCTGGATAGGGCCTTCGAGGTCATTGACAAGGGCCAGGCTCTGCGGCCGCGCCCCTTCTCGGACGACGTCGAAAGCCAGGTCCTCGATGTCGAGCGCCTTCTGCCTCCCGGCTTCCCCATCTTCTCCAACGCCCGCTTCACGGCCATCAAGCTGATCGAAACGTCCGGCCACGCCTGCGGCAATTTCCTCGGCGAAGTCGATCCCGGCCTGGGGGCGACCGTTGACCGCGCCAGAAAGGCCATCGAGGAGGACCGAGGCGCGCCCGCCTACGAGGTCATCTCCGCGGAACGACACCATCAAGCCATGAAGTTGTTCGAGGAGACCAGCCGCGTCCTTCGCGGCAAGCGCTTGACCTGGGACAAGAAGGTCGACGCTGTCCTCATGCACCCCATCCTTGGATACATCATCCTCGCGGCCGTCTTCATGGCCTTCTTTTTCATCATTTTCAAGGTCGGCAATCCGCTCGAATCGCTTCTCCTTGGGCCGTTCAATTCGCTCAAAACGGTCCTGGCCGCACGCCTCGGCGACGGCCTTCTTTTCTACCTCGCCGAGGGCCTGATCCAGGGCATTGGCGGGGGAGTGGCCATCGTCCTGCCCTATTTCCTGCCGCTTCTCATCCTGATGTCGGTCCTCGAGGACTTCGGCTACCTGGCCCGGGCCGGGTTCCTCCTCGACGCCTTCATGCACCACATCGGCCTCCACGGCAAGTCGGTCTCGCCATTCATCCTGGGCTTTGGCTGCAACGTCCCGGCCATCCTCTCGACCCGCATCCTCGAGTCCCATCGGGACAGGGTCCTGACCTCGATCCTCATCCCCTTCATTCCGTGCTCGGCCCGGACGACCATCGTCCTGGCCCTCGTGGCCTTCTATCTGGGGCCGCTCTGGGCCATGGGCTTCTATGCCGTGAACCTTCTTGTTGTCGCCGTCGTCGGCTGGGTCATCAGCCGGTTCATCAAGGAGCCGTCGCCGGGGCTCATCCTGGAGATCCCCTCTCTCAAAGCGCCCCGGCTTGGCTCCATCCTGCGCAAGACCTGGTTCCAGGTCTACGCCTTTGTCAAGTTCGCTTGGCCCATCCTCATCGGAGGCAGCCTTGTCCTGAGCCTCTTAAGCTATTTCCGGGCGGACCGCTTGATCAACGACATCCTCGCTCCGCTCGTCGTCAAAGGCCTCGGCCTGCCCCACGACCTGGGTGTGACCCTCGTCTTCGGCTTCCTGCGCAAAGAGCTGTCGCTCATCATGATGCTCCAGGCGCTCGGCGTGGACTACCAGAATCTCATGACGGTCATCAGCCGGGAGCAGATCATTGTCTTCACGGTCTTCATCAGCTTCTTCATCCCATGCCTTTCCACATTCGTCATCCTGTGGAAGGAGATCGGGAGGAAGTGGGCCTTCGTCTCGGCCGGGCTGAGCGTCAGCGTCGCCCTCATCTTGAGCTGGACAGTCCGTCTCGTTCTTTGACGTTACGGACAGTCCCGAGCCTCGATGGGCAGTTCCGAGCTTCGCGGGGATCGTCCGGCTCGTCCTCTGATCAGGGATCGGGACTTGCCAATGAACCGCTTATCCGATCAGGAGCGGCGTGTTCGCCACCTTGATGATGTACTTGGGCACGCTGCCGAGTTTGAATCGAAACAAACCCTTTCGGGAGTGTGAACCGACGACGATCAAGTCGACCTTGCCCAGATAGTCTGTTTCCAGCACTTGGATAATATCATCTCTCGTCCATTTTTTTTCAATGTGGCCAAAGGAATGCCAATGAAGGTACATTTCGGCCTTGTCCAGATAGTCGCCGGCCGTTTCTTGGTCCTCGTGCGAGCTCAGCAAGATGATATCCGATCGGTCAGGCAGCGCCAGTTGGGCAAACCGCTGCAGGGCGTGCCCGGCCGCCAGGCTCCCGTTGAAGGATATCAGGACCTTCATTTTCTGTCCCGCCCGCTCGGGGATGTGGATCTCCTGGGGAATACAGTAGATCGGAGTGATCGAATGGTCGAGGACCTTTTCCAAGGAATCGCCGGGTTTATCGCGTGTTCCAAAACGGAAATGGGTGCGCAGGCCCATCACGATGGCGTCGAAATAGATCGACTCCGCGAGGATCCATTGGCTGGGAACTCCCTGATGTTGGCCCGTGGAGTGGTCGACTCCCTCCCTTTAACATTTCTCGATAAATCGGGAGAGAAGGGATTGGATATGCTTTTGAGCGTCTTCGAGCCTGGACGCCTTCAGCTGCTCCGCGTACGAGGAGCTGCCGAGGGGAACCGGGCCGATCGACTTCTTGATGCCGGGAAAGTCCAAAACCACCAGGCCCGTCAGTTCCGCTCTGTGTCTCTTGGCCATGAAACAGGCCCAGTCCAGGGCGGCCTTGGAATAAGGAGAGGGGTCGAGTGGGACCAGGATCCGTCTGATCATCGTTTTAACCTTTCTTTCTTCAAGCGTTGCCGTTCCGATTGATGAGCTTGACGTCGAGCCGGGAGCCGGCGACGAGTTCAAACGTCGCCGAGGCTAGGGCAACCCGCCCCCCCGTCTTCCCGATGTCGTCGAGCATCCGCGTGAATAGCGCGTCCCGGATCGACCGGCGCGCTTTGTAGTCCACGACATAGCGGATCGTGAACTCGAGCCAGTTGTCGTTGACGGCCAGGGTCACCATGGGCTGGACCCGGGCATCCACGATATTGAATTTCTCGACCATGGACTTCCAGGAGCTCTCGGCCTGGCGGGCATAGCTCCCGACTAGGTCATCGACGGCCCGGTGCAGGATCTCCCTGGCCAGCCGATGATCGCTGCCGTGCCTGACCGGGATGGTGATTTCGTCCCAAAGGAACGGGAAATCCGCCGAGTAGTTGAAAACGGGCTCTTTGAGGACGAAGCTGTTGGCGATCCGGACGATGCGTCCGTTATAGAGGTCCCCTTTGACCCACTCGCCGACCTCCATCAGTGTCGTCCGCAGGACCCCGATATCGATGACATCGCCCTTGATGCCCCCCAGTTGGACCCGGTTGCCGACCTTGTAGAAGCCGGCCAGGGAGATGGCGAACCACCCGGCGATGCTGGCGATGACCTCCTGAAGGGAGAAGGCGATCCCCGCGCCGGCGACACCCAGGGCAACGGTCAAATTGCCGAGCTTGTCGCTGAACACCACGGTCAGGACGACGACCGCGAGGAGATAGCCCCCTAACGTGACGGACTTCCGGACGCGGTACTTTGTATCGGTATCCTTGATGCGCTGGGACAGGGCTTTTTGGAGCAGCCGGACGACCACGATGACGATGACGATTCCCAGCAGAGCGGCTGTGAGCCTTCCCGTGACGGGATTGAACAACCAGCGATCGAGGAAGTCTTTCATGGGAAGGGCCTCATCAACCCTTGGCGGGCAGCAAGGTCAGCTGTTCGGCGGTGACCAGCCCTTTCTTGAGATATTCGTCCACGACCGTCTCCGTCATCTCGCTCCTGAAGGGGAACTCAAACCGGAGGTCCAGGACATAGGCCTTCAAGCGCATCTTGAGCAGGGACCGGCCCTGATGGATCTCGTTCTTGAAAAGGACCACGATCGGCTTGTTCAGAAATACATAGCGGGAGACGGCCGCGGCCCGGTAGGCGATCTTCTTGGCCTGGATGAGGTCGATTTCCGGCGGCAGATAAAACTCCGCGACCACCTGGCAGTTCGACGCGCCGGCATTGGCGCACGACACGGACTGGTTGACGATCTCGCTGTTGGGGACGGAGACGAGGGAATCATCCGGCGTCACGACCCGGACGGTCCGGAGGCCGATGCGGACAACTTCACCGTAATACTTGCCGACCTCGATCTTGTCGCCGACCTGGAAGGGCCTATCGAAAAGGATCATGATTCCGCCGATGATATTTTTCAGGATATCCTGCGAAGCCAATCCGATGGCGATCCCGGCTGACGCCGTGACGGCGATCAGCGTTTCGATGGGCGGGGCGAATACGTCGGCTATGATCAGATAGATGACGAACGTCCATCCGAAAATGCGGACCATGGGCACGACCGCCTTGATGGTGAACCGCTTATGGGACCATCGTTCCGCCAGGGTGTTGATCAGACGCGTGATCGTCCGGATCGCGAGCAGGCCCAGCAAAAAGATGACGATCGTCCAGAAGATCTTCCCGGCCGAGATCCGGAGGGTGGGGCGACTCTTCTGGATCGTGCCGACGGCTTTTTCGATGGGGCTTTGAGGGCCGGCCGCCTGGGTCACTGACGTTCCCTGCGGGTCTTCGGTCCGGGGCGCTCCGCCGGGCGCGGCTTGAGGCCACGATGACGTCAGGGGGATCAGGATGAGGAAAGCGATGGCGATGATTCGAACTCTCATGTGAGCCGACCTCTAATGAATGATGTTCTTTGTCTTCAACGCGGCCACGCTCGGCCTGTAGAGCAGGGCGTGGATGGCGAACCGGCCTTCTGAAACGGTCAAATACTTCTTGTTCAACAACCGGTTGAGCAGGAGCAGGCTTTCATCGATCCCCTGATGGAAAATGATAGCGTGTTCCTCCGCGGTCAAGGTCTCGTGCTGGAGGAGGGCGGCCAGGGTGAACATCTCGTCGCGGCCCATTTGATGAAGGAACGAGTAATCGAGGTCGAGGACAGGCGTCACGGTAAGATCCTCCTGGACGATGCTTTTAATGGCGCTCAGCCAGAACCACATCGCCACGGCGACGTTGCCCGCGGCCAACCGGTTCAACTGCTCGAAAAACCAGTCCTGGAGGAAGGCCTGCTGTTCGGCGGGTTTGGCGATCTTTCGGAATTTGCGGGGCTGTGCCTGGGGTTCGGGAATTTCGAAGTGCAGGGGGTATCCGCTGATCCGATGGCGCTTCATGATGAGATCCGTAGTTTCTTCCCGCGTGAGCGACCCGAGCTTGATGACTCTCTTGAAATATTGGGATACTTGGAAGACCTTGTCGAGAAAATTCCAGCTGTAAAGCGTGCAGGTGACGATCCACAGGACGGACGTGTTCGTCCGGGACATGAACAGCAAAAACCTTTCGATGGCCTCGAATCCGCTGACCGTCCGGAGGAACATGTTCTGGGAATTTTCCAGGATGTATATGGACTTTTCTTCGCTGGCGGCCAGTTCCCTCTCCAGTGCGTCCAGAGTGCCCGCGTCCGGCCGGTCGACGAGTTTTTTCAGAAGCTCGAACAGCTCGTCCACCGTCTGGAGGGTGGTGTTGACGAGGTCGATCTTGCGCAACGGCAAGCCTTTGAAATATTCGACGGTGGCGAAGTTCAGAAGCGTCGTTTTGCCGCTTCCTTTCTCCCCGACGAGAGCCGTCGCCGCGTACTGGCCGGCCTGCCAGGTCATAAGCGAATCCTTCAAGGCCGCCCTGTCCGCGTCGCGGCCGATATAAAACCGTTTGTCGGTCAATGGTTCAATGCGGAACAGCCGCTGATATACATAAGGCAAGAAGGCGATGCGGCCCTGTGTGCGATGGAGGTAAAGAGCCAGCTTATCCTCGAGGCCGAGTTCCGCGGGTGTCAGGCCTGACAGCTTCCTGAGACGATAGTAGGCGGCCCGGGTTCGGCGGAGGGTCGCCCGCGTGAAGGTGAGGGCGGTGCTGAACGACGCTTTGATCTTTTCCCAGGCCCGGACCCATAAACGCTGGATCCTTTTTTTCGCCTGCGCTCGGGCGTAGCGAAGTTTCAGTTGAGTGATCTTTTCGCTGTTTTCCAGATCTTGGAGACGACCGATGAACTGTTCCGAGGATTCCGTCAGCTTCTCGGACACGAGAGAAGCGATGGACCGGATTTTGGCGATAAGGCCGGCGGCCTGGTTGCCGGCCCGGTCCAGCCCCTCGATGGCTATCCGGTGCGCTTCCTCAATCGCCACGGCTCCCTTTTTTTCCTCGAGGAGGGCCACGGCCGATTCGGAATTGTAATCGACGATCTGGTCGATCTGCGAAACATCCCGGAAGAACTCGTCGGAGATGCGCTTGACCTCGGCAAGGAGCGTATCGTTATCTTTGACCAGCCGGGGGAATATCTCATACAGAACGAGGGCCCGGACGGGGACGTCGTTGATCTTCGAAGTCGGAACCAAGCTCCTCAGGTCGCGCTCCTGGAAGATCTCGTGCCGTTCGGGGATGGCGTTCAGAGTCTCTTTGATCTGGCGCGGAAAATTCCGGAGAAGAGCGTCGAACTCTACGTCGGCAAGCGCGTCGACGACGACGGGTAAAAGACTCAAGCGCAGATCTTTGGAGAGGGACTTGTTCTCGGTGATGAGGACGCTCTTCAGTTCGCTCTTGGACGGGGCTTTGAATTCCCTGATCCTTTCCATATGAAGTGTTATCCGCGCCACGGTGGCGTCGAGCGATGGGATGATGACCGGCTCGATACGGCTGGCTACGGCCTCGACCGTCTCGGCGCAAATGCGCGTCACACGGAGCTGAAGCTGGCACAGCTCGATGTCCTTCTGCCATTCCTCTTTTTCCCCACAATAATGTCGCAGCCAGGCTCGCCTCGTTTTTTCGAAATCGACCTTCAGGCGCCGTTGGGACCTCTCGATCCTAGGCCGGCCGAAACGTCGGTTGGAAAGGGCGAACGTTCCGGCAGAGTCCCATTTTTTACGGAGGTCCTCGACGATGCCGGGCCAGCTTTCGTGCAGCCGCTCGAGAGAGCCCCCCGCGAATTCCCCGATCAGCCTGAAGCGTCCGACCAAGTCATTGACCTGCTGCCGGGCCTTTTCCAAGCGAGACGCGGCCGACGCGGGGTCGGGTCGGATCCGAGCGGATTCCGATTCGCCGGGGAAGAGAGAGTCGTTTTCAATGTCCTCTGTTAGCCCATGGAAATGGAAGAGTTCGATGGCGGCCTGCTGCAGGAACCGCTGCCACTCGCCGAGCAGGAAGCGGTCCGTCGGTGCGGCCAACTCGTATTCGAGAAAGTTCTTCAGGTCGACGGCTCGAGACTCCGGGGCGCGTGCGATCGGGGGTTTCCTGACGATCTTCCGGCCGGCGTTTCGGACCCGGAGGACGGTCCTGCGGAACCCGCGTTGACGGCGCTTGGCCCACTTCCACGTCCGGATCCGGGGAGAATCTTCATGGCCCGCTTCCCAGTACGAATCCTCGATGGGGACTTTTAGGGATGCGGGAAGCCCTTCCAAGATCTTCCTGAATTCCGCTTCCCGGATGTCCAGGAAAAGTCGCGAGAACCAATCGCTGTCCTCGAAGTTCAGCTGGCGCGTCCAGGCCAGATACGCGTCGAAGGTGCCTTCCAGAAGGGACCAGACCTTTGATAGGGACAAATCCTCCCCGCCGGTTTTCCCGAGCCGCCCGGCGAGGGCTTCGGAGCTTTGTCGAAACGACGCGATCGTCTTTTGGTAGGAGGCCAGCCAGACCTCGAGCACCCGGCCGTGGACCGAGTCGACAAGGGACCTGAACTGCTCTTCGATCTCAGCGGGTGCGAAGGACGCCATGGTTAGCTCGTTCTGGGATCATACAAATAGCCCTCAGCCGAATTCGCCTTATCATAGGCTTGCCGGCATATCTTGTCAACCCGTCGCATTGCAGGTCGGGCATTGCGCGGGCGCTAAAGCCCCAGCTTCTTGGCCGCCTCCTGCGCCCAGGAGCGGATGGCGGCGTGGTCGAGAAAATCGCCTTCCGCGATCTTCATCTTCTTGATGATGGTCCGGGCGACGAGACCCAGCCGCCCGTAGTCCATCCGACCGGCGAAGAAGCCCTCGAGATCGGGGCGGCGGCGGGCCCGGATCGGCTCAAGGTAGGACGAAGCTTTTTGACAGGCCTCGTCGGTCTTGTCCTTGGCCGTGAGGCAGACGGTGAAGAAGGCCGTCGTCAACTCGCCGAGGCGCGCTTTGTGGCGGGTGACGAACTTAACCGCTTCGGGCTGCCATTTGCCGGCCCGGACGGCGCTGCCGACGATCACGGCGCGGTAGGCCGTGAGATCCTTGACCTTGCCGACGGGGATGACGTCGACGGCCAGCCCTTGTGCCGTCAGGACGTCCCCGATCTCGTTGGCGACCTCGGCCGTCGACCCGGCCCGGGTGGCGTAGGCGATGAGGACCTTCTGGCTCATGAGATATCTCCTTCGTCGTTCTTTTTCTTGAACTCCTCCTCGAGGCGTTCGAGGACCTTGGCCGCCGCGGCGGCGCCGATGAGCTCGTCGAGCTCCGTTTCCGGCGCGTGAAGGATGGCTTCGAGGTTTTCGTAGCGGGCGAGAAGGGCCGTCTTTTTCTTCGGGCCGATGCCCGCGATGCCGTCGAGTTTCGAAGCGAAGCTCCTTTTCAAGCGACGCCCCCGGTGGAAAGTGATGGCGAAGCGGTGGGTCTCGTCGCGGACGGCCTGAACGAGTTTCAGAGCCGGTGACGTCCGTTCGAGCCGGATGCCGTCGCGCGCTTCGGGCGTGAAGAGGATCTCTTCCTTCTTGGCGATGGCGACGAGCGGGACGCCGGCGAGGCCCAAGCCGGCCAGAGCCTTATGGGCGGCGCCGAGCTGCGGCTTGCCGCCGTCGACGATGATCAGGTCGGGGAGGGGTCCTTGTCCCTCGAGGAGCTTGCGGTATCTCCGGGAGATGACCTCTTCCAGACTGGCCACGTCGTTGGAGCCTTCGACCGTCCGGATGAGAAATTTCCTGTAGCTGTCCTTGTCCGGCCGGCCCTCCCTGAAAACGATGAGGGATCCGACCGATTCCTCGCCGCCCGTATTGGAGATGTCGAAACCCTCGATCCAGCGCGGCAATCCGGGCAGGCTCAGGACCGTTTTCAGCTCTTCGAGCGGACGGATGGCTTTCGTCTGTTCGCGGAGGCAGGATTCGGCGTTGCGGAAGGCCATTTCGACGAGCTTGCGGTTCTTGCCGCCGCGCGGGACAAGGACGCGGACCTTGGCCCAGCCGAGGAGCGACTGGAGCCCCGTCCTCGCGGCCGGCCGGAAAGGGAGGAGCAGCCGGGGCGGGGCTTCGTGATCCCTGTAGAAGACGGCCAGGAAATCGCCCATGACATCCGCGTCCGGAACGTCCGCCGGGACGTCGACGAGCCGCGCCGCCGAATTCCGGATCTTGCCCTTGCGCATGAAGAAAACGTAGGAAGCCGCCCGTTCTCCTTCGCGGGCCAGGCCGACCACGTCCTGGTCCTCCAGGGCCACGGAGATCGTCCCGGGCCGGTCCCTGTAATCCTCGATCGTGCGCAGGAGGTCGCGCCAGCGGGCCGCCTCCTCGAACTTCTCCTCTCCGGCCGCGCGCTCCATTTTTTGCTTCAGCGTCCGGGCCAGCTCGGGCATGCGCCCCTCGAGGAAGAGGCAGGCGTTTTCCACGTTTCCCCGGTAATCCTGCTCGGAAATGTACTTGACGCAAGGCGCCGAACACAGCTTGAGTTCGTATTCAAGACAGGGCCGTTTCCTGTTCCGGAAGATCGCCTCCTCGCAGCCGCGGACGAGGAAGTGCTTGTTGACGAGGTGGATGGAGGAGCGGGCCCGGTGGGCCGGGCTGAAGGGACCGAAGAAGCGCGACCCGTCGTCCTCGACGGACCGGCTGAAATAGACTCCCGGGTACGTTTCGCCGGTCGTCACCTTGAGGTAGGGGAAGCTCTTGTCGTCCTTGAGCCGGAGGTTGAAGCGCGGCTGATGTTGCTGGACGTAGTTGTTCTCGAGGAAGGCGGCCTCCTTCTCGGAGCCGGTCAGGATGAAGTCGATGTCGGTCGTCTCGCGGAGGATGTTCCGGACCTTGAAGTCGGGGTTGGGCAGGAAGTAGGAGCGGACGCGGTCGCGGAGAGAGCGGGCCTTGCCGATGTAGACGACCTCGCCCGAGGCGTTCTTGAAGAAGTAGATGCCGGGCTTGGCCGGGAGTTCGGCCGCCCTGACCTTGAGTTCGTCGGTGCCCGCCATGTGACGCCTAGAAACCAAGCTCGAGCTCGCGCTTCTTGAGCTTGACCAGCTCGTCGCGGTAGGCGGCGGCCTTCTCGAACTCGAGTGCGGCCGAGGCCTCCTTCATGAGCTTGGCCAGCTCGTCCATGCGCTTCTTGCGCCTATGCGGCGAGAGGTAGATGTCCTTGTCCTCGGAGATTTTGGTGTAATCGAGGTAATCGCGTTCGTAGACCGACGTCAGGACCTCGTCGATGCCCTTGACGATCGATTGCGGGGTGATGCCGTTCGCGGCGTTGTAGTCCTGCTGGATCTTGCGGCGGCGCCCCGTCTCCTCGATGGCGCCCTTCATCGAAACGGTCACGGCGTCGGCGTAGAGGATGGCCCTGCCGGCGACGTTGCGGGCGGCCCGGCCGAAGGTCTGGATGAGCGCCGTCGAGGACCTCAGGAAGCCCTCCTTGTCGGCGTCGAGGATGGCCACGAGGGAGACCTCGGGCAGGTCCAGGCCCTCGCGCAGGAGGTTGATGCCGATGAGGGCGTCGAACGCGCCCTTGCGCAGGTCGCGGAGGACGTTGACCCGGTCGAGCGTTTCGATCTCCGAGTGGAGGTAGCGGACGCGCAAGCCGAGCTCATGGTAGTGGCGGGCCAGGTCCTCGGCCATTTTTTTCGTCAGCGTCGTGACGAGGACGCGTTCGTTCCGGGCGGCCCGGGCCCGGATCTCGGCCATGAGGTCGTCGACCTGGCCTCGGATGGGCCGGATCTCGAGCTCCGGGTCGGTCAGGCCCGTCGGGCGTATGATCTGTTCGACCACCCGGCCGGGCGACTTCTTCAGCTCGTAGATCCCCGGCGTCGCCGAGACGTAGAGGGTCTGGCCGACGAGATTTTCGAACTCATCGAAGTTGAGCGGCCGGTTGTCGAGGGCCGAGGGCAGACGGAAGCCGTAGTCGACGAGGGTCGACTTCCTCGAGCGGTCGCCCGCGTACATGCCGCCGATCTGGGGCACGGTGACGTGGGACTCGTCGATGATGGTCAGAAAATCCTTGGGGAAGTAGTCGAGCAGGGTGAAGGGCGGCTCGCCGGGCGCGCGGCCGGTCAGGTGGCGGGAGTAGTTCTCGATGCCGGGGCAGTAGCCGAAGTCGCGCAGCATCTCCAGGTCGTAGAGCGTCCGCTCCTCGATGCGCTCGGCCTCGACGGCCTGGCCGATCTGCCGGAAGCGAGCGACCTGTTCGACGAGCTCCGCTTCGATGCCGGCGGCCGCCGACTTGAGGGTGTCGGCGGGAGTCGAAAAAAAGGTCCGGGGATGGATCATCACGGTTTCGAGGCTCCCCCGCACGTTGCCGAGGAGCGGGTCCACGGCCGAGATCGCCTGGATCCGGCCGTCCTCGAGCTCGATCCTGTAGGCCGAATCCTCGTAGCTCGGGAAGATCTCGACGATGTCGCCTCGGACGCGGAAGGTCCCCCGCTTGAATTCGCCTTCCTCGCGCTCGTACTGGACGGAGACGAGCTTTTCGAGGAGCGCCTTGCGGCCGAAGGCTTCGCCGACGCTCAAGGCGAAGCTCATGGAGTAGTAGGTCTCGGGGGCGCCGATGCCGTAGATGCACGAGACCGAGGCGACGATGATGACGTCGCGGCGGGCGA
>Ga0268276_1002090_pt1 | contig 17814 bp, 18 predicted proteins | sample saktaG_4_FD_190145 | JGI IMG/M metagenome (GOLD analysis project Ga0268276, IMG submission 190145) | Saline water microbial communities from Sakinaw Lake, British Columbia, Canada - sak_2010_1_5_45m | ecosystem: Environmental > Aquatic > Non-marine Saline and Alkaline > Saline ...
GAAAGTTTATTTATTCGAAAGAATGGCGGCGACAAAGAGGTGATCGGTATAGGCGGCTTCGGAGGTTCCGGACAGCGCGAAATGTGCACTTTTTTTACAGCGGTCTTTTATTTATTGAGCAAAAAGACGCGAATCCCGCATTATTTGTTTAATCAGAACGGCTTTAACGAGCTTGAATATATTGGACGAAAACACAGCACGGTATTAATACCGGGTTTCGGGAGCAATTTTGATTTAGATAAACGCCTCTACATGGAAATTCAGAAGAAGGGTTTTTATTGGAAATAACAAAAACGAAATTTTTGGAACTTCGTATTAAGGGGACGCACAACTTAATTAAATTGAAGACGGCCGAAGAAGAGATTAACAGGATTAAACAATGAACTACTGGTGGACGTCAGATTATCATTTTTCACATTTCAATATCATCCGATATTGTAAGAGGCCGTTTGAGACGGCTGAGGAAATGAACGAGACGATCATCAAGCGGCATAACGAAAGAGTCAAGCCCGACGATACGGTTTTCTTTCTGGGTGACTTCATTTTTAAAGGCGGAAAAGAAGGTGGAGTAGACAAGTATCGGCAATTTGAAAAGAGACTAAATGGCAAGTTCATTTTTATCAAGGGTAACCACGACCGGAACAATAGCCTCAGGACGATCATCACGAAAATGTATATCCATTATGGGGCCAAAAATATCTGCATGACACATCGGGCGGAGGACGCCGATCCTAATGTGCCGTGGAATTTTTGCGGCCATGTTCATGAAAAGTACAAGGTAAAACGATTGAATGAGAACTCCTTGGTTGTGAATCTCTGCGTCGAGGTTTGGAACTATTATCCGGTTTCATTTAATGAGATCAATTCTTCTGTCGCCGCGTTTCTAAAAGAAGAAAAGCAAGGCGATGAGATGGAATTAAGGGGACACACAACTTAATTCGCCATGGAGAGTATAAGCACATGAAAAAAACTTGTAGGGTAATAACATGCGAGTACTGCGACCTTGATGTCTATTTGAACGTAAAGCTCTTCTATGGATCCGCCGGTTATCGCGTCGTCAAAGATAAGCCGTTGCCGGATGCGGATCTCCTGGTAATACTTCGCGGAAGCCGGGAAATCTCTGATCACGAATACGAGGGCGTTGTCCATGCCTATGATTATGTCAGGGAGTATAAGATCAACTGGAAAGAGCGCTTTCCGAAAGCGAAGAGAATATTCGTCATATCGCCGACCCCGCCGGAATGCCCGGACGGAGTTACTTATGTAAAAGGATATCTTCCGGTGATCCCCGAGCTATGGCAGGGAACGCTTAATAAGAAGGACAGTCGGCCGGTGCATATATCGCATTTTAAACCGATGGGCGAAGACAGATACCAGCAGGACCTTTTAAAGCTTATAAAGAGCGGTCTTGTGCGAGCCTATGGCAAAAAGTGGGGCGAGGCAGGCATTAAGGCAAAGCCTTTAAGTTACCGGCAGGTAGACCGGATGTTTGCGGCTTCATCATGCTGTTATGGGCTGATGTATCCTTATCAACGAGGGAAGACTTTATCAGGGAGGATGTGGCAGGCGCCGCTTAAAGGCTGTTTTGTGATAAGTGAGGAAGGCACCAACATAGCCAGCAGCCCCGGGGTTATCGAGGTAAGCGGCCTTAGCGCGGATAATCTTTTAGCAATCAAACATAGAATTGAAAAATGCAAGGCTCTTGCAGTAGAAGCTGCCGGATATTGGAAAACAGCTACGCAAATCCTGGCAGATGAGTTAGGGTTAAAGATTAGTCCGGAGTTGATTTCTAACCGCAGTATTAGCATGTGTAAAAAAGAACTATTTCTGCAGCATATTTCTTTTATTTTTAGCCGGATCATCAAGCGTATTAAGCGAATCCTTGGGCCGCGTCGCATTCTTTTAGCTATTCTCCAAACTGTAGAGCGTCCTTTCCGGGCCTTGCAGGTTAGGAGGATGTTTAAGCTGACTGATAAAAGACCGCTTTATCTCGTCGTCGAGACGGTCAATACCTGTAATGCCCATTGTGTATTCTGCTGCTACGGCAAGACCAAAATTAAACCGCAAGTGCTGCCTCTGGATATTTTCGAAAAGGTTATCCGGGAATATTCCGAAATGGGGGGCGGCGCCGTTAGCCTGACCCCTGTGCCGGGAGAAATTCTCTTGGACCCTCATCTCATCAAGCGTTATGAGATATTGGCAAAATATAAGAATATCGGTCAGGTTAGCTTTACGACCAACGGGATCGCCTTCGAAAAATATTCCGATGAGGACTTGAAATATATTTTAAGATCGTCTTTCATGATCCAGGTCAGTATCGGCGGCCTCGATAGGGAAGGGTATAAGAACCTTTATCAGGTTGACCAGTTTGAAAATGTCCTTAATTCGGTATCGAGATTATTGGATTTGAAGAAAACTATCGGTAGTGATGCGCATATCCATCTATCATTTAGGACGAATAATCCTAACTTTGAAGAAATGTACCACGAACAATTGGAAGCATACAAGCGTCAGGGATGTCTGGTGTCGCACATATCCTGTTACGGAAATTTCGGAGGCATAGTAAAAAGCGGCGAAGTAAAAGATGTATCGATAATCAATGGCAGCGGTTTGAAGAAGCACGAGACTTGCGTTTATCCGCTTCTTGCGCCATCCGTATTGCCGAATGGCCTGATTACAAATTGCGGTTGCGTGGATGTAAATGGGGATTCCCTGATCATCGGAGATGAGCTCCATAATTCACTGTGCGATTGCTGGAACTCAAAGGAAAGAAAAAATATATCGGATTCCTTCAGGCAAGGCAAGCTAGTAGATCTATGCAGACAATGCAGTATGTACAGGCCTTCGGCGCATCTTGCAGAGCCTGTTTACAAAAATATCCGCTCTTATCAGAAACTGCCCTTAGAATTTTACATGATGTATGGAGGATAAGGGCGCGAGAAATAAAAAAGTTATCGATTTGATATACAGCTGGGGCTATAGCCAAAAAGAGATAGCGGACAGTTTGAATATGCACTATTCCAGTATCAGTAAGATTCTACGCAGGGGCAAGGAGCAAGCAAAAGCAGGGGGCGGCAAGTGAAAAGTCAAGATTCAAGACCTGACCCCATTTTACCACATTTTACCATTTTAACATTTTAAACAATAGCTCTGATTTGTTGATTTGTGATTTTAAATAACTGGGGGTTATAAAAGATGTCTACTCATAAAAGTATAATTGGTAAAGAGTACGTTCAGCTCTTAGATGAAATTAAGGCGCGTATTTTTACGGCGCGGATTCAGGCAATACGATCTGTAAATAAGGAGCTTATTAAACTTTATTGGGATATAGGAAAAAGCATAATTGAGCGGCAGAGAAAATATAAGTGGGGAAACGCGGTTGTTGAGAAACTCGCGAATGATCTGCAGGAAGATTTTAAAACCTCATCTGGTTTTTCAGTTCAAAACCTCTGGTATATGCGTCAATTTTACCTCGAGTACAAAGACGACTCAATTCTCCAACAAGCTGTTGGAGAATTGCCGTGGGGACATAATATTCTAATTATGCAGAAAGTAAAAAATGCGGGAGAGAGGAAATACTATATAGCGTCCAGTATTAAGTTTGGCTGGTCGAGAAACGTCCTTCTCAATCAGATAAAAGCCGGCGCCTATACACTGAGTCTGAAGCAAAAAATTAATAATTTCCCTAAAACCCTGCCTGCGCATTTGAGTGAACAGGCGGATGAAACAATGAAAAGCGTCTACAGTCTCGATTTCCTTGGTATCACAAAGCCGGTTTTAGAGCGTGAGCTGGAAAAGAGGCTTGTCGAGAAAATGAAGCAATTTATTTTAGAGCTCGGGTTCGGATTTACGTTTATCGGCAATCAACATCGCCTTACTCTCGGAAATAACGAATATTTTATTGATCTGCTGTTTTATAACCGTAAGCTAAAATGTCTTGTTGCTGTGGAGCTCAAGACCGGTAAGTTTGAGCCGGAATACGCCGGTAAGATGGATTTTTACCTGAATCTTTTAGACGAACAGGTTAAGCTAAAAGATGAAAATGCATCTATCGGAATCATTTTGTGCGCCGAAAAAGATAATATTGTGGTGGAATATGCCTTACGCAGCGTCAAAAAGCCTGTGGGGGTGGCCGAGTATTATTTGACGAAAAAACTGCCTAAGGCATTTAAGGGAAAACTGCCTAACGCACAGGCCTTGAGATTGTCGTTACAGCAGGAATTTAAAAATAGGAAATAGGGCGCTGTCCCAAATCTCTAATATTATTTATTGACATTATTGTCGTCATATGGTATATTTTATGACGAAAGAGGTGGCATATGGATAAAGACAAGCAGCATCCGGAATATATCGAACGGTTCATTAATTTAGGGGCAATGTTAAAGCAGAAGTCGCATTTTCTATTTGGGCCGCGGCAGACCGGCAAAAGCACATTGATCCGGCACAGGCTTCCCTCGGCAAAAGTTTATAGCCTACTGGATAACACTTTATTCCTCGAATTCAACGCCCGCCCCGGGCGCCTGAAGGAAGAAGTCGCCGGCAAGGATGAGCTGGTGGTTATCGATGAAATACAGCGCGTTCCGCAGCTTTTAAACGAGGTGCATCTGCTTATAGAAAAAGGAGTCCGTTTCCTGTTGACAGGCTCAAGCGCCCGTAAGCTGCGTTCGGGCGGAGTAAATTTACTGGGCGGACGGGCGAGAGAGGCCTATCTTCATCCTTTTGTAACGGTGGAGTTGGGTAAATTTTTTGACTTAAACCGCGCCCTTAATAACGGATTGATCCCTTCCATATACTTTTCAGATGAGCCAAAAAAGGATCTGGCATCTTATGTCGGCTCTTATTTAAAGACCGAGATATCGGCTGAGGCCTTAACGCGCAATGTTCCGGCTTTCTCGCGCTTTCTGGGTGTAGCGGCTTTATGCAACGCCAAAATAGTGAATTTTTCGAATGTTGCCAATGACGCGCAGGTCAAGAGAACGACGGTGTATGAGTATTTTGACATACTCAAAGACACTCTCATCATCCGTGAGCTTGCGGCATTCCGCAAGGGGAAAATAAGAAAACCGGTTTGCTCGTCAAAATATTATTTCTTTGATGCGGGCGTAGCGCGGCAACTTCAGGGCAGGATTGCGGTTACCCCCGGAACGCCCGAATACGGAGACGCTTTTGAAACATTTATTATAAATGAAGTGTTCGCGTTTAGTGATTATATACGTCCGCTGAATTTAAGTTTTTGGCGCACGGCAACGCACTGTGAGGTTGACCTGATTATTGATGAACACATCGCCTTGGAGATCAAAGCGAAATCGCAAATAGGCCCGGATGATCTTAAAGGGTTGAAAGCAATTGCCGAAGAGAGCCGCTTCAAGCGCCTCATATGCGTGTCTTTGGAAGAGCGGCCGAGAAAAACCGGCAACATAGAAATATTACCTTATCAGGAGTTCCTGGAAATGCTCTGGGCGGGGAAACTGTGTTAGAATCGGGGAAATAGGGCGTGCTCGCAGGGCGCGGGAAGAAGGGGAAGTAGGTATTGTGTCACCTTGATTTTTTGGGGTGATACGTGAAAAGTCAAGATTCAAGACCTGACCCCATTTTCGAAAAGAACGCATCGCAGCTAAATCACATACGGAGGATAACCTTGGCTGTAACAACTGTTGGAAAATTTAAAATAAGTTACAGAGAAAACAGCGCTGATGAAGGCGTCTTGAAGCTTTATAGCTTTGAGAACGACGTTTATTTTAAGAAGGTGCCTGAATATCATCCTAAAGCTGATCATATTATCATCGATGTAGGCGCTCACATTGGTACTTTCTCGCTCTTGGCAGCATCAAAGGTTACGCAGGGTAAGGTATTCGCCATCGAAGCCAGCCAGGATACGTTCAATTATCTGAAAAAGAACATTGAACTGAATGGTTTTAAGAATATCATTCCGGAGCGCCTTGCTCTCTGCGATAAATCCGGAACGATTCGTTTATATCATGATCTAGCAGGGGGGAATTGGGGCGATACGATCGTCAAGAAGGTGTCGGAGAGTTTTGAAGACTGCTCCTGTGATACACTGGAAGGGTTTCTAAAATCACATGATATTACCTGTTGTCATTTCCTGAAAATAAATTGTGAAGGCGCGGAATTTGGCATTATCCTGAGCACCTCTAAACAAACCTTGCGGAAGATAAAGGTCTGCCACATTTCATATCATTCTGACCTGGCAGAGGGCTATTCTGAAATTGGTCTGATGAAATACCTGCAAGATGCCGGGTTTTACGTCCGCAAAGTGCCTACGGGAGAAAAAAGAGGCTGGCTTATCGCGATCCAGGCCGGTCTTTTGTTAAGGTTGGTTTATGCGCTGAATGACGGGATCCGCGGCGTTATGGCAAGAATTTACAGAGCGCTGGAATGGAGGCTTTTTAAGCCGTTATTGAATAAATTCAAGAAATTAACAAAAGGCAATTCTTAAATGACCGAGCGTATCTTTTTGACATTCGCGGATAGTAGGATGGCCAAGGCGAGGCAGCGCATGTGCCGGCAGGCCCGGGTAATGATTTAACAGGAGAAGAAAGCACTAGAAAGGTGAAATTCAAAATGAATAAAAAATTTTCCGGGAAACGCGTTCTGATTACGGGTGGTCTTGGTATGATAGGGAGCACGGTTGCTCGCCAGCTTGTAAAATATAATGCCAGGGTGACAATAGTTGACGCCTGCCTTAAGCCTTATGGCGCCAACAAATTCAATATTAGAGATATTAGGAGCAGGGTCGATCTACATATAAAAGATATCCGAGATAAGAAAGCCATGGACCTTTTAGTAAGAGAAAAAGACATTATATTTAATTTTGCCGCGCAGGTCAGTCATAATGACAGTATAGGAAACCCGTTTCTTGACGCGGACATAAACTACATAGGTCACCTGAATATTCTAGAAAGCCTTAGAAGGTGCAATCCAACGGCAAGGGTGCTTTTTTCCGGTTCGCGCCTACAGTTTGGCCGCATTAAAACCATTCCTGTCAATGAAAGCCATATTTTGAGGCCACTGACTCCGTACGCCTTAAATAAAACTGCCGCAGAGTATCTTTACAAATATTATTACAGGATGTACGGCATTCCCTATGTTATTTTTAGGATAGCCAATCCCTATGGTCCAAGGGCGCAGATGAAACATTCCAAGTACACCATACTCAACTATTTCATACGCCAAGCGATGGAAGGCAGAGATATCACGGTTTACGGCACAGGAGAGCAGATCCGGGATTATATTTATATCGATGACCTAGTTTCCGCATTTTTATCGGCAGCCGTTTCTCAGGAAGCGGAAGCGGAAACATTCAATATTGGAAGCGGCGTGGGGACAAGTTTCAAGGATATGGTCGGGGCAGTTGTAAAGACGGTCGGCCGCGGCCAGCTTAAATTCATTCCCTGGCCCAATAATTATATTAACGTAGAGACAGGTGATTATGTTACGGATATCTCTAAGGCTAAAAAAATACTCAAGTGGCGGCCTTGTGTCGGAATAAGAAAAGGAGTCGGGGAGACTTACGAGTATTACAAAAAATATAAGCGGTATTATTTTTGAATAGGGCGACAGCAGATCGGGGAAGGACTATAGTTATGAAGCCATGAAAATACTAAAGTTAAACAACGATACAGTGACTAAGCGGTGTGTTATTAGCCTGGCGACAGGAAAGAAAAACTTTGTCGACTGTCTGAATAGACTTGAGAAGAGTCTTATAAGAATTAAATTCAAGGGCGACTTTTTGTGCTGGAGCGATGAGCTTCCCCTTGGTTGCCCGTCGGTTTTTGAGGCGCCGTTCGCCTGGAAATCCTTTTGCTTTATAGAAGCTAAGAAGTTGGGTTACGATGAGGTTCTCTGGATCGATGCATCGTGTGTCGCCATAAGGCCGCTTGAGCCAATCTTTAAAATATTGAAGGACAAAGGCTATGTGATATTTACAAATAACTACGATCAGATAATGGGGCAGTGGTGTAGCGATGAGGTGCTGCGGATAAATAATATCGACCGGGAAGAAGCTATGAAAATACCGGAAGTGCCCTGTTCGGTTATCGGGCTGAACTTGCAAAACCCGCTGGCCTCTAAATTCCTTGAGATGTGGCATGAAAAAGCGGCTGACGGCATAACCTTTAGGGGTATAAAGGAAAAAATTACCAGCTGGGAAGATTATTACGACATATTCTGGAATAAGACAGGTCGTGTTTCAAAAGATCACAGAGTGCGCGGGCACAGATGTGACCAACCGGCAGCCGGGATCATCGCGCATCAGCTGGGCATGACGCCGTTCGCGGACGGATTGCGGGACATCCATTTTAATGGCACTGCCATTGATAAGAACACGGTCATCCTGCACCACCGTGAATTCGGCGAGAAGATCACCCCGCTCGATAGTATTTATTTTAAGGTGTTCTTCAAGGCGCCGTTCATCGAGCGTCCTCTGGAGAGGTTAAAGAATTTTTTGAAGAGCGTTCGGAGGACGCTTAAAATCACATGATAATCGTCTGCACGATCGACAATAATTATATCAGGCATTGCGCCGTGATGCTTAGATCCCTTTACGAATCGAATCCCAAAGAAGAGATCAGCGTCTATATTATTCACGGGGATCTGGATACGTCTGAAAAGGCAAAACTTTCCGGATATCTGGGCAGATTCCTGCGCTCGGTTTCTTTTGTGCAGGTAGACCCGAAAATGCTGGAAGGGACCACTCCTTTCGGGCATATTTCTATTGCTGCCTACTATAAGCTTCTTCTTGCCACTGCTTTGCCGCGGGCTATTCAAAAAGTGATATTCCTCGACTGTGATATGATCGTCGTCGATTCTCTCAGCGGCCTTTGGAATACGCCCCTGGGCGATCAGCCGCTGGCAGCTGTCACAGACCATCACATCAAGGAAAATTGCCAGCGCCTCGGACTCTCTGAAGCCTTGGGTTATTTTAACACCGGGGTTATGGTAATCGATCTGAATAAATGGCGCAAAATAGATATCTTATCGGAAGGCCTTAAGTTTGCAAAAAACACTCATGCAATACTGAAGCACTGCGACCAGGATATCCTAAACCGTATTTTTGAAGGCCAATGGATGCATCTTGATACCAGATGGAATGCCAGCCCGCACCTTTGGGACTTGTGCTCTGTGCCTGTGCCTCCCGAAGAAGCCGCCGCACTGGCGCCTCAAGACGCGGTGGCCAGAAATAAACCGGCGATCATCCATTTCGCAGGAAGCGGGAACGCAAAACCCTGGCACTATCATTGCGCGCACCCCGGGAAGGCGAGGTATCTGGAGCTCAAAAAGAAAACCCCGTGGGCCGGCGTGCCGCTTGACGCCCAGCCGCCGCCACTACCCGTTAGATTATGGCATAAATCGCTATTCAGGATTAAGTGCTTAATAAAGGGGAAATAAGTATTGGGGGCTTGGGGTCAGGTCTTGAATTTTGACATAGTGCGCAAGACAAGCGGAAAATGGAACAGCGTCGTTTCCGTGTGGATATACCCTAAAGGGTGCATTTTTTATAATAACATTCAATATGTTCCATATTTCTAATAAAAAACTTGTAATTATACCCTTTAGGGTGTATACTTTAACCATGAAAAGCATTGGAAAAAAAATACAGGAACTTCGAAAGAAGGCCGGGCTTGACCAAATCGAGTTCGCGAAGCGTACCGGAGTTGGCCTTCGTTTTGTGAGAGAGCTTGAGCAGGGCAAGCCCACGGTGCGCCTGGACAAGATCAATCAAGTCCTTGATTTTCTGGGACATCATATTGAGGTCGTGCGTAATGGTAAGGAATAATAAGCGCAAGGCGGATGTTTTTTATCATGGCCGCCTGGCCGGAATTCTGGAAGAAACGGATGAGGGGTATAGGTTCGCCTATAATTCCGATTATATGAAGACGGGCAAACCGGTTTCATTGTCCTTGCCTTTGCGCGAGGAACCCTTTGAATCGGTCAAATTGTTCCCATTCTTCGCCGGAATGAATTCTGAAGGTTGGTACCGGGACATCGTTTGCGCGACGAAGAAGATCGACCCGGCCGATGAATTCGGGATCTTGCTGGTGACAGGAGAGAATACGATTGGCGCTGTTACCGTGAAAGAAAGCGGCGCGGTATGAAGAACGAGCGATTATTATGGCGTAAAGTCTTCGGTATCGACAGGGAGCCGTTCATCGACTTGACGCTGGCAGGGGTTTCTCTGAAAGCTCAGGAAATGGTCGGGAAGATGTCCATTTCAGGTGTGCAGCCTAAGCTCTCCGTAAAACTGGCGGATAGGGCGGGCAATCCTCATTTGGAAGTCACAGGCGAAGGCGGCCAGTATATTTTGAAACCGCAGGTACAGGCGTTCGCGAACCTGCCGGAGAATGAAGATCTTTGCATGACCATAGCTGAAGACCTGGGCATTGACGCGCCTGCGCACTGTCTTGTGCATTTGAAAGATAAGAGTTTGGCCTATGTCGTCAAGCGGTTCGACCGGGAGGGGTGCCGTAAAATTCATCAGGAGGATTTCGCGCAGATCCTGGGGAAGGAAAATAAATATGACGGCTCTGTCGAAGAGATCGGGCGTAGTCTCAAAGCCGTTTCCGAGGTCCCGGGGCTTGACGTGCAGTTGTTTTTTGAGCGCGTTGTTTTTAATTTTCTGATAGGTAATGGCGACGCGCATGTGAAGAATTACTCGGTCATTTATAATGAAGAGGGGCTGGCGCGCCTTGCCCCGGCGTATGATCTGGTCTGTTCCAGGATAGTAATCCCGGAAGAGGCGGATGAGTCGGCCTTGACTATTCACGGAAAAAAGAGCCGGATTAAAAGGAAGGACATGGAACTTCTTGCCGAGTATCTTGGCATTCCGGAAAAGATACGATTCGCGAAATTAGCGGGGCAGGAAAAATTTTTCCGCTCAAGGCTTGCGGAATCTCCGCTCCCTAAGGACCTGGCCAAGGACTTTGATAAACTTTTGATTGAGCGATTTCAGCGGCTTGAATTAGCGTAAGTGAGGCGCGTGAGTATGGAAACCTTGGATGATTTTCCGAAGATCCAGTGTCCGTTTATCCGGCAGACATTCCTGGTCAGTAAGGACCACTTTAAACAGGCAGGCAGCCGGACAGGTTTATATGGCGAAGCTAAGGCGCGACATGTTCGACTGGTTTTATGACGGGATCGAGATATTCGGATACGATAAAAAGGGCCGCGACGAGCTCGAAGAGCAGGAAAAGTTCGACTGAAGCATTGGGCCCATGAAAACCTGGGGTGATCAGTGAAAAGTCAAGATTCAAGACCTGACCCCATTTTACCCATTTTACACTCTGATCGCTGATCGATGCACTAATTTCTTAACGTATAGTAAATATGTTGACAATTGTTTAAAAGGATTGTAGTATTATGGAATTACTAATTCCAGAAAGGGTCTTATTATGGAAACAATGATACCGAGATTATTCACGCCTCCCAAGCATAGTTTTTTTCTTTTTGGCCCCCGCGGCACGGGGAAATCGACATGGCTTAGAAAAAATATGCCGAACGCTGTTTGGATCGACCTCCTGGAAGCCGACGAATTTCGCTCGTATAGCGCCAGGCCTGAACGGCTAAAAGAACTCTTGCTCGCTATAAATGAAAAAAAGACCGTGGTTATTGATGAAATTCAAAAAGTCCCCGCTTTATTGAGCGTAGTGCACTCTCTTATTGAGCGTAAGCTTGGGTTTCGGTTTATCCTTACAGGGTCAAGCTCGCGGAAATTAAAGAAAACGGGAGCGGACCTGCTTGCGGGAAGGGTGATAAGGCAAGAACTCCATCCTTTTATGGCGGTTGAACTTGGCAGGAAATTCGCTCTTGCCTCCGCGTTAAAACAGGGCCTCTTGCCGCTTGTATTTTCCGCTCCCGATCCCGGGGCCGTATTAAGAACTTACGCTTCGTTATATGTCAGGGAGGAAGTGCAGGCGGAAGGGCTTGTGCGTAACATCGGCAATTTTTCAAGGTTCCTTGAAGCGATCAGTTTTTCGCACGGGGCGCTGCTTAATACCAGTAACGTTGCCAGGGAATGTGAAGTCGAAAGAAAAGTCGTGGAATCCTATATCACGATCCTTGAAGACCTGCTTCTGGCTTTTCGCGTGCCTGTTTTTTCAAAGAAGGCAAAAAGAGCGTTGATAAAACATTCTAAATTCTACTATTTTGACGCGGGGGTCTATCGCTCTATGCGGCCTTGCGGTACTTTAGATAAGCCGGAAGAAATAGAGGGCGCGGCGCTTGAAGGGCTCGTCGCCCAGCATCTGATGGCGTGGAGTTCTTACCGGTGGGGAAAAAATAAAGTTTATTTCTGGAGGACTGCATCCGGCTCCGAAGTTGATTTTGTAGTATACGGGGAGGAGGTATTTTGGGCCATAGAAGTTAAGAATACCTCGAAGATCCGGCCGGAAGACCTTCGCTCGCTGAGAAGCTTTAAATCTGAATATCCGCAAAGCAGCGCGTTTTTACTCTATCGCGGGAAAGAACGGTTGATGAAAGATAATGTGCTCTGTATTCCTTGCGATGAATTCCTGGCAAGTCTGGACCCGGGGAAAACAAAATTATTTTAAAAAAAGAATGGCGCGAGAAATAAAAAAATTATCGATTTGATATACAACTGGGGCTATAGCCAAAAAGAAGTAGCGGACAATTTAAATTTGCACTATTCCAGTATCAGTAAGATTCTACACAGGAGCAAGGAGCAAACGAAAACAGGGGGCGGCAAGTGAAAAGTCAAGATTCAAGCCTGACCCCATTTTAGAAAGTATATATTTTAAAAATCCGGAGGCAGCAGGTAAGAAATAGGCGTCTGGCCCTAATTTAAAAATAAAGGGGCAGGGCGCGGGAAGAAGGGGAAATAGGTATTATGTCCCCTGATTTTGTGGCTGCCCAAGATCTTCCCAGTCAGGGGGTACCTGTACAGAATTACACAAATAATACACAACATTTTAGTGACTTTTACACGGAATTAGCATTATTTTATTGACTTTTTACACATTTTTGCGATAATAGCGCTATGAAAAGAGATATCTATAAACAATTGCTAGATTGGAAAAATGACCCCTTGCGCAAACCCCTTATTTTAAAAGGGGCCCGCCAGACAGGGAAGACGTATATATTAAAGGAATTCGGAAAAAGAGAATTTGAGCATATTGCGTATTTCAACTTTGAAGAAGACCCGGCCCTGAAAAATTTCTTTGACGGCGCTCTCAACCCCGGCAAAATCCTGGAAAAGCTCTCAATTTACGGCGAAAAGGCGATAAGTCCCGGCAAAACCCTTATATTCTTTGATGAAATTCAAGAGGCGCCGAGAGCCCTGACATCCCTTAAATATTTTAGCGAGCTGGATGAAAAATATTACATAGTCTCGGCCGGCTCATTGCTTGGGATCAAGCTCGGGGTGTCTTCTTCTTTCCCTACCGGAAAAGTGGATTTTCTTGATCTATACCCTTTTTCATTCAGCGAGTTTCTCGACGGGTTGGGAAAAGAGAAGCTCAGGGTCCTGCTTGATGATGTGGCGGATTTTGATCCGATCGATGATGTTTTTCACAGGGAACTTATAGACTATTTAAAACTCTATTTTTACATAGGGGGCCTGCCGGAAGCTATCAACCGGTATAACAACGACAAAAACCTGAATGAGATCAGAAAAATACATAAGGGCATACTTCAGGGATATGAAAACGATTTCAGCAAGCATTCCAGTAAAACTGATTCTGTTAAGCTTACCAGCGCATGGCGCGCTATACCCGCGCAATTGGCAAAAGAAAACAAGAAATTCAAATATTCCGAAATTTCAAAATACGCCCGCGCAAGAGAATACAACGATATAATCATATGGCTTCAGGACGCCGGATTGGTATATAAATCTTATAACATTGATACCCCCAAGCTGCCGTTAAGCGGATATAAAAAAGAAAATATTTTTAAATTATTCCTGCTGGATGTGGGCCTGCTGGGAGCCATGTTGAATTTATCTCCCAAGTCCATAATAGAAGGGAACGCGTTATTTTCGGAATATAACGGCGCCTATACGGAAAATTTTGTCGCCCAGGAATTGATCGCTAACGGATTTGATGAACTATATTACTGGACAAGCGCAAGGACAGCAGAAGTTGATTTCGTGCTTTTTTATGATGAAGATATTTATCCTCTTGAAGTCGAGGCAGGCGCCGGCAAGCAGAAGAAAAGTTTAAAGGCGTATGGGGAAAAGTACAAAAATTCGGTTCTCTCTATGGCTACGTCGCGAAACTTTAAGCATGACGGAGATATATATAATTATCCTTTATATGCCGTTAACCGTTTTCCCATTTTAAAAAAACCATAATGACCTGTCCGACTTTAAAATAAAGGGGACGGTTCTATTAAAGCGCATGAAGCATAGCGTAATGGCGCGGGAAGAAGGGGGAATAGGTATTGTGCCCCTTGATTTTTTGGGGTGATCAGTGAAAAGTCAAGATTCAAGACCTGACCCCATTTTACAGGCAGGGGAAAGCCCGAATCATTTTTGACAACGGATTGGATATTATCGGAATTTGGAGCTAACCGCCGCGTAGCGGAAAAACAATATAAGGATTTTATAATGGCCGGAATATTGGAAAAAGACGACTATGAAATATCAAAACATGCACTTGCATATGGAGACGACAGCTTCATAGAACGAATTAAGGATCATATCAATGGCAAAGGCGACCTCAAAGAGATAGTTAAAAAGGAGAGGTACACAGGAAGGCCGAAGATACAGGATATAATTGGCAATAACGTAAAAACAGAAGATAAGGATAAGGGCGCGAGAAATAAAAAAGTTATAGATTTGATATACAACTGGGGCTATAGCCAAAAAGAAGTAGCGGACAATTTAAATTTGCACTATTCCAGTATCAGTAAGATTCTACACAGGGGCAAGGAGCAGGCGAAAGCAGGGGGCGGCAAGTGAAAAGTCAAGATTCAAGACCTGACCCCATTTTCCGAAACCAAAAGAGAGGTATAATTAAGTAGTGTGTCCCCTTAATTCCTTAATCCCCCCTCGTAGGCGGGCTTGACGGGCAAAAAATAGCTTGAAATCGTTGTAATTATATACTACAATCGTTGTAAATAGGAAAACACAATGATTAACTTTTTGCAATTAACCAAATCAAGATTACGACAGAAAATCCTTTCTTATTATTTTACTAACCCCGCCAAAAGTCTGTATGTACGGCAACTGGCATCACTTCTTAAGGAGGATCCCGGCAATCTCTCGAAGGAGTTTTCTAGTCTGGTGAATGAGGGGATTTTTATTGCCGAGGCAAAGGGAAATCAAAAGCATTTCTATCTCAATAAAAGGTATCCTCTGTATAGCGAGCTAAAATCCATTCTATTCAAAACAGTAGGGGTAGAAGGGCGATTAAAAGACATAATAGGAAAGACGAAAGGTGTTAAACTGTCATTTATCTACGGATCTTACGCGGCTAATAAAGAAAACGCTTCAAGCGACGTAGACCTTTTGATAATCGGAAAGCCCGACGAAAATGAATTGCTTAAAGAAATAGAGTCCGCCGAGCGGGTGTTGGGCAGGGAAATAAATTATAATATCTATCCGGTGGCAGAGTTTAAGAAAAGAATAAAGAAGGGAGACAATTTTATTTCAAATATCCTTAAAAGGCCGAAGATAATGCTGAAAGGAGAACTTGATGCGATTTGATGATCTTCTTAAAAATGGTCAGATAGTAAAAGAGAACACAACCAAAGAGAAAATAGCCGAATTCTTGGAATTTGCGGAAAACGAACTCTCCGCCGCGGAATTTAATTTACAAAAGTTTCCTCTGACGGCCTATAAGTCGGCATACGATGCGCTTATGCATGCCGGCAACGCGCTTATAAGATTCTATGGCTACCGTCCTACCGAAAAATTTACTCATGCTACTATCACAGAGTGTGTGGACAGGGTCCTTGGTGCGGAATGCGGGGATCTGGCCAGGGGTTTTAAAAGGATGCGCAAGAAGCGGCATCCTTTGCAATATGATGCATTATTTTCCGAATCCCATAAGGAGGTAAAGGATAGCATTACCAGAGCCGATGAATTAATTAAAAAGATAGAGGAGCATATCAAGATAAAGCCTCGAGAAAGGTTATTTTAAGATGTCGTTTTCTTGTTGTATCGACATAGGCATAGAGCATGGCACAGAAAGAAGGAGAAATAGGTATTGTGTGGACTTGCCCTACTAAAACGGACACTTAATTAAGGAGCGCCTGGTTCCAGACATGAAAACCTGGGGTGATCAGTGAAAAGTCAAGATTCAAGACCTGACCCCATTTTAGGAGTTATATAAAATTGATTCACCTGATAAGTCTTCCACAGCTTAACTCTCTTGATGATAAACTAGACCCGCCGTTAGGGTTGATGTATATCGCAGGTATGTTACGCCATAAAGGCGTTCCAGCTAGGATCATAGATCTTAGTTTCGTAGATAGGAAAGACTGGAAAGAGGCTATAGGTTATGCTGATACCTATGGTATGACCGTATTCTCATCGTCCTTATATCTTGCTATAGAAGTTGCCAAATTAGCTAAACAGAATAATCCCAGCTGCATTACTATTGTAGGCGGCCCTCATCCTACCGCCCTACCGGAAGAGATTTTACCTTACTTTGATTATGTAGTTAAGGGTGAGGGCGAATTTGCATTTGATTCATTGTCAAGTCCCGTTGTGGAGATGCCACAGATACCGGACCTTAATATTCTACAGCCTCCTGCAAGAGATTTAGTAGATATAACTAGATACCATCGTAAGGTGCAAGGTCATAAATGCACATCTATCGTTACAACTCGTGGATGTCCCCATAAATGCGCATTCTGCTATAAGGATATGTTCGGTCATAAGATAAGGAGCTTTTCAGTAGAGAGAATCGTAGACGAGATTAAGTCTATCAAGGCTGACTTCGGGATAGACGCTTTTATCATCTATGATGACACCTTTATTCTAAATCGCAAGAGGTTTTACGCTCTATGTGATAAGCTATCTAAGCTTAATATTATCTTCCGCCGTAATGGTAATGCTCGTAATAATACTATGGAAGACTTTGAGGTTCTATACAATGCCGGTTGCAGGGAACTAGCGTTTGGAATTGAATCCGGGTCACAGAAAATACTAGACAGGATACATAAAGATGTTACGGTAGAACAGAATAAACAGGCAATAAAGAACGCGCAAAAAGCCGGGTTAATTGTTAAATCGTTTCTGATGATAGGAAATCCCGGGGAGACGAGAGAAACGATAGAAGAAACAAAGCAGTTTATAATAGACGCGGACCCCGACCAGTTTACACTGTTTACTTTCATACCTCTGCCTGGTTGCGCGATATGGAAAGACCCGGATAAATACGGAGTTAAAATAACAAGCAAAGATTTCAAGGACTACTATATGATAGCTGGTAACTATGAGGGTGGCGCAGTGCTTGATACCGAAGAATTAACGAGCGCTGAGATTAAAGAGGAAAAGGAGAAACTTGTCTTTTTTCTTAAGAACCATGGACAAAGAGGTAAGCTACAGGATTATTATGAGCGCCATGTTTGAGGCTTCAAAACACCAAAAATCAGGAAAATCAGGTGATTCTTGGAGGGTAGCGTTTAATATCCCGGAGGCTAAATGATAAAATACATTAGAAGAAAAATTATTCCGGCAAAGATACGCGCCATGATCCTTTTAATGAGAAAATTATATACGGACAAGGTGTGGCCGATAAAAAGGATCACTTACCACAACGACGGATTAATAACTTTTCATGGCTCTGATTTTCTGAAAGATCCGTTATTTACGGAATCTTACAAGCTGGGAAG
>Ga0268276_1002092_pt1 | contig 17803 bp, 15 predicted proteins | sample saktaG_4_FD_190145 | JGI IMG/M metagenome (GOLD analysis project Ga0268276, IMG submission 190145) | Saline water microbial communities from Sakinaw Lake, British Columbia, Canada - sak_2010_1_5_45m | ecosystem: Environmental > Aquatic > Non-marine Saline and Alkaline > Saline ...
CCCCTATCCTGTCCTTAACGCTCGACATGGGGTTAAAAAATTCCAGCTTTGCCAGAACTGTCGCGTTAAGGCCGATGGTAAGTTTATTAATTTTAACTAAAGGGGTATTACCTATTGTCTTAGTGATATCAGAAAATATTCGAGACACTCATAACCTCCTTTTGTTACCTCAGATAGAATACTCATAAACAGGCCTCTCGTTCGCGGACCTCTCCCTGTATCTAAAGGCCAACTCCTCAAAGGTCAGCGTATCGATCACCAAAGATATGGCCTGGCCGACCTCTTTCCATACGCCACGGAATATACAATTCTTAAGGTCTTTGCAGCCTTTATAGCCCTCCTCTACACACGATATGGGTTCGGTAGGACCATCTATAAAACGTATAACATCTCCCACGATTATATCTTTCGGAGATCTGGTAAGAAAGAATCCGCCTTTGACACCGCGTTTGCTTTTTACGAATCCGCCACTCTTTAAAGTGAGGAGGATCTGCTCCAAAAAATTTTCCGGCATATCCCCGGAGGCGGCTATTTCATTGATGGAGACGGCCTCCCCGTAACCATATCTCAGAGAAAGTTCCAATATGGCTTTTAACGCATAATCGCCTTTATAGCTTATCCTCATTAGATGACCTCCATAAACACTACAAACATGATTAACTTAGTCATAATTATACATGAATCGATATTTTTGTCAAGTTTTATTTGAAAATAGTTTTTAAACGATCTTTCCGTCTCTTAAGTTTACTATGCGGTGCGCTTGTGAGCCGAGGGTGGGGTTGTGTGTGGCGAGGATAATCGTTAGGCCCTCTTCCTTATTCAGCTTCTTGAAGAGGTCGACTATCTCCTGGGAGTTCTTTGTGTCGAGATTTCCTGTCGGTTCGTCCGCGATCAGGAACTTTGGATTGATCGCCAGGGCCCTGGCGACAGCGACTCTCTGCCTCTCGCCTCCCGACAGCTGTTTTGGCAGGTGATTGATGCGGTGGCCTAAGCCTATCTTCTTAAGCAGTTCTTTCAGATCGCTCTTTACCTGGGGCAGCCTCGCGAAATAGAGAGGAAGCTCTATATTTTCAAGCACAGTGAGCGTGGGGATGAGTAAAAATTCCTGGAAGATAAAACCTATGTGGCCCCTTCTTAAGATCACCAGGCTCTTCTCTTTTGCCCGTGATACGTCTCTGCCAAAGACCTCGAGGCTCCCGGAAGTGGCATTGTCAAGGCACCCAACAAGGTCCAGGAGCGTCGTCTTACCGGAGCCTGACGCGCCCATCAGCGCCACGAACTCTCCGGCCATTATAATAATATCGACGCCGTTGACGGCGTACACCTTTTCGGTGCCGCGCATATATATCTTCACGAGATTTTGGGCTTTAATGATGATTTCGTTTGCCATATTTATTCGCCCCTGCGAATAGCTTCTATAGGTTTCATAGACGCCGCCCTGTAGGCCGGATAGATGCCCGCGATCAACCCTATGACCACCGCGCCAATAAAAGATAATATTATGGCGTCCGGTGTTATGACGACCAGCTGACCGTTTGGAGCATAGGGCAGGACTTTTTTTAATATTATCTCTACCGTCTTACCGCCCAGGAGCGCGACTACATCGCCTATCGCTCCTCCGAGAACACAGATGAGGGTCGTCTCTACCCAGATTATCTTGAATACATCCAGCCTCGATGCCCCTATAGCCTTCATAACCCCTATTTCGCTGGTGCGCTCGAACACCGACATCAATATAGTGTTGACCACCCCTATCACGGCTATTATTATCGCTATAAAAGCGACCGAACTTGTCATCGCCTTCGCGGACGATACCAGATTCAGGATAGTCCCTTTTACCTGAGCGAGGCTGATTATCTGAATGCCGGGCTCATTATAAAGATCCTCTTCGAATTTTGACAACTGGCCAAGATCCTGAAGTTTTATACCTATACCTGTAAGCTTGCCGGGGAGGTTGAATATATTTTGCGCTGTTTTTAGCGGCATGAAGATCATCCCGTCATCCTGCGTTCCGGTCCTCTCGAATATCCCCGCTACCTTAAGCACCTTATCTTTACCGGGCACAAATATCTTGTCCCCCACGGAGCGCTGTTCCAGCTCGGCTGCCTCGTAACCCATGATGACCTCGTCCGCATCTAGGCCGGAAAACCAGCCGCCGGACTTGAACTTGGACCATGGCTTGAGCTCTATGTAAGACTTCTCTATTCCCATATAGAGGGCTATCCCGCCGCGGCCATCCTGCCTTTCAGGGTCATACGCTGTTGAGACCAGCTGGGGAGTTATCTTGTCTATCCTGGGGTCACTCGTTATCTTGTCGTATACTGCCTCCTCCATGTAACGCAATCCGCCGCCGCCTTTAAGCATCAGTGTCGCCGCTTCATAAGGGCAGCCCTTGGCGGTGATGAGCAGCTGGTAGCCCATCTTATCGATATCAGTCTTCAATGACCTCTGGTACCCTGTATCAAAACCGCGCAGACTAACGAGGACGGCTATGGCTATGGCGACTCCGCCGATAGTAAGTACCGTGCGCACCTTCTTTCTGGTCAGATTCCTGAAAGCTACGGAAACGAGATTCATTTTATCCGGACTCCTTTGCCCGTTATCTCTGGCTTGCCTTCTTTGATCGCAACCTCGCCGTCAATGACTACCGTGCGGCCTACGCTTTGCGGGATGGCTATCCCGGAAGGCGTCAGGTCTACATATATTACCGCTTCGCCGTCTTTTATATTGAACCAGCAGCCTGTCGGGCATTCGCTGGTTATCTTGCCCTGGACGGTTACAGACTTTTCGCTGTAGCTGGCCGGACGCATCAGAATATTTTTTACTTCGGTGACGCTTCGCCCCGGAGTCATCTCCCCGTAGATCTCCGGCTTGCCGCAGCCGGCCAGGGTAGCCACTAATACAAAATATGCCGCTAATATAAGGTTCTTTTTTCTGGTCATGGCTTACTCTCCTTATCGTACTTTAAGTCGCTCCTTTTGTCTAACATAAATTCGTCGAGCAGTATCAGGTTCTTCTTTAAGCCCCTAATAGTTGCCTTAAAATCTTCGGTATTCTTTTCTGTCGGGTCTTTTATGCCCGATATACGGCTGCCGGGTTCATCGATCTTATAAAAGTCCTCCAGCGTGAGACCCTTGAACTGGTCGGTAAAAGATCTGCTCCTGAATTTAGCGGCCTCCGGGCTCGATAGCTTCTGGTAATAGAAATCTACGATCCTGCCTTCGGGATCGGTCGCGAGGATCAACTGCATGCCACCGTAGATACCCTTCTGGTTCACGCCGTGCACGTGGCCGATCGTATCCTTCCCCTTCATTATAATGTAGTAGGCGTAAGGGACATCGATAGTTTCGTATACTCTTTCGAACTTATCCCCCAGCCTCTCTTCCACCCTATTCTTAAGTTTCTCACCGCCTCTTTCCTCTATAGTTATAAATTCCGTCTTGTATCCGGTGGACCCGGGGAAGATCCTCTTTATGTCCCTGTCGGGATCGTTCAGCGTGCAGCCAACGGCCGCAAACAAGAGAGCGCAGGATAGGATCATTAAACCTGAAATAATAGCGGCTGAAATCATTATCTTCTTCATATCAAGTCCCAAAATAGTAGACCTGCAAATAGAGCTTCGTGTCGCGTGGCTTATTATATGTGGTGTACATATTCAGGTCCTGTATGAACGCGACTCGCAGAGTTATCTTCGGATCCAGTTTATACGTCAGGCTCATGCTGAAAGTGGAGTCGTCGGTCCTACTCTTCTTCATATCGTTGACGAACGACATCACCTGCGTCTCTACGCTCCAGTTCTGGCTCACCGGGGCGGTGTAGTCTGCCTCCAGCATATACCCTATGACATTCTTCTTTTCGTTCCTGCCGTACGCGGCCTCTCCCTTAAAGAGAAACGAGTTCCATAGATACTGGCAATCAAGGCCCACCCTCTCTTTAAACATTGTCTCCTTGGACAAGAGGTGGTTATGCGGAAATGTCGACATCCCCATGGACTGGATCACGTTCCCCACTAGAGCCGATATCCCGTACTGGAAGTTGTTGGTCCAGGTAGTGCCTATGCGCCCCGTCGCCAGGTAGCTTGAGTCCTCTCTCCTTATACTCATGCCGGAACCTATCTGGATGGCCGCTTCATAATCGAAGCTGGCCATCGAGCCGCGCAGGGAACCTCCCCAGTCCTTCTTGAACCCTATATCCCTCATCATAAGGGTCTGGAGTATCGTCGAGTGTGTATCTACTATCGGCTCGAGACCGAACGCCGGATCGAAATGCCCGCCCTTGATCTTGAGCTCGGGGCTGAACCTGTATTCCGCCCATGCGTTGTGTATCTCGCAAGAGACGGCGTTTTTGAATTTTTCATTGGCGTTATAGGCGGCGCGTACCTGTATATCCGTGGTTAGATAATCTCCGTACTGGCTTGAAAATTTTCCGTAATGTTCAAACCCGACCGAGTTGGACAAGGTCTCACTCTCGCCTATCCACCCCTTCTGGCGCGAATGGCCTACGAGACCGTTGACCTCCTTATAGAACAGAAAGTCGCTCGCCCAGGCCGTAGCGGACCCGGAGATGGCGAACATGATCGCGAGCGCGAGTATCTGTTTATTTGATCGCATATTTATATTATATCACTCTTCAGCACATATTCCAGTATGACGTCCGCCTGCTTCGCGGCGGCCACGTTCACCCGCGGCGACAGCGCCGGCTTTTGAGAGATATCGGATCTTAAATCCCCTATCATGACGAGATTATCCTTCAGCCTGTGGATCTTTATATCGTCGCTCGAGCCGATCCCGCCGAGGCCGGAGACCGCCACGATGAATTTACTCATTTGAAGCAGCTTCTCCAGGAGCATCTTCTTATATCCGGCCGTATCAAGGCACTCCGCCACGATATCGCATTCGCCGAATATCTCGCCTATGTTATGCTCCTCTATCTTCTTATTGACCATCTTGAGCTTGAGGCCCGGATTTATCCTTAAGAGGTTCTCTTCCAGCGCCTCGATCTTGACCCTGCCCACCTGGTCCAGGAAATAGAACTGCCTGTCGAGATTCGCGGCGTCGAGGATATCGAAGTCCGCTATTACAAGCTTCGAAACTCCCGCCCTGACAAGGTTCATGGCGCAATTTGACCCCAGTCCTCCGGCGCCCGCGATCCCTATATTGGCGTTCCGGACCTTGTCGAAACTCTCTCTGCCCAGCTTCTTCTCTATATTGTCGAGAAATATATCTTTTGTCATATATGCATCCAATCCTTGAGCACGGGCTGGTATCCTTTTTTTTCAAGCATCGCCTTTATCTCATGCACGGTGCGGTTGTCCGATATCTCGAACTGGCATACATTTCCGTTGCCACCGGCTCCATCGGGTTGGATAGTGTGGCCCCCGACCATCGTTGTGGAGCCCGCCGACATCCTGGTGACGCCAAGAGGTATTAAATTCTCCCTTAACGCCGGGTCTTCTCTTGTCGATATCGTTATACCGAGCCTCGGCAGGAATATTCGTAACGCCGTGATTATTTGCACCATATTCTTATCGCTTACCCGGGATGGCGTCTTAAAGCCGCTCACCTGCGGCCTGATCCTCGGGATGGATACGCCGATATCCGCCTCGGGATACTTATCCTGCAGATACTTTGCGTGAAGACCTAAAAGGTAGACTTCTTTTCTCCAGTCGTTGAGCCCCAGGAGCACGCCGATATTGATACTCCTCATCCCTGCCCTGGCGCCGCGTTCGGGCGCGCCGAACCTGAAATCATAATCGCTCTTAGGGCCGGCGATATGCATCTTCGCGTATATCTCTTTGTCATACACTTCCTGGTATACGGTCAGCCCATCGACCCCTTCCGAGATCAGCCCGGAATATTCCGCTTCGGTCAGGGGGTAGACTTCGATCGATATTGAAGAGAAATATTTTTTGAGGATCTTTACGCAATCTTTTATATAGCTTACCGGGCTCATAGCGCGAGATTCTCCGGTAAGCACGAGTATATGCTTGAGGCCCGTGGATGAGATGAACCGCGCTTCGGCCTCCACTTCCTCGGCGGTCAGCCTTCGCCTCCCTATATCATTATTTATGTTGAAGCCGCAATATAGGCAGGCATTGTCACAGTAATTTGCCAGGTAGATCGGCGTATATAGCTGTATGGTCCTGCCGAAATATCTTAAAGTTATTTCGCGGGCCCTCTGGGCCATCGCTTCCAGTGATGACTCGGCCGATTCCGCCAGCATCCCTGAAAATTCTTTTTCATTAACCATCTCTTAGGAATCCTGTAAGAGGTGAAGAGGCGCCCGCTTCCTGAGACTCTACCGGGAGAGTCGAAAGATATGCCAGCCTTCCCGCCTTTACCGCCAGGGCGAAGGCCCTGGCCGCCGCGACTGGATCTTCCGAGATCGCTATTGCCGTATTCACCAGCACGGCGGCGCATCCGAGCTCCATGCATTCGCACGCGTCAGACGGCCTGCCGAGCCCCGCGTCGACTATCACGGGTATCTTTATCTCGCGCACCATTATCTCCACGAGCTCTCTGGTCTTAACGCCCCTGTTGCTTCCTATGGGCGAGCCAAGAGGCATCACCGCGGCGGCGCCGGCATCCGCCATGCGCCTTGCCATCGATAGGTCCGGGCTCATGTACGGAAAGACCTTAAACCCTTCTTTTGCGAGTATCCCGGTGGCCTTGAGCGTCTCCATGTTGTCAGGTAGAAGATACTTGTTGTCCTGTATCACTTCTATCTTCACCCAGTCGCTGGCTCCGGAGGCTCGCGCGAGCCGCGCTATCCTTACGGCCTCATCGGCATTCCTTGCGCCGGATGTATTGGGCATTACGATACAGCCGTCCGGTATAAAATCGATGATATTATCGGTCTTTGAAGCGCTGTCCACCCGCCTCAAAGCCACGGTCGCCACCTCTATCTGCGCCCCGGCAAGGGCTTCCTTCATCAAGTTATAATTTGAAAATTTTCCGGTACCTACAAAGAGCCTGTTCGTTATGGCTTTACCGCCTATCTCTAAAGGATCCATCTGATCTATCCCCCTCCAACGAAACTTACTATCTCGATATTATCGTTCTCTTTCAATTCTATCCCGGGCCATTCCGCCTTCGGCACTATGCGGGCGTTATGCTCGATCACGATATGCTCGGGCACCAGCGACTTATGTAGTATAAGCTCTATTAGGTTCAGCTTTTTGTCGATCGTCTCGCTCTTACCGTTTATCTTTAGTATCATGCGTCATTATCCTCTCTTTAAATTCTCTCGTCTTTGATGCGATATCCTCTGCCTCCGTAATTGCCCTTATCAGCGCGATATTCTTCGCGCCTTTATTTAAAACATCTCCGATATTCGAAAGATCTATCCCCCCGATAAAGAAGACCGGCTTTCTCGCGATACTGACGACCGGCCCTATGTCGTTAGAACCAATAAAATAATCCTTGGTCTTGGTCTTGAATATCGGACCGAAGGCTATGTAGTCCACGTCCAGGCCGTTTGCTCTCCTGAACTCTTCCGGTGAATGCGTAGATACTCCTATCAATTTATCGCGTCCGAGGAGCTCGCGCACTCCTTCTACAGGATGCTTCAGGATGTCATCCTGGCCCAAATGAACGCCGCTTGCATCCGTCTGTCTGGCTATATCCGGGTCGTCATTGACGATGAACTTAACGCCATTCTCTTTACAAAGCCTTGACAGTTTTTTACCAAGCTCCAGGAGCTCGGAGCGCGGCCTGCTCTTCTCGCGCATCTGTATCATGTCGACACCGCCCTTTATCGCGCCTTGAGCGATCTCGACGGCGCTCCTGCTTTTGCCGTATTCTTCGGATATCACCAGGTAGAGGCTCTTATCTTTTATCATGCGTTCCTCATATCCGCCTTCGCCTGTGAATGTGCATGGTCTAGATTGGCTTCGGGGGATTGTTTATCCTGGCGATATAGCCGGACAAACAAAAGCCTCATGCCAACGCATGAGGTCTATTATTTAAACTCCCTCCGCCGGCATTATCCGGATCAGGTTCATCGGGTAATCCGCTCGAATCACGCGAAACTCTCAGGCCGTCATTACGGCCTCCCCGTCACTTTTCGTATTAAACCACTTAACTGCCGTTATGTCAAACTAATATCTATAGCGCCTGACCCACTAATTCCATATTTCTAGATCGTGGACAAACATTCGCCCAGGTTACAAGCTCTTGAATTCCTGGTCAGAGGAAGTGATCTGTCAACAAGCGATATTATTCGCCCATCCAATATGGAGATCTTTTTGCCCTTGTTTAGGCTGCGAAGACGTTCTATCGAATTGATCATATTTGAATTTGGGGTCTTGGTCAGTTTGATTTCGCAGGGCATAATAACGCCTGCTCGTTTCTCTATGATCACATCGATCTCTAATCCGTTGTTTGTTCTGTAATAATAGATCGGTGGCGTCAACCCACTATTGAAGTAGTGTTTTAACAGCTCCTGAATTACAAAATTCTCAAAGATAGCCCCTGCCTGAGATCCCCTGGTCAGGGCGCCTGCGGACTTATTGCCCGTCAAATAATTCACCAAGCCTATGTCGGTAAAATATACTTTTGGAGATTTAACAATGCGGCTCCCTAAATTCACATGATATGGCCTGAGAAGATATATGACCTGGGATACCTCCAGAATGCTTACCCACAACTTCACAGCGTTAATCGATACTCCCAGATCGTTGGAAAGCGATTGATAGTTTAACATTTGTGAGGTACGCGCGGCCAGAAGAAATAACAAGTCCCTGAAATGCGAGATCTTTTCCAATCTATAGAACGGCTGCACGTCTTTCTCTATGTAGGTAGCAACATAGGAAGAGAACCATCTCTCAGGGCTATGACTTGGCCTGACCACAAGCTCAGGATACGATCCCTTCATTCCGCGAAAAAGATAGTTACGGGTTTTTTCTCTACCTTCCAAAATCGACATCGGAAGAAGATGAAAAATAGCCGTCCTTCCGGCGAGCGTTTCGCGCAAATTATTGATCATAGTAAATTGTTGAGATCCGGTGACTATAAACTGCCCTCGCTTCTGCGATCTATCCACCTTGATCTTTATGTAGGGGAGGAGTTGGGGAGCATATTGAATTTCGTCCAGAATCAATGGGGCTTTATATTCCTCAAAAAACAATTCCGGATCTTCTTGAGCAAGCTTTAGATCGCGCGGATTATCCAGAGAAACATAATTGTGTGTTTTGCCAAAAAGATGCTCAAGAAGCGTGGATTTTCCGGTCTGACGCATTCCGGTCAGCACTAAGACGCGGAACTGCCGTGCCGCTTCCTTAAGTGAGCTTTCTATGTCACGCGGATAAAACTTCATACAACAAGTATATAATACAAATATGATTTGTCAAGGTAAATATGTATTTACGCTCTTCCTACCTCTAAATCCTTAATCGCTCTATCTCTTCTTTAGAAGCGGGTTTTACGGATATCGTCTTTTTGTCCGCCGCAGCTTTTGTCCAATAGTCCACTTTTATCGACTTTTCAGCGCGGAATTTCGTTTGATAGGCAGCGATGCCCGCCGATAGCCGGATAAATTCTTCTTCTTTTGCGCCGCCCCTTAAGACCGATAGCGGCCCCTCGTGTTCCGTCAATTCAAATATGATATCGCCCGGCGCTACAAGAGACTCAAGTACGCTATTCTCACCCTCATCTCTACCCACTACGAGCCTTGCCTTTTCCGACAGCCTGAAGTGCCTGCCTACGGAGAGAAGAGCCAGGTTATCGGCGTCGAACTCGCCGTGCTTCATCGCGTCCTTTACGCGCTTGGCGAACCCTGGGTCTGTCAAAAGGCAGCCTCCGGCGGGAGTTGGGTATTTATTTATGCCGAATTTTTCAGCCAGTGCCATCTGCGGCTTTCTGGAACGGCCCCTCATACCCAGCAACTTCTCCCTGTCCACTATGCCCTCTTTTTCCGGCAGGGTCGGGTCGAGATTCTTGGCGGTCAGGGGCCTCAAGAGTATCCCCTTCACGCCGGCGGCCTTCTCTATTATATGAAGCGCGTCCATCCTCTGTGACATCGGCCTCTCGCCGAGCACCTCGCCTGTCACCAGGAACGAGGCGCCTGCCTCCTTCATCATATCCTTCGCGTGCTTGAGCATATATATCTTACAGTCTATGCAGGGGTTTACGTTTGCGCCGTACCCGTGGCTGGGGTTCTTTACTATCTCGATGAAGTCGCTCGTTATATCTATGGTCTTTAAGGGTACTCCAAGTATCCTGGCCGCTACCTGGGCGGCGCTCTCGCCCGTCTTCTTGCATCCGCACATGCAGAGCTTCGCCGAAAAGTTCACGGCGAGGACCTCGATGCCCTGTTCAAGCATCAGCCTCGCCGCGAGGATACTATCCAGCCCGCCTGAAAGCATCACGATAGCTTTTCTATTCATGGGAAAAGGGGTTATTTGAATATATTATCGGATAGGGATCTGGCTTTTACAATAAAGAAATCGCGCCAGGCTTGATGATCCAGCTTTTTGATCATTCGAGGAAGGTCTTTAATGTCTTGGGCCTTTAGCAGCTGTGTTCCGAGCTGTATCGGGTCTATATGCCAGTCGAATTTGACTCTGGCCATTTTAATAAGCTTTTCAAAAGAAATATTTACATTACTTTTCAGAATACAATATAGATCGATAAAATCTCTTGCTCGTGGATTCTGAACGATGGTAAAGGCTTTATCAGTGGCTATATCTGTAAGGCTATTTACGCGTATTCCGCTTCTTTTATCCGGCGGCTCTATCTGATGGAACGGGAAATAAGTAAACTCTGCTTTTAAAATTTCCGAACCTGTATGATGGAAGAACAGGTTCCTATTAAAGCTTTGCTGAAAGTCTATCTTCTTTATCCCTATAGCCGCCTTTATCTCTTTGAGAAAAACATTGATAGCTAGAATGTCTACCTCGTTCTCGCTGAAAAAATCAAGGTCTTCCGAATAACGATGATTTAAGTAGTAAGCCGCCAGTGCGATTTCACCTGTGAGGTAAAAACTCCCCGAAATAGGTTTATTTTTTGCCACTAGCGATAGGAATTTCTTTTGAAACGGGGTTAAGATGTCTTTGGCCATAAGAGAAGTTTCAGGAACCGCTTGCGCTGCGGATCAAGCCGAAGCTTTTGCCAGAAACGTTTTACGGTTGCTTTGTCCAACTTTTGGCCGTTAAGGCCAAAATTGATTGTCTGTTCAAGCCGCCAAATCTTAGCTTCTTGAGAGGTAGTCCCGAGTTTTTTTAAATCTACGCTCCAATTATACATTTCCTCTTCTCCTTTACATTATTATTATATCACAAAAATGGGCCAGGTGCCTACCCAAAAAGCGCCTGACCCCTAATTACTTCTGCACCAGGTATACCCTGCCTCCATTTATAACTAATCTCAAAGGATCTGAGCCACTTAGGTTCATTGCCTTCTGAAATGCTTCTATATAAGACGCGATCATTGCCCTAGCGCGTTCCATCGCAGGTTCTGAAAGCTCATCAAGCGAATATGCCTCAAGCAGTGAATCGAGTATCAGAATATTGTTCTCATAGGTCGCGTGGCTGACCTCATTCTGAGTAGGAGTAGGCGGAGGTATGGGCCTTGCGTATCCATACCAGTTTATAGAGTTGATCACGATACTTGTAGGTGTGTATATGGCTGCGCCTCTGTTATAGGAGTCCCTGACATTAAGATATTCCACACTTACTGTTGATGCAGGGTATATGTTCCACATGGTCGGGCTTGAGGAGCTTTGTAGCGTGAGCCTACTGCTTGCAGAGCCTTTCAGTGTCATGATGCCTGCTACTGTCTGTGTAGAGCCGGCCTGGAAGGTCAATGTTGTGCCGGCTGTATCGCAAGTTAAGTTATTGAATGTGGTGTCGCCTGATATGGACTGATCGGTGCCTGCAAAGGTGACTGTGCCGTTATTATGGCTAAAGATGCCGCCTGTGTGGGCAAAGTCACCGTTTATGGTAAGGCTTGAGGGTGAAGTGAATGTGCCTGTGCCTGATAACGTAAGAGAATGGTAGCTTGAGAATATATTTGCACCCAGATACGTGGAGCCGGTATATTCTACGGTTGAACCGGAATAAAGAGTCGGGGTCGAAACAGCCCTACCGCCGCTGAGTTTAAGAGTGCCATAAATATCAAAAGTGATTGCGGTATTAAAGATGTAATCTGCAAGATCAAGGGTAGCTCCTGTAGAGACCGTTACCGTTGTTGACGCCAAGGAATTATTTATGCCAGAGCCGAACGTACCGGCGCTGATCGTGGTGGTACCTGTGTAAGTATTTACTCCGGATAACGTCCAGGTGCCGGCATCGGCTTTTGTAAGCGTGCCCGCTCCAGTGCCAATGATACTTGTGATACTGCCGCCCTGAGCGCCGCCAAGGGTCAGGTTGTAACCCGATCCTGTGATTGTTCCTGCATTACTTAAGGCGATGGTATCCGTCCCACCCACGATGCTGACTCCCGTACTGCCGAGAGTAACTAATCCGCTGTAGGTAGCTGCAACGCCTGAATTCATTAATGCGCCGCCGCTTGATATGCCAGTGCCATTCAAGGTCAAGGCCTCGGCTGTTGCCAGCGTGTAACCATTCAGATCAAGCGCAGCTCCGTCAGCAACAACGGTTGCCGCGTCAACCGTACCAAGCGGGCCATTAGGGGCTGTGCCTGCCGCTCCGAGCTTAAGAGTTCCTGCGCTTATGGTGGTAAGTCCGGTATAGGTATTATTGCCGCTTAAAGTTAAAGCACCCGCGCCGGACTTTGTGACTGTGCCTGTACCGCTGATAACGCCGAAATAGATTAAGTCGTCAGACCGGTTAAATATCAAAGCGGAGTTATTCACGATCGAGGTACCGGCGATGCTGCCCGTCGTGCTGCCCGCGCCTATGCTTAAAGTTCCGGCGCTGATCGTGGTGGTACCTGTGTAAGTATTTACTCCGGATAGCGTCCAGGTGCCGGCATCGGCTTTTGTAAGCGTGCCCGCTCCAGTGCCAATGATGCTGGCAATGCTGGAGCCGGGGACGCACGTGCCACCGAGTGTCAATCCAAAGCCCGCGCCGGTGATCGTGCCGACATTTGAAATAATGAGGCCCCCACCCATATTATTGGCGACGATACTGCTCGAGCTGCCGAGAGTGATCAGTCCGCTATAGGTAGTATTGCCAGTTACCGTCGAGCTCCTGCACAGCGCCCCGCCGCCTGAGATGCCGGTACCATTTAACGTTAAAGGTTCGGCTGTTGCCAGTGTGTACACAACTAGATCAAGCGCAGCTCCGTCAGCAACAACGGTTCCCGCGTCAACCGTACCAAGCGGGCCATTAGGGGCTGTGCCTGTTGCCCCAAGTTTCAGTGTTCCCACGCTGATCGTGGTAAGGCCGGTGTAGGTATTATTGCCGCTTAAAGTAAGGGTGCCGGCGCCGGTCTTGGTCAGAGCGCCCGAACCCGCGATAACATTCGCGACCGTAGAAGATGTGCCGGTCCAGGCATAAAGCCCACCGCCTGAAGCGCCAAGCGTTATGCCGCGGTTGGAATCGTCGGTCGAGATACTACCAAGCAATACAAGCCTGCCGCCGTTTAAATAGAGCTGGTCGGCGGTGAACACTTCGGGATTTGCGCCCAGGCCGGTCTCGGCAGAAATTATCAGATCGCCGCCGCTTATCGTGGTTTTACCGATGTAGGTATTAACACCGTTTAAACTAAGCACGCCTGGACCCGCCTGTGTCAGAGTGCCTGACCCAGCAATAACATTCGCGATGGAAAAGATTCGATTCAAAGCCTGACTGAACGTACCGCCGGAAGCACCAAGGGTTACGCCGCGATTGGAATCGTCGATCGAGAATTCGCTCGAGCCAGTAGCCAGGATTCCGCCGTTTAAGGTAAGCTGGTCGGCAGTGAATACTTCGGGATTTGCGCCCAGGCCGGTCTCGGCTGATATCGAGAGCGTGCCGGCGCTTATCGTGGTCTTTCCGGTGTAGGTGTTGTTGCCGCTTAAGGTAAGTGTGCCAGATCCGGCTTTGGTAAGACCAAATCCAGCGCCTGAAATTATGCCTCCCACTGTGAGGGTGCCACCATTTACTGTAACCTGGCGCGTTGCGCTCAAACTCACCGCGCCGGTGCCGAGGTTAAGATCGCTGGTACCGGTGAATGTGAAATCTCCGTTCCATTGATGGGAATAGGCGGATGAAAGAGTGATGGCGCTACCGCTGGTATTGTTAAGCGTGGTGCCGCCCAAGATCCTAAATAGATTAAGGGAATTACCAACAGCCGCGGCATTGTTTATGTTCAGCGTTCCGGCCGTCAATACGATTCCGCCGCCTGAACCGCCAAAGGTATTCGCACCGCTTAGTGTCAGCGCACCGTTTCCTTGTTTGTTCAAGATATTAGCACCGCTGCCGCTAATAACACCGCCCACTGTGAGAGTTCCGCCATTTACGGTTATTATACGGCTGCCTGTTATTGTCACAGCGCCTGTGCCGAGATTCAGGTTGTTCGTACCGGTGAATGCGAAGTTGCCGCTCCAGGTCTGGGCATAGTTATTGGCGAGGGTGACGGCAGCGCCTGAGGTGTTATTGATCGTGCCGCCGCTAATAACAAGCGTGTTGGCCGCATCACCGAGGGCCGAGGCATTGTTGATATTAAGCGTGCCGGCGGTCGTAAAACTCTTGCCGGCTCCGCCGAACGTATTCGCGGCATTTAACGTCATGTAGGAGGTATAAGCGTTTAATGTGATACTATACGGGCCGCTAATGATGCCATTAAAAGTGATGCCGTCTGAAGTGTAGCCGTGATTCATGGCAACGTCCGTGCCAAGAATTACAGGCGCATTATATATTGCGTAGCGGCCCTCTGTGTAGAAGGAGCTAACGTTCCACTGGATCTGGTTTAGCGTAATGGTATACAATACGCCACTGTTTCCGACAATGTTTCCGGTAGAGCCGCTGTTTAAGATTAGTGTGTTGTTGGTGTCGCCAAGGGCTGAATTGTTATAGGCCACTATGCCGCTATTGTTGTTTGTCGTAATTATTTTGCCTACCCCGCCAAACGTGTTCGCGCCAAAGAGACGCAAGTAATTACCGGAAATCGTCAGATTATACGGACCACTTATGACGCCATACACACGGAATGTCGTTGAACCTAATAATGTAACATCCGAGCCCATTGCCACATTGCCGCCGAAGTTTAGAGAAGAACCCGCCGTAATACTTCCATTCCACTGAGAATCGTTTAATATAAGATTTAGCAAATTAGTTCCGTAGGGGACACCTTTAATTGTGGTTCCGCTGTTTATTATGAATGTGCCCGTTCCAAGCGCTGTATAGTAGTTGACACCAAGCGTCCCGACATTAAGTGTCGTGTCACCTGAGTAGGTATTGGCACCGCCAAGGGTAAGAGCACCACTGCCAAGCTTCGTTACTGATACAGTGCCTGAGCCATTCTGTATGATGCCGTCATAGACGGCGGGGCTTGTGTTGTCATTACCTATTGTAAGTGTCACTGCTCCGGCAGCACCGGATGTAATAGTGCCGCCGTTACCCGTAAGTGAACCGAATGCCTGGCTATAACCGTTCATATCAAGAGTGCCGCCGTTTATTGCGAGGGCTGATGTGGAGCTTGCCCCACCGAATACATTGGCGGCTCCTGCTTTTAGAGTGCCGGCGCCTACGGCTGTAACTCCTGTATATGTATTAGCGCTTGATAGGATTGCTGTTCCGGTGCCTGCTTTAGTTAAGCTTGCGCCTCCGGTACCGAGTGTAGCTGCTATAGTAAGGGTGCCACTGCCGAAGTGATGTATAATTAAATCTGAAGCATTGGCTCCTAGCTGGCCTGTCTGGATGGTATAGTTGGCCTCGCCTGTAAGTAAAATACTGCCAGAGGTAAGGCTTAATACATCACTTGCGCCGCCAAGATCTAGCGTCCCGATGCCCACAGCGGCTATATAAAGAGAATTGACCGCGTGATTGGCTGTTGTCATAGTAAGGTTACCATATGTATAAAAGTTAGTTGTAGCGCTATCGCTATCACTGGCTAAAGCGCTTGCGCCTCCATAGCAGACGATATTACCGTCTGTTACCGTAGCAAAACCATAAGCAGCAGTCGCATCCTTCACCACCGCATAGCCAAGGACGCTATTGGTAAGAGTAGGGCTTGAGGTCAGTGTCCCTGTGCCTGACGCGGATATATCAATGTATAAGGCGCCGCCTGCGTTCCTAGTCCAGGTGTTACCTAAAGTAAGAGTAGTGCCTGTGCCGCTATTGGCATTAAGGATAATACTGCCCGCACCAGCATTGATAGTGACATTGCCTAATGTCTGGCTTGAAGTGCCTGTATTCTTGCCTTTCACTTCAAGCGTCCCGCCGCCTAAAGTCAAGGTATTTGCCGCGGCAACGACTCCTGTGGTGTTGGTGGAAAGGTCCAAAAGAAGCGTGCCGCCGTTTACCACCACGCCTCCGTTAAAGGTGCTGACGCCGGTTAAGGTAAGCGTCCCTGCTCCGGCTTTGGTCAGGCTCTTGGAGGAACCTGAGATTATACCGCCGACAGTGAGGGTGCCGGCATTGACAGTCACTGTCCTACTTGTGCTCATACTGACAGCGCCGGCTCCGAGGTTAAGATCATTAGTGCCGGTAAAGGTAAAGTCGGAAGTCCATGTCTGTGCGTAATTATTGAGGGTGATCGCTCCGCCTGAGGTGTTGTCGATTATCTGAGCATAGCTAGAAGAAATGATAAAGGTATTGCTTGAATTGCCGAGGGCCGAGGCGTTGTTGATATTGAGAATTCCACCTCCAAAAGTGAAGCTCTTGCCGCTTCCGCCGAAGGTATTAGCACCTGATAGTGTTACTGCGCCTGTGCTATAAGCGCCTGCAACCAAATTATACGCGCCGCTTATCACGCCGCCTATAGTGAGATTAGGAATGGTTGTAAATACGGCATAAGTCTCCGGTGGAATCCCCCATAAAGTAGGAGTATACGAACTAAGCGTCACATCTCTGGTCATCGTAACCGCACCGGCGCCAAGATTTAAGTCATAAGGACCGAAAAACTGGATATTCTGCGAAGACCAGGTCATGGCATAATTATTGAGCGTGACTGGAGCACCGCTGGTATTGCCGATGTATGTGGTGCTTGCGCTAATTACGAAGGTGTTGGATGCGTCCCCAAGGGACGAAGCATTATTGAGATACAAGTAGCCGCCGTTATGGGTAAAGCTCTTGCCGCTTCCGCCAAAGGTATTCGCACCGGAGAGCGTCAGATAACCCCATCCTGCTTTTGTCAGATTGTAATTTCCGCTGATGATTCCGCCGACGAGAAGATGCGTGTTAGTGTTGGTTGTTATTGTGACATCGCTGGTCAATGTCACAGCACCTGCACTAAAATTTAAAGGAGCATACCAGCCTTTCAGGGGTTCAGTGGCAATTGTAAAACTGCCGCCCCAGGTCTGGGCGTAATTAATTGTGAGAGAGGCGTCTGTCTCGTTGACGATCGTCCCGCCGTTAATTATAAAGGTATTATTCGCGTCGCCTATCGCCGAAGCATTATTTATATTGAATGTGCCGGCGGTCAACGTAAAGTTCTTGCCTGCCCCGCCAAAGGTGTTCGTACCGGAAAGCGTCAAAGCGCCCGCGCCCGCTTTTTCCAGACTGTACGCACCGCTTATCACGCCACTCAAAATAAGGGTCTCGGATGCGTTCGTTACGGTGACGCTGCGGTCACCGCTAAGGAATATATCGAGTGTTATCGAGTTCGTGCCTGAAGTGCTGCTGTCGGTAAGTCCGCCCGCGCCAAGTGTAATGGAATTGCCGGAGATGGTATAGCCGCTTCCTGTAAGCGTGAGAGAA
>Ga0268276_1002093_pt1 | contig 17793 bp, 16 predicted proteins | sample saktaG_4_FD_190145 | JGI IMG/M metagenome (GOLD analysis project Ga0268276, IMG submission 190145) | Saline water microbial communities from Sakinaw Lake, British Columbia, Canada - sak_2010_1_5_45m | ecosystem: Environmental > Aquatic > Non-marine Saline and Alkaline > Saline ...
GATTACTACTACCGGCAAAATAAAGATTTTCAACATATTTAAACTTATTTTGAGGACGGAAGTAGTTGCTTTGTAATAACGTTGGTCGTAACCCGAAGGTGGCCCCATTTTCTAAATTAAAGAGACGCGCAAAGTCATCGGGGTTAATGACCTTCATGACTTCGATATTTTCTTTAATGTCTTCAAATCCTTCAACTTTTGAGATTAATTCAATGATTTGATCTTGATACGCCTTTGTTTCCTTTTTGCCCCACTTCAAGTTGCCTTTGTGGTTGCTTGGGACAGGCACCAATACATATAAAACTTCTTTGCCATCAGGCGCTACACTTTCATCTATTTGCGAGGGTGAATACATGTAGAATGAAGGATCTTCAGGAACAACATAATTAAATAAGTCATCAATGTTTTTATTGAAGTCTTGAGCAAAACGAATCGCATGAACATTGGTTTTATATTTCTTCTTTAGCCCAAGATAGAGGACGAATGAAGATGCGGAATATTCCATTTTATTGATTTTACGAGGCGAATATTTCCCACGATTCTTAGGTTTTTTAATTAAGTTTTTCATCGCCCATGGGAAATCTGCGTTGCAAAGAACAACATCGGCATTAAATACTTTTTCCCCAACCTTAATACCCACGGCTTTTTTATCTTCAATGACAATTTCATCAACATTTGTCGATAAATGGATTTTGCCCCCCATTTCGGTGAACAATTTTTCCATCCCTTGGGTCATTGAAAACATTCCGCCTTTGATATACCAAACGCCATAAAGTAATTCAATCATCGGAATAATCGTGTAAATCGAAGGTCCGACAAAGGGGGAAATCCCAATATATAGTGTTTGGAAAGATAATGCTCGGCGTAATTTTTCATTTTTGACAAATTTAGAAATTGAGGAATATGCGCTATTTAATGTCCGTAATTTCAATGCCGCATGTAATGATTTAAAATTATAAAAATCGCTTGGCTTACGGAATGATTTTTGAATAAAATCATTTTTAGCCACCAAGTAGCGTTGATATACATCCGCCAAATAAGCTAAATAGCCTTGCGTATCTTCTTCGCTCCAATCTTCCAATGACTTAACTAATTTAGTTAAGTCATTGGAAATAGTTAATTGGGTTTTATCTGGAAAGTGAATAGAGTACATTGGATCCAGTAATTGCATTGGAATATAGTCGTCAGGGTCTTTACCAGCCACCTTGAAAACGTCACGATAAATCTCGGGCATCATCACAATGGTTGGACCGACATCAAACTTAAAACCACTATCTTCTAATTGGTACATACGACCCCCGACTAATGGATTCTTCTCAAATACTTCGACTTCAAACCCTTTTGCTTGTAAACGAATCGCACTCGCTAGGCCAGCAGTTCCAGCCCCGATAATAAATACTTTTTTTGCCATTATTTTTACTCCTTTTTCCTCAACTTTTATAAAACGACTTTAAATATTAGGCAATCTTTGATTGGCTAAAGTTAAGTTAAGATATCATTTAGCTCTTTGTCAATATAAGATAAAGATCAATCCATTGCTCCATCGTTAATACCTCTGCACGCACTTTTGAGGCAAATGAAAGACGTTTAAAAGACGCTTGAATTTTCATTTCTTCAAATCTGCACTGCTATGATTTTCTAGGACACATAGGTACCACCCTAGATATAAAAATAGCGACATGCAACTATCCTTAGTTGCTTATATTTTATCATAATTTATTATGTTTGAAAAGTTTATTTGAATCCATTTATTGTTCTATATTCTACTGGTGTTAAGTAGTCTAATCTATAAGCTACTCTATGATTATTGAAGTAATCTATGTATAGTTCAATAGCGGTATGTATGTCTTTGAAATCATGTAGTTTAATATAATGTTTTAAATCACCTTTGATCCATCCTATTAATGATTCAATTACTGGGTTATCTGTTGGTGTTCTAGCTCTACTCATTGAACGTGTTATTGGGTATTCTTTATGAGCTGTTTCAAATTTCTTAGAGGCATACACTAATCCTTGATCACTATGTAAGATGGTATGGTCGCTACCATATCCTCTTTTTTCTTTAATACGTAAGAAATCATGTAAACTACGAAGATGATTCATGACGCCATTTCCGTGTTTAGAGTTCGCAACGTCATGTCCAACTATTTCATTATTAAAGACATCTATATGTAAATTTAAATCATATTTCTTACCATTGTGTTTTAGTAATGTTGTATCACTTGTTACTTTCTCAAATGGTCTTGTAGTAGACCAATTCCCATTGATGATATTAGGAAACTTATCAGATACGCCTTTTGGTCTCTTAAAGGCTTTTCTACGCGCCTTAGAGTAAATACCCATTTCTCTAAAACATTGATACATTAGATAAAATGATACGATCCATCCTGTTTCATTTATAATGTCTTTTCTTAATGCCCTATATCCTTTTTCAGGATGGATGGTATGATAATTCTTAATTAACATTTTTAGTGTTTCTTTTGTCTCTTGTCTGGCAGTTTTGTTGTCTCTTCTTCTTAGCCATCTGTAGTATCCACTTCTACTTATTCCCATATAGTCACAGATATCTTTTATGTAATACTTTACTCTAAATTTATGGACTAAAGTGTATTCATAATTCAGGATTTCTTTTTTTTACGTATGCGGCATCTTCACTAGAATACCCTCTTTTTAATCGTTCTATTTCTACTTTAAGCATTAGTATTTCATGCTTTAAAGATTCTACGGTTTCCTCTTCCTGATTTGTTGGTATTTTATCCCTGATCTTTCTTTTACTTATTAGTCCACTTATTCCCTCGTTCTGATATTTATGTACCCACTGTCTTTGTGTTTTTGTTGCGACATTATATTCTCTCATGATTGATTTTTTACTAATATGTTCATTTAAGATCATCTTTACGATTTTAAGTTTAAAGTCTACACTGTACTGATTTAACATATTCTCAACTCCTTTGTATTATTATACTACAGTAAGTTCTTTTAGGTGGTACCTATGTGTCCCACTTTTTCGTAGCAGTACAATTTGGGAAGTATGTCAAACGTCTACAGCCGGGAATTCGGCTTGTATTACCTATTGTTCATGAAATCAAACGAATTGATTTACGGGCCATTACTCATGATGTTCCACAACAAAAATGCATCACCAAAGATAATGTTACCATTACAATTAACGCTGTTGTCTACTTTCGCGTCAACGACGCAGAGAAAGCCTTATTGGAAGTGAAAAATGCATTTTTCGCTGTGACTCAGTTAGCACAAACGACTTTACGTAATTCCATCGGGGGAGTGGAATTGGATGAATTACTATCCAACTTAAAAGTGATATCCAAGGAAATCAAGGAAGTCGTTGACTTAGAGACGGATCCTTGGGGTATCAAGGTGGAAAAAGTTGAAATCAAAGACATCAAGTTGCCAGATGAAATGGAACGTGTCATTGCTAGGGTAGCGGAAGCGGAACGAGAAAAACGTGCAATCATCGTGAAATCTGTCGGCGAAGTACAAGCTGCCTCCAAGTTAGCAGAAGCTGCAAAAATCATTTCTGAAAATCCTGGAGCAATGCATTTAAGAACCTTGTCTACTTTGAACGATCTTTCTTCTGACAAATCGAATACCATCGTATTTGCCATTCCGGTAGAAATCTTAAAAGCTTTTGAATCCAAACATCTAGGTGATGCCGCATCTATTGTACAAAAAATACAATCCAAAGAAAAATAACAGAACGAAATTGATACCATTCCTTACACTTTGGAATGGTTTTCTTTTATTGTGATATAATACCATTAGGAGGTCTGATGATGAAAAATAATTTGATCTATTACATCATGGCGTTTGTGATGTTTCTTTATCCGCCATTTATTTATTTTATGATCATAATTAATTTTGAATCTCTATCCGATAGCATACAATGGCTTATAGGTATGGGTGTTAATGCTGCGTTTGTAATAGCGACCATTTCTATCTTATCTATTTTGGCAATCAAAAAAAGGATTACCAAACCAAAACAGGATGAACAAAACCACCTGATTTTCGGAATGATTGGTAATGTGATTGTGTTTCTATACACCTATCAATACTCAATGGAGATCGAACAATTTGTTTCCGTATTCAGTTTGGTGCTTCTGTTGGTCTTATCCTATAAATGGTTGATATCCAAAACCATTGCCTTTCGAGAAGTGTTTTTGTTATCGATTGGTTTCGGTTTATTTGATTATATCATTATCGCATTAACGGGCAACACGTTATTTGGTCGGTTTTATGGATTTACTGCCGCAGAATCGATTGGTTTCCAAATCGTCTTTGTCATCATTTTATTCAGTTGCATAGGTCTTTACATCTGGAAATTAATCACTAATCATACTTGGACGTTGTTGCGCTTTGTCTTTGTCTCATTTTTGGCCGGATTCCTAATCATCAATTATATCGATGACAATCAAGAAAAACTATTCTTGACCTTCCTGATTTTAGGATTTTTCAGTTGGATTGTGGATATTATTCTACGATTGATTCATAAGGAATTCAAGGTGTCTGATGTCGTCTATTATGTAAGAGTGATATTATTGACAGATCTTCTATTGTATATTCATGATGTCGGGCTATTGCATCTCCCGGACTTTAGATTGAATCAGATGGGTTGGCTGATTGCGATTTTTTATGTATCGTCGCTATCCGATATCTTAATGAATATCACTCCGAAAAAGACCAGAGAAGTAAACATCCATTTTGATGTACAAGATTACATCAAACTATTATACAAACCTGTTTTGTCACGTTACAAAGACATCCTCGTGATTTTCAAAGAGGCAGACCTTCCTCACGATATAAAAGGATATGCCAGAAATATCATCAAGCGAAACAATATTGCTTCCGCTAAAGAGATAGATGAAACCTCGTTGTCGATGATACTTGTTTATGAGGAATATACAGAAGAGATAAATTTGCTTCGCGAATGGTATCCACACCTAAAGATTTGTTATATCAGTAAAACGAAACCGAAGGAAGAAGTTTCTGAACGTTTTTATTATAACAAACCGTATTATGTGTATTACATTGAATAAATCATATGGACTACTCTTAGTCCATTTTTTTGTTGTTTAAAAGAAAAAATGCAAAAATCAGTCCGGCTATTGACTTTAAGAATCAGTGGGTGTATAATTATTTTGATAAACGGCGTTCGTTATATCGAACTCCGAACAAAAGGAAAAATATGAGCGCAAAAAAAGAAACCAAAAAAACCATCGTAATAACTGGAGGCTACGGCGTATTAGGGTCCTATTTTTGTCGTGCAATCGCACAAACCGGAGCGAATGTTGTCATCCTAGGTCGCAACGAAAAAAAAGCGAAAAACTTGGAAATGCAACTGACAAGAGAAGGATATCAAGCCTTAGCAGTCGTCGCTGATGTCACGAACAAAGATGACTTAATCCAGGCAAGAGATCAAATTATAAATCATTTTGGTCAGATTGACGTGTTAATTAACAATGCAGGAGGAAACAATCCTAGCGCAACCACAAAGAATCGATATGCATCAGAGAAAAGCGAACCTGATGATTTCTTTCACGTGTCCAAAGAAGCATTTTCAAACGTCTTCGATGTAAACTTAATCGGATCATTTTTAGCGACACAAGTTCTTTCTGAAGGAATGCCACATGTCACTTCTTCTTCGATTATCAATATCAGTTCCATGGCTGCTATAAAACCATTAACGAAAATTCCCGCATACAGTGCAGCCAAAGCAGCAATCAATAATTTTACTCAATGGCTTTGTGTTTATTTCGCGAGTAACCATATTCGTGTCAATGCACTCGCCCCTGGATTCTTTCAAACCAATCAAAACAGACACCTTTTGTTTCAACCAGACGGTTCCTTGTCCGATCGGTCGAAAGACATCCTATCCCATACACCAATGAATCGGTTTGGTGAACCACAAGATTTAGTCGGTCCTCTGTTATGGCTAATTGATGAAAAACAATCTGGATTTGTCAGTGGAGTTGTCCTTCCGATTGATGGTGGTTTTTCAGCATTTGGTGGCATTTGATGGAACTATTGTATGAAGCAAATTCAAGGCCGCTGACAGAAAAAGAAATCCGTCATGCATTGGATAAGTCCATAGAAGGTTTAAAGCTGCGAAAAGTATTATTGATTCCACCGGATATCACTCGATTCCATTCCAATGCCGGAATGATCACTTCTTACTACTACAACAAACTGAAATCCTATGCCAAAGTGGATATTCTTCCCGCTTTAGGAACCCATGAGAAAATGACAAAAGAGGAAGTCAAGCGAATGTATCAAGACATTCCTTATGATGTATTTATAGAACATAAATGGAAGACCGATGTCGTCCCAATTGGTGAAGTGCCCTCTGCTTATGTTAAATTTGTAACCTATGGGGGATGGGATAAGCCTGTATTGATTGAGATTAACAAACTGATATTAGACCCGACTTATGATTTGATTCTATCCATCGGACAAGTTGTTCCTCATGAAGTCATCGGCATGTCAAACCACTCCAAAAACATTTTGGTTGGGTGCGGTGGAACACAAACAATTTCTGCATCACATATGATTGGAGCAATATATGGAATGGAACGAATGATGGGCAAGGATCACAGTCCGGTTCGTAAGATCTTGGACTATGCCTGGACTCATTTTCTAAGTTCATTGCCACTTCAGTTTGTATTAACCGTAACCACCGCTCCTTTTAACATAACACAAACACACGGCCTATATATCGGTGATACCAGAGCTGTACTAGAGGCTGCAATTGCAAAATCCCAAGCATGTAATATTGATTTTTTAGAGCAGGGAATCAATACTTGTGTTGTCTATCTGGATCCCCTTGAGTTCAAAACAACCTGGCTTGGAAACAAAGCAATCTATCGTACTAGAATGGCAATCAAAGATGGTGGTCATTTAATCATTATCGCTCCTGGTGTAAAACGGTTTGGAGAGGACTTAACAATCGATTCATACATTCGCAAGTACGGATACAGTGGAACAAATCACATTTTAGAGCAATTGAAATCCTCTGATGAGTTACAACAGAATATGGCTGTAGCGGCTCATTTGATTCATTCCTCTTCTGATGGTCGATTTCAAATCACATATGCAACAAAGTATCTAACCAAAGCGGAAGTGGAATCGGTAGGATTCGAATATATGGACTATGAATCAGCTATTCAAGCATACCCAATCCATACCTTTCAACCTGGTTATAATACAGTGCAAAACACCTCGATTTTTTATATTCCAAATCCCGCTTTAGGACTTTGGATTGACAAACAACGATTTACAAAAGAAATGGAGTAATCAATGAATAGGAACCTACTAAACAAAGATACGATTATCCAAAGCTTCCCTCATATTGTCGAATCATCTATCCATAGAACCCAAGGTGTTTTCTATGCAATAGACGAGTTAGAAGACCGTGAAGTATTATTGATTTTTGATCCCACTAGTCCACTCGGAATACCAAAACAAAACGGAGACATTTCTTATCGAGAATGCAATCTTTCTCATGAAACCGCCGTTTTCCTACGACAAACATTCTCATTTACAAAGCCGATCCCTGTGCTTGGGAAGCCTCGGAGTTTCGGTTTAGGAGACCGATTGGGTCTTGCCGGACCAGGCCATCTGAGTATTCTGAAAGAGTACGATGCATATCCTGTCCTAGCACAACAATCTATGCGCGAACTAACCTTAACAAATCGTACGTATGAAGATGTTTTAGATGCCGCAACACATGCGGTATTTCGGATGGGGTATCACGATGGCTTTGGCGCAGATGGTGATCACCTTAAAACAATAAAGGATATTCAACATGTACTTGATATTGGTTATACGATGATTACATTGGATTGTAGCGACTACATCCATTCCTATGAAAATAAAACAGATGTCATGATTCCAAAATCCATTCGCAGTATGTATTTGAATCGTCATTTCTCCATCGGGGAAAATACAATTGAGTTTACAGAAAAAACATTGCATCACGCTTACGTCGTATATCACGATGCCATCGGATATGTCATAAGGGTATACAAAACTTGTATTTTACCAAATGAGAATACAATAAATTTTGAGCTTTCTATTGACGAAACTCAAACACCTACTACCGTTGAAGACCACTTCTTTATTGCTCATGAACTTCGCTACAATAATATTTCACTAGACTCTCTCGCACCACGTTTTTTGGGAGAATTTCAAAAAGGCATCGACTATATAGGAGATATCGATGCATTTCAAAAAGAACTGAAGATACATGCAAAAATCGCAAAATATTTTGGCTATAAAATAAGCATTCACAGCGGTAGTGACAAATTCTCCATCTTTTCTATTATCGGAGAACAAACAAACGGTTTGTTCCACGTAAAAACGGCAGGAACCAATTGGCTTATCGCAATGCAATTAGTTGCACGAGTCAATCCAAAACTCTACCGCAAGATCCATACGTTTGCCATCGAAATATTCTCCAAAGCAACAACCCTCTACCATGTTACAACCGATTTGAGTCGCATTCCCGATATCTCTAAACTGAGCGATTCAGAGTTAGAACGTTTGTTTGTCCACCCTGACGCCAGACAATTGATTCATATTACATATGGATATATATTAACATATCAATGCAAAGGCGATTATGTTTTCAAAGATCAGTTGTATCGTCTATGGTATGATCATCACCAAGAATACGCCGACATGTTGCACAATCACATTGGCAATCATTTACGGTTGTTATATGAAAGGATTCAGTAGGTGATAACGATGAAAGTAAAACCAAATATTGATCTTTTATCTGTATCGAGTCTTGGGGTAAGGTTAACTCCATTCTCTCCTGAACCGGTCCACACTTCACATTTGTTTTCGATGCAAGCTACAAGCGCAGAAACCAATGTGTTGACAATCAATGCTTCGCTTGGACTTCGAACAAGAGTATTGACCAAATTCGTAAAAGATAGTCCTATTGCCTCTTTTATTCAAAAAGACTTACAACGACGGGGGATTGAATGGATTGGTCCGAGCATAAAAAAAGGTGGTCCTTGGGGATATCGTCATCAAATCAATATTGCGGATTCGGGATATGGATTTCGGGGCCCTATCGTGACCAATGATCGTGCAGGGGAGGTTGGCAGGACATTATCCTCAAGTGACTTTTCTCTCGAAGAGTTGTTTCATTCAGAAACAATTTTAGCCTTACACTTATCGGGATTGATTGCCTCCTTGTCCAAAGAAACAGGGAACCTATGCAATGACATTGTAACGATCGCAAAACAACACAAAACCCAAATTTCATTTGATTTGAATTATCGAGCATCCTTTTGGCACAATCGGAAAACAGAATTATCAACCGTATTCCAAACCATTGCTTCAAAGTCAGATATCTTAATCGGAAATGAAGAAGATTTTCAACTATGCCTTGATATCAAAGGACCAGAGGCAGGAGGAAATGACATTGATAGTCAAATCTATTCCTACAAAGAAATGATAAAACTAGTACAAAAAACATATCCGAATGTCTCCTTGATTGCAACCACACTTCGACAAGTGATTCACGCAAACGAACATCTTTGGGGAGCGTTAATGTATAAAGACGATAGTTTTTATCTCATCCGCCCGGAACCAATTCAAGTCAAGGATCGAATCGGGGGAGGAGATGGATTTGTAGGAGGTTTGTTGTACGGATTAAATAGAGGGTTTGACAATGATAGACTATTACAATTCGCCTGGGCAAGCGGTGCTTATGTTGCTACCTTATTAAAAGATTACGGAGAACCTTTGAATGAATCTCAAATATGGAATATTTGGAATAAAAACGCCCGTGTTAAACGATAATCTCCGAGAAAGGAACCGAGCATGAACTCACTGAACAAACCTTTCATCCATGATGACTTCATGTTACAAAATGATCTAGCGAAAACACTATATCATCAATATGTAAAAGATTTGCCAATCATTGACTTCCATACTCATTTGTCACCAAAAGCCATTTATGAGGACAAACCATTTACCAGTCTATCACACATTTGGTTAGCGGATGATCATTACAAATGGAGATTACTCCGAACGGACGGAATTGATGAAGCCTATATCACTGGATCAAAAAGTGATGAAGAAAAGCTTCATGCTTGGGCTAAGACTGTTCCTCATTTGTTTGGCAATCCTGTATTTCATTGGACTCAACTAGAACTGAAACGGTATTTCAATATCGATGAACTTCTCGATGAATCTACTGCCAAACAAGTTATGAAGTCTGCCAACAATCTTCTGTCTTTGATTACTCCTCGTCAAATTCTTTCCTTGTTTTCCGTTGAAACCATCTGTACCACAGATGATCCAATTGATAATCTTCGCTATCATGAGTTATTGCAGCAAGACAAAAACTGTAAGACAACCGTCCTACCAACGTTTCGACCGGATAAACTGCTACATCCGGAAGATAAAAATTTTTCAAAATGGATTCGGTTATTAGGCCGAAGCGATCATCATACTATCGAATACCTCGATGATTTAAAAATGGTCATTAGCCATCGTATCGACTATTTTCACCAACATGGATGCCGCCTATCAGACCACGCGCTAGACAATGTCTTTTTTGAGACTGCAACCGATCAAGAAATTGAACAAATTCTATTTAGAGCAATTCATCATGAAACACTAACCAAACCTGAAATTCATGCGTTTCAAACTCATATGATGATTTATTTGTCCGAATTGTATCAAAAATATGGATGGGTATCTCAATTGCATATTGGTGCTTATCGCAATGTCAATCAATCAAAATACAAACAGTTCGGACCGGATAGTGGATTTGATGGGGTCCAAGATCAAACGGTATCCACTTCTTTAGGAAGCCTTCTGAGTTCCATGCAAGAACACAATGCCTTACCAAAAACCATAATCTATACATTGAATGCAAATCAATACGATGTGTTGTTGCCGCTCATCCAAGCATTTCAAGGCGAAGGGAAAAGGGGAAGAATACAATTTGGTTCTGCTTGGTGGTTTCTGGATAGTGTAAGTGGAATTCGTCGTCAAATGAATGCCTATATGAATTACGGAGTTTTCTCTACCTTCATTGGTATGTTAACAGATTCAAGAAGTTTTATGTCATTTCCAAGACACGAATATTTCCGCAGAGTGTTATGCCAAGTCGTATCAGAAGAAGTCAACCAAGGATACTACCCAAATGATATTAAAAAAATATCTGAATTGGTACAGAATATATCATATTATAATGCATCAAGCTACTTTGCTTTTCCCAGGAGGAACCAGTCATGAAAGAAAACGGATCGGTATTACGAATCATTAAAATACTCGAGTTAATTTCCAAACACGAACATGGAATTACCTTAGGAGAAATCTATCGAACCTTAGGAATCCCTAAAACAACTGCTTATGATATCTTGCAAACCCTATATGAACTCGACGCAGTCTATTATAAAGACCCTCGATTCAAAAATTATGTCATTGGATCGAGACTATTCGCAATTGGTTCTGTTTATACCAAAAACTCCAACTTGATTGAAGCCTCACAGTTCCTCTTAGAAACTTTTGCAAATACCTATCAAAGACTGGTCTTTATCACCAAAGAAATCGATGAAAAAATTGTCTATGTTCATAAATACCAACCTCCGACATCGCGGATTCATCGACCAGAGGAAATTGGTTCTATCACGACCAGACAGAGTCGGGATTTGATTGCAAAGGCATATCAAGAATTTCATGCTGGACAATCCAAAGAAAACTCCACCAAGGAATGGTATCTTATCGATAGCGATTCCATATCGACGGTGATTCACTGTCCGATTTACAATTTTGAATATCGATTGGTGGGAATATTATCTACTTATGACTTAACCATTGAACAACAAGATATCTTACCGATTGCAGAAGAGTTTCTATCTATCTCAAAACAGATATCCAGATCTTTGGGATTGATAAAATAAAGATTACATCAAATAAAAAAGGAGATTCTATGAAACAAACAACTATCGCCTATATTGGCGGCGGCAGTAAGAACTGGGCTCCCGGATATTTTAAAGACTTTTTATTACAAGATGCAATGTCCGGTGTCTTACGTCTGTATGATATCAATCTAGAAGCCGCAAAAACAAACAAACTGTATTTTGACAAACTCGTTCGAGAACATCCAAGTGAGGTTAAGTCCCATTGGGACTGTGTGGTGTCACCCACTCTGGAAGAAGCTTTGGAGAGTGCTGATATCGTTATGATTTCCATTCTTCCGGGTCAATTCAAACACATGAAGGAGGATGTCCATCATCCTCAAAAATTCGGAATTTATCAATCCGTTGGCGATACGACAGGACCCGGTGGATACTCTAGAGCCTTGCGTGCAATTCCAATCTTTTTAAATTTCGCACGAAAAATTAAGACGCATTGCCCGAATGCCTGGGTTGTCAATTATACCAATCCGATGTCCATGCTCGTCAATGCATTGCATATGGAATATCCGGAGATGAAAGTATTTGGATATTGTCATGAGGTGTTTGACTCTCAACGACTATATGCTTCCATTTATGAATTGTATTCCAAACTCTCGGATGAAGGCCAAAAAGCCTTTATGAAAGCAAATTATCCTGTAGTCAAACAGGAACTGAAATCAATGGGATTAAAGTTCAAAGACTATAAAAAAATGACTTCCATCGCCCGACATGATATTTCCGTTGAGGTACTTGGCATCAATCATTTCACCTTTGTGGATAAGATTGAATATCAGGGACAAGATGTCATGCCAATGGTTGACGCGTTTATTAAATTGTTTCGCAAAGCCAAAGCCGGCAGCTTGGGATGGATGGCTTTTAACCCAGTCAAATTCTTTGAAAATAGACATCACATCAAATTTACATTTCATGAAAAAAACAATCTGCTGGGTGCGGCAGGCGATCGCCATTTGGCAGAATTTGTTCCAAAGTTATTCCTTCCTCTTCATCAAAAAAGAATCAGTCAATACGGGTTTAATTTGACGCCAGTTTGGGCAAGAACAGTCTACGATGCCTATCGTCGTTCCCGAATCAAGAAGGAGTTGAAACCAAATATCATCATTCCATTGGAAAACAGTGATGAAGATGGTGTTACACAATTGATTCCTTTGGTTGGGGGAAAACCGATCATTACCAATCTCAACGTCATTAATCAAGGTCAAATGCCTGATCTTCCTCTTGGTACTGCTGTAGAAACGAATGTACGCTTATCGAAAGACGGAATTGAACCACAAACCACCAAACCAATTCAATCAAGTTCCATCAAGAAACGGTTGCTGATCCACGCAACGAATCAAAAGGAATTCGTAGAACATTATCGAGCACATGATTTTGATGGTTTGTTACAGGTGTTCCTTCGCGATCCATCGGTTTCTCGATTATCCAAAGAAGACGGAACCAGATTATTTTTGGAGATGATTGAACACAACACAGAGGCATTGGAAGAGTGGGTCATTCTAGAAAAGGAGAAACATAATCCATCATGAAAAAAAGAGAAAAACTGATTTATGCATTAGGTGATTTATTCGGTGGAGGCGCACAATCGTTAGTAAGCGTTGTCTACTTATTCTTTCTGAACACCTTTGTCGGGTTAAATATCGTTGTGGCAGGAACGGTGGTTTTGATTTCCCGATTTTGGGACGCTATTTCCGATCCGCTGATGGGTGTGATATCCGACAATACCAGAACCAAAATCGGTCGCAGAAGACCCTATATCTTGGTAGGTGGATTCTTGATTGCTTTGATTTTCGCTTTGATGTGGCTACCAATTGGCGGATGGGAATCCGACCTTGGCAAATTCATCTATGTACTTGCAACTTATATATTATATAGTACAGTATCGACAGTTATCGCTGTGCCTTATAACTCCTACTCTGCAGAGATTACCACCGATGTACAAGAAAGAAATAACGTGAATTTGCTTCGAATGGTTGTATCATCGATTTCAACCGCTCTTTGTACTTTAATCCCTTCTACTGTACTCGACTTATACAAAGGCGGAGACATCAACCAGACCGTATTCTATCTGATTATCGGAGTTGGTTTCGGCGTTTTCTATGCGATTCCTTTGATTATGGTGGGTCTGTTTACAAAAGAACGCACCCCTGTTCCGGAAACCAAATCCGTATTTCACATGAATACCTTTGTCAAGCCACTACGACTGAAAGCATTTCGGGGTTTGGTCTATATGTATCTTGCTCAAAGCATTGCCATGGATGTCTTAGCAGCTGGAATCGTATATTTCGCTTATTATGTTGCTGGTGTCGGTACAACAATTTTGCTTGGCAGTTTCGTTGCGGCACAACTATTGATGTTCCCATTCATTCAGAAACTATTAAAGAAAGTCGATAAACGAAAAATCTATTACTTTGGACTACCACTTGCAATTGTGTCCTTTATCGGTGTCGGCTTGTATCAAACGGAGTGGCCGGTTGTCATTTTATATTTGTTGAATGCATTAACTGCAGTTGGCTTTACCGGAGCGATGATGATGAGTTGGATTATTTTCCCGGATGTCGTCGACGCAGGAGATTTGCTCAACAAAGAACGTCCAACTGGAAGTTATAGTGGAATTATGACCTTCATCCGAAAAACCGCTTCTGCGATTGCGATTTTCTTATTCGGAATCCTTCTTAGTCTCTTTGGTTTCGTAAATCCAACCTCGGACATGACCGGCTTACCGGATCAACCAGATTTGGCAATCCTTGGTATTCGCGTAGCGATGGTTGGAACTGCAGTTTTGCTTATGTTTCTTGGTTTCCTTGTTGCAAGAACATTTGTTTTGACCAATCGTCGCAGCAAACAAATTCAAACATTTTTACAACAAAGAACAGATGGTCTCTTAGATGAAACCGATCCAGAGTTGAAACAATTAATATCTGAAATTTCATAATATAACGATATCCTTTCAACAAAAAAGCCCAAGATATGGGCTTTTCTAATGTTTAAATACTTTTTAGCGATTGTATTTTCGACCTTTTCTAGAAGAATGGCGCAAAGAGTTGGAAGAAGATTTTGGTCTGTTGTTTGCGACTCGAACACCGGTTTTTCGACCTTTAATCGTAATCGTCTGCAATCCTTGCATTACCCGTTCAAACAGTCTTTGATCGGTACTGAAGAAAGCGGATTTATCACTGATTGCGACATCGGATATATCCGAGTTATTCAGTCTGGTTTGTTTGCGAATCAATTGTACCAATGTTTTCGCATCTAAGCCGTCGACTCGTCCGACATTGATATGATATCGAACGGAGCCATCATTAGCCACGTTCTTGTTGGACCGCTCTGATCGTTTTGCGAAATTCTCATTAATATCCCCTTCGATTGCTTCTGTTTCATCTTTCCATTTTTGCATCATGGGTGAATCCACTACTTCAGTACCAGAATACTCACCAGAAATGACTTTCCATTGAAAAGCATGTCTACTCTCATGGAAACAAGTAACCTGAATCTCCATTGGATTTGCTTGCTCTATCCACTCTTCATTAAATGCTATGATATATTTATCCTCTAAAGAGACGGAATTAATCCCTTTTCTGTCAAATATTGATTATAAAAAACTGCACGTCAGGCGTTTCTATACATAGAATCTATACAGCTAAACTAGTACCGTTGATCGCAATTTGGAAGTTATCCATGATGTGATCCCTCTAGATATCCTCTTAAATAAAATTATAAGATATTTTATTAATTATAAAAATACAAAAAAAGCCGCTATTTTGTAAGCGACTTAGTTCGTTTTTATTGTTATACCGCTTTGGAATTTAAAGGTGATACTCGAATTCCTATGTACAAGTGCACTTTCCACCATTAGCATCCATATTCGTTCATTCCAATCAGCTAGTTCATCTTCTAATTCTTTTAAATTGTTAATGAACGTTTGCATTATCTTTTTCTGTCCTAGTTTAGACTCTTTTTCAGTGATTAACCCATCTAATTGATCCTGCACTGCTACGATATTCTGGGACACACTGCCCCCCCTAAGGTATTAAAAAAGTGATTTTTATCTCTCTTTGTTGCCTATATTATATCATGTATTTTTACTGATATTTCAATATTTATTTGAATCCATTGATTGTTCTATATTCAACTGGTGTTAAGTAATCAAGTTTCCAGGCTGGTCTATTATTATTGAAGTAATTGATATAGAGTTCGATAGCTGTTCTGATGTCTTTGAAATCATGCATTTTTAAGTTATATTTTAATTCTGCTTTAATCCATCCATTAAGAGATTCAATGACTGGATTGTCTGTAGGAGTAGCTGCTCTAGACATAGAGCGTGTGATCAAATATTCTTGATGTGCTTTTTCAAACTTTTTTGATGCGTAGACAATGCCTTGATCACTATGTAAGATGGTATGTGTTTCATTATATCCTCTACCCTCTTTAATCCGTAAGAAATCTTTTAAACTTCTAAGATGATTCATCACACCATTACAGTGCTTATAAGATGCTACATCAGATCCTACAATCTCATTATTATAGACGTCTAGGTGATAGTTCCAGTCATATTTAACACCATGATGGATAATCATCGTCGTATCACTACATACCTTCTCAAAGGGTCCATGTGTACGCCAATCACCTTTGATGAGGTTAGGAAACTTATCACAGATATCTTTAGGCCTTCTGTAAGCCTTTCTTTTGGCTTTACTACAGATTCCCAGCTCCTTAAAGCATTGATACATTAAGTAATAAGATACGATCCATCCTGTATCAGTTTTAATATCTTTTTTAATTGCTCTATACCCTTTTGTTGGATACATTTCATGGTAGTTTTTTATAAGTGATTTCAAGTAGTCTTTTGTTTCTTGTCTTTGTGTCTTATTTTCTTTTCTTCTGAGCCACCTATAATATCCACTTCTTGAAGTTCCTATATAATGACACAGTTCATTGATATAGAATTTTGCTCTAAATTTATGAACTAAAGTATACTCATAATTTAAGAAATCTTTTTTTTAAGTATTTGACATCTTCGCTATGATATCCTTTTTTAACCTCTCTATTTCTATCTTTAATAAAAGGATCTCATGCTTTAATGATTCGACACTTTCTTCTTCTTGATTGGTTGGTATTTTATCTCTGATCTTTCTTTTACTTAAAAGGCCACTAATCCCCTCTGTTTGATACTTATGTATTCACTGCCTTTGGGTTTTAGTTGCTACATTGTAGGTTCTCAAGATTTCCTTTTTACTGATATTTTCATTTAATACCATCTTTACTATTTTCAATTTAAAGTCTACACTGTACTGATTAATCATGGTTTCAGCTCCTTTGTATGATTATATTATAATCTTTTATTTAGGTGGTACCTATGTGTCCCACTTTTTCATAGCAGTCCACCTTGATTTTGGCTACAAAACTCTCTTAAAGTTTGCGTATAATTCATTTTTTCACCCTCTTTATCTATATTATATCTTATTATGTCGACATTTAGAATATTTTAATCAACATTGTCGACTTTTTTCTAATCATCTATATGCTCTTAAAACATTGCTATAGAGCGATAAATAAAAAAAGACATCTTGTATTGGATACAAAATGTCGACTTTTTAAATTATGGGTTGTATGACCTATTTTGCTACAATTTTACACCCCTAGCGGGAATTTTTACACCCCCACCCTAAAAAATTACACCCCTAAATTATGGCTTAGTTTAGAGGTTTAATTTTTGAACTTTTTCTAGTGAAAATTTCCTTGTGTCAAAATAGGTTATTCAGCTATCTGCTTGTTGTTGGGTATCAAACCCTTATTATTCAATGTTTTCTAAGTTTGCATTTCCATAAACAACGATCCA
>Ga0268276_1002098_pt1 | contig 17759 bp, 16 predicted proteins | sample saktaG_4_FD_190145 | JGI IMG/M metagenome (GOLD analysis project Ga0268276, IMG submission 190145) | Saline water microbial communities from Sakinaw Lake, British Columbia, Canada - sak_2010_1_5_45m | ecosystem: Environmental > Aquatic > Non-marine Saline and Alkaline > Saline ...
CGCGTCGGTATTAACGGCGTATTTTAAAAGATACGCGGCGGTATTTTATTCTTTAGCGGCCGCCGTGGCTGTCTCGAGAGTCTATATGGGGGTCCATTACCCGTCGGATGTTTTAGCCGGCGCGGGCCTAGGCATAGCGATAGGTTATTTTCTGACAAAATCAGGCGCCCGTGGCCTAAATGGATAGGGCACTGGCCTCCGAAGCCAGTTGTGGCAGTTCAATTCTGCCCGGGCGCGCCACGGTTAGACGCGTAAAAAAAAGAGAAAGCTTTGTATGTGGCATGTTTATATGGCCAAGTGCTCCGACGGTTCGCTATATACCGGAGTCACGACGGATATCAGGCGCCGTATGAACGAACATAATGCCAAGAGAGGCGCCAGATACACGCGGGGAAGGACGCCTGTAATCCTGATTCACGACGAAAGCCGTTCGGGCAGGTCCGAGGCGCTGAGACGGGAGGCCGAGATCAAGAGTTGGCCCAGGAGCAGGAAACTGATCTTGATAAAGAGCGGCGGCAAGAAGATCGCCAGATCGCCAGATAATAATTGACTAATTCTTATTAAGTGTTATATTGTTAGGAAACATAAAAAGCCTGTCTATCCAACTGGCGGCAGGTAAACCGGCATATCTGGAGGAATAGATGATGAAGAAGGAGATAATATTTATCGCGCTCATAGGAGTGCTTTTCGTATTGGTCGCGGGCAGCATAGTCGCGAGCTTCGCCTTTTATAAAGAATACAAGGATAAGATGGACTACCTTGAAGAGCAGAGCATGTCCGGAAAGAGCAAGATGGAAGGGCTCGAGGCCAAACTCGACAATTTTAAATCGACCATGGACGACGTGAGCTACCAGATAAAGAGTTACAACGACAGCATCAAGGCGATACAGAACACCGTAAATTTAAGCGAAGAGGAGAGAAAAGACCTTATGTTGAAGCTCGAGGAGTTGAAGAAGGACCTCCAGGGATGGCAAAAAGATTATTCGTCGACCGTTATTGATATCAGGCAGGGCATGATGGTCCTGAAGGATAATCTCGATATGATGGAGACGAGGTCAAAAGAGGTCGGGCTGGGCAAGATCACTGTAAAACAGAGCGAGAAGAAAGAAACCTCGCCGGCTCCGGTGAAGCAGAAGACTGGAGGCTCAAATTTCAAGTCCGGTAATGTAAGAAAAGTAGGCACCTACTAACATCTCACTATATATACATATACCATTCTGCTTAAACAGATGCCGCTATTGCGGCTTTTACAGCGCCCCTTATGAAGGGGCGCTCTCTTTTGCCTATTGTGATACGCTTGCAGGCCAGATAGACTCTCTGGCAGGTGAATTCCGCACTATATATATAGGAGGCGGCACCCCGACAGCTCTTGATCTCAAATCATTAAAGAAGATACTACCATCCTTACGAAGATTTTCCGGCAGATCCGTCGAGTTCACCATAGAGGCCAATCCCGAAAGTCTGACCGAAGAAAAACTGGCCCTATTTTTAGATGAGGGCGTAAACAGGATAAGTATAGGAGCCCAGTCTTTTAATGATCCTAAGTTAAAGAGGCTGGGCAGGATCCACGATGGCGCGCGCGCCATAGAGGCCGTCACCAATGCGAAGAGGGCCGGTTTCGACAACATAGGCCTGGACCTCATATTCGGCGTATGGGATGAATCCGTTACGTCGTGGAGAGATGATCTTAAGGTCGCTGCGGATCTACCCGTAACGCACATCTCCTGCTACAGCCTCACTTATGAACCGGGTGCCCCCATAAACGAATGCGTGAAGAACGGATCTATCGTACCGCTGCCGGAAGAGAGATCCGCGGATATGTACGGCCTGGCCATCTCTTATCTGGCGGACCGGGGTTTCGCGCAGTATGAGATATCCAACTTCTCCAAGCCCGGATTTTGCTGCAGACACAATTTCACATACTGGAATAACGACCCGTATACGGGCCTTGGCCCGTCGGCGGTTTCATACGAGCATGGTATGCGTAGAGAGAATATGCCGGGTGTGCCTGAGTATATTGAGAAAGTCAGGTCGGGTATTCAGCCGGCCGCGTCGGGTGAAAGATTATCTCCCGAAAATAGGGCCAAAGAGACGGCCGCGGTCAAGATACGGACGATAGAGGGCATAGATTTAGATTGGTTCAAGATGAAGACGGGCTTTGAGCTACCGGACCTGGAGAGGGCGGTATTGCCAAAACTTACTACGGACGGTCTGATCGAGCATCTTGAGGCAGGCCTAGGCGCGCAAGTGGTGCGTCTTACGCGCAAAGGCATACTCTTCTGCGATACGGTTTCGAGCGCGTTTCTGTAAACTAATATAATATGGTATAATATTCGCATGGCAAGAACGCTTAAGAGAAGGGCCGGGATACTTGCGCCACTCTTTTCAGTATACTCGGAGGATAGCCTCGGGATCGGGGATCTCGAAGACCTGAAGCTATTGATCGACTGGTCTGCGGAGTGCGGCTATTCGATAATCCAGCTCCTGCCGATGAACGAGGTCGGGTCCACGTTCTGTCCCTATGACTCCATCAGCTCTTTCGCCCTTGAACCGGCATATGCGCGCTTAAAAACTCACTCGCCCCGTAAGATCAGATCGACTCAAACATCGCCATCCCATGTTGATTATAGCGTCAAAGATGAAAAGATGCGACTCTTGAAAAGCTTATATGATAAGGAGGAGAAGGTCCTCGCCTCAAATAAGGAGTTTACCCTCTTCGTCGAAGAGAACCGTTACTGGATAGATGACTACAGCCTCTTCAAAGCGCTTAAGGGCTATCATAACCACGCTCCCTGGTATGAATGGGCCGATGGATACAAGTACCGCGATAAAGGCCTGCTCGAACAATTCAAAAGAGAGTATAAAGAGGAGATCTCTTTTTATAAATGGATCCAGTGGGTGCTCTTCACACAATTCAAAGATGTAAAGAGGTATGCCGTGTCGAAGAAAATTTTGATCATGGGAGACCTGCCCATACTTGTATCCCGGGACAGCGCCGACGTCTGGGCGCATTCGGAATATTTCAAGCTGGAATTCGCCGCGGGCGCGCCGCCTGACATGTACTGCGCCCAGGGTCAGCGATGGGGCATGCCGACCTATAATTGGGACGGCATAAGATGGGACGATTTCAGATACGTCAGGGAGAAACTGAGGGTAGCCGAAAATTTTTACGATATATTGAGAGTGGACCATGTAGTGGGGCTGTTTCGCATATGGAGTATACCGTACAACGAGCCTGCCGAGAACCGCGGCCTGAACGGTTTTTTTGATCCCACCGATGAGAATGCGTGGGGCCCTCACGGCAGAGATCTCCTGTCGGTATTGCAGGGCCGCACTTCATTATCTTTATGCGCTGAGGACCTGGGAATGATACCCAAGGTATGCCGTGACGCTCTCGCGGATACGGGTATTCCGGGCAATGATGTCCAGAGATGGGCCAAAGATTGGCAGGCGAAGCATGACTTCCTGGATCCGGGTGAATACAGGAGACTGTCGGTAGCGATGCTCTCCACCCATGACACCGCCAACTGGTCCGGGTGGTGGGAGAACGAAGCCGGTACTGTAGATGAGGAACTATTCATAAGGAAGTCTCGTGAGCGCGGGATAGATTACGACCGCGTAAAGGAATCACTCTTTGATTCCGCCCGCTCGAAGCATGGAAGGCTGCGCTGGAGGGAAGATATAGATTCCACCGCAAAATTTGCGGATCTTCTCGGTAAGGCTCCGGGAGATATAAAGGATTTTATCGAGATGTATGAAAATACGTACTTTGAGAAAGAGAAGCTCTGGAGACATCTGAAGCTAAAGGGTAAGATGAGAGAGAAGTCCGACCCTGAAATAGTCCGGGCCGCGCTCGATATCACGGCTTCGTCCAATTCGGTATTCTGCATAGAGCTGATATTCGATCTGCTCGATATGGCGGGCCTATGCGAGGGGGACCCTTACAAATACAGGGTGAATCTTCCAGGGACGGTGAGCGCGAACAACTGGTCCCTGAAGATCCCGGTTCCCCTGGAAAAATTACTGGCTCACAAAGTCACGAAAGAGCTTAGAAAAATAGTTACCGTTTCAAGAAGAATATGACATTTTCGCTTCAAGCGACAGGCGGCTCTCGCAAGGTCCGCCTAAGGTTTGAGGCGGGCAACGCAAGTCCGCCTCTGGGATCGATATGAAGAAGATACTTATAATTTCGTCTGATAGCAAGCTCAAAGAAGTGCTTAAGTTCTGCTTTGATGGGTGGGGATATAAGGTATTCCTGGAAGAGGCCGGATTCCGGGACCTTACACCCATAAAGAAGATCTCGCCGGATGTTGTCGTCGCGGACGTCCATTCCGCGAGCAAGGAGGCGCTTGAGATATGCCGCACCCTGAAGGATGACTTCATAACCGCGTTCATACCTATAGTCGCTCTTATAGATAAGAGACAGCTAAGGGACCAGCTCCTAGATATTAAACAAGGTATCGATGACTACCTGATAAAGCCCCCGGACCCGCTCGACTTGAGGGTCCGCATAGAGATGGCCATCAAGAGATCCCAGCACAGTTTCTATTCAAGCCCGCTCACCGGGCTGCCCAGCGGACGTATCATAGAGGAGGTCCTTAAAAACAAGATCGAGTCGGCGGAGAATTTCGCGTTCGGCTACATAGATATAGATAATTTCAAATATTTCAATGACGTATACGGCTACCTGAAAGGCGACAGGGTTATAATGCAGACGGCCTATATGCTCTATACCACCATAAAAGGATACGGGAACAGGGAAGACTTCATAGGCCATATAGGCGGAGACGATTTTGTCTTCATAACATCTGTCGACAAACATGTGACCGTAAGCGAGAAATTCATATCTCTTTTCGACAGGCTCATGCCTTTCCACTACTCCGACGCGGACAGGTCCAACGGATATATTTCCGCCAGGGACAGGACGCGCAAGATAAAGAACATTCCTCTGATGAGCGTATCTTTGGCGTTGGTTGTAAAGGACGGACCTTCGGATATAAAGAACGTCATAGAGATCAACGAAAAGGTCTTCGAGATAAAGAGGTACTTAAAGACCGTAGCGGGAAGCAAATTCATGTCCGACAGGCGCAACCGTAAAGAACGTCTATCCGGTCCCAGCATTCACAAGAAAGAGGACCGATCAAGGAGCGCCTATAGGCCGCTTGGCCAGGTGCTGATGAAGAAAGGTGAGCTTTCCCAGAACCAGCTCGATGAGGGACTACTGCTACACTGGAAGCGGGGAATAATGCTGGGAGAGGTATTAAAAGAAATTGGCTTTATTACCGAGGATAATCTGCGCGAGGCGCTTGAGGATAAGAGTTTGTATAAAGCGTAAAGATGTGATAAAATCTACCACACATGAAGACTAATAATATTAAAGTCCTGCTTGTGGATGATAACAAGCTCGATATTGACCTGGTACAGGGTATGCTGAAAGAGGCCAAGAAGGCCAATTTTGTCGTTGAGGTATGCAATACCCTTGTAAAATGTATCGAAAGACTGGCAAAGGGCGATATAGATGTAGTGCTCCTCGATCTCGCTCTTCCCGATAGCATCGGCCTCGACACATCCGGCAGGGTGCATGCTCACGCGCCGTTACTGCCAATAATTGTAGTCACAAGTTCTGCGGATGAGGATCAGGCGGTGATGGCTTTCCACAAGGGCGCCCAGGACTATCTTGTAAAGGAACAGCTGAACGTAGAGCTCCTATCCAGGTCTATACGCTATGCCATCGGGCGTAACAAGGTTGTTGTGAGGCTGCATAGCGTGCAGAGTAGATTGGAGAGGATCAATAATTGCTTCCTGGGATTCGGCGAAGATCCGCAAAAAAATATCCAAAGCTTGACAGCCCTCTTCGGAGAAATGCTCGGCGCTACATGCGCTCTCTACAACTCTATTGACAGGGGCGGGATGCTCTGCTCCGTGGGCAAGTGGCAGATACCAGAGGACTATAAATCCAAAGATGAGTCGGAAGGGCATATATGTTACGATGTCATAAAAGAGGGGGGCGGCGAGCCTTTCATAGTGCGCGATCTTCAGAATACGAAGTACGCCGAAACCGATCCTAATGTCAAACACTATAAACTCCAGACGTATATAGGTTATCCCATTAAATGGAAGGGCGAGGCCGTTGGGTCGCTCTGCGCCGTATACCAGAAAGATTTTGTGCCGGGCGAGGACGATATGAGGCTTGTAAGCGTGATCGCGTCAGGAGTGGAAGTAGAGGAGCACCGTGCCCGCGCGGAAGAGCGGGTTAAAGAAGGTGAGCGTTTCCTCTCAAGCGTATTTCTCAGTATTCAGGACGGAATAAGCGTACTTGATAAGGAATATAATATCGTGCGCGTTAACCCAACAATAGAAAAATGGTATGCGCACAGTATGCCTCTCGTAGGAAAAAAATGCTATGAAGCGTACCATTGCAGATCCGTCCAATGCGAAGTATGCCCTTCAAAGGAGACATTGAATACCGGCAAGGCGGCTTACGAGGTCGTCCCAAAATCGGGCCCGGGAGGAGAGGATATAGGATACATGGATCTCTACAGTTTCCCTCTTATAGATGCGGTCACCGGAAATATGACAGGCGTCATAGAGTATGTGCGTGATATCACGGAGCGTAAACGCGCGGAGGAGGAGCTGCAGAAGGCAAACACGGACCTTCTGATATCGAATAAAAAATTGAACCAGCTCTCTCTACGCGATGTGCATACCGGACTATATAACCACAGGTATCTGACCGAAATAATCGATGCCGAGTTCTACCGTTCCAAAAAATTGGGCAGCGCCATAGCCGTAGTTATGCTCGACGTCGATTACTTCAAATCGATCAATGATAATTACGGCCACCAGTTCGGAGATATGGTGCTGAAACAGCTGGCTCAGCAGCTCAGGATGATGATACGCCAATACGATGTCGTCATAAGATATGGTGGAGAGGAGTTTGTGATAATGTCTCCCGGGACCGACAGGGCCCATGCGCTGATGCTGGGGCAGAGAATACTCGATGCGATCAGCCTGTATAACTTTGGGGATGCGAAGGCTTCCGTCAAATTGAAGATAAGCCTTGGGGTCGTCTCTTATCCGGAAGACAAGGCAACGGAAGCGACGGACCTTATAAAATTGTCCGAGCAGATACTTTCCAGAGCCAAGGAAGACGGAGGCAGCAGGGTCTATTCATCGATCGATAAGACGCCGCCTCTCAAGGGCGTCCGACAGCATGGTAAGGGGCCGGGAGTGGGCGTATTGCAGAAGAGACTGGAGAAGCTTCATAGAGAGGCCAACGAAAACCTGATAGAGTCGATATTCGCTTTTGCCAAGACGATCGAGGTCAAGGACCACTATACCGGTGAGCATGTCGAGAAGACAGTGAAGTACGCCACCGATATAGCGAAAGCCCTCGATCTTCCGTCATCCGAAATAGAGATGGTGCACCAGGCCGCTATGCTCCATGACCTTGGCAAGATAGGTATAAGTGAATCCATACTGAACAAGAAGGCGAAGCTCACTAGGAAAGAGATAGATGAGATAAGGAGGCATCCAAGGATAGCCGCGGATATATTAAGGCCCATACATGTGCTCAATGCCATCATACCGTTCATACTCTACCACCATGAAAGGTGGGACGGCAAAGGCTACCCGAACAGGCTTAAGGGCGAAGATATACCTCTCGGGGCCCGGATAGTCGCCATAGCGGATGTCTACCAGGCTCTGATATCGAAGCGCCCTTATCGTAAGGCGTTCTCAAAGTCGAAAGCCCTGGAATTGATAAAAGAGGCCTCCGGCACCCAGTTCGATCCCCGCATAGTGAGCGTATTCCTGGAGATAATCAAGAAAGAGAAGAAAAGATAGCCTCTTTTCAAAGATCTGCATAGATGGCCCGAGCTTAAGCCCGGGCCATCTATCTTTATATACACTCTTGACAACTACGGTTTCCGATGGTATATTTAATTAAGTTGATAGTTAACAATATTAACTATTAAGGAGATTAAACATGCCGAATATCACGCTTTCCGATTTTGCAGAGAGAATAGACGATGTCATGCCTGCCGTAATGAAGGGTTTTGCCAAGATGCAGACCAACGAGCTCTTCAAGGGAAAGATCACCCTGCCTCAATTCTTTGTCTTGAACCATCTCGACAAGCATGACGAATCCAAGATGAACGAATTGGCAAGGGTCATGGACGTGACGACGGCCGCGGTCACCGGCATAGTGGATAGATTAGTCCGCTGCGGGTACATAGAACGCACATATGACCCGAACGACAGGCGCGTCATAAATATCAGGCTCACCCAAAAAGGTTCGGATACGGTGAAGAGAATAGGCCGCCAGAGAAGGGCGGTTACCCAAGAGGTATTCGGCAAGATATCCAAAAAGGAGCGCGAGAGTTATCTGGCCATAATGACGCATATACGTGATGTTCTGACGGAAGAGAAAAAGAACTAAAAGATGATGAATACGAAGAAATCTTCTGTGTCGATAATGGTTATTGCCGCGATATTATCATACCCGGTAATCGGATACGGGGAGATAAGCTATTTTGACAAAGACGCTTATATAGCTTCCGCGCGCTACCCGGAAACTCTCGAGCTTGCCATGGTCGATTGTATCGCTATGGCGCTTAAGAGTAATTCAGAGATCAGTATCAAGAGGATAACCCCTTACATAGAGGATAATAATGTTTTGATTCAGAAGTCGCGGTTCGAACCCCACTTTACATTTGACGGCTCTTTAAGCAATTCGGTGGAGCAGGATCCCTCTACTCTATTCGACGCCAATATATTGAAGACGAGGATAGGGGTATTCGACTTCGGGTACAAACAGAAGTTCACGACCGGCGCTGATTTAAAACTCGACTTTCTTAATAAGAGGACAAACTCCAACTCGCCCACGTTCATTCCGAACCCGGCGTATGAGTCCGATGCGGCGGTCACAGTAACCCAGCCCCTATTGAGGGGCGCGGGCGTTGCTGTGAATACGGCCGATTTCCGTATAGCGAAGAACAACAAGTTGAAATCAGTCCAGGATTTCAAGACCGAGGTCATAAAGGTTTTGACCAACGTCAAGAAGTCTTACTATGACTTTCAATACAGCCGCGAGCAGTACATAGTCGCCCAAAAGTCATTAGCCAGGGTCGAAGACCTGCACAGGATAAACAAGGAGAAATATGCCAAGGGCCTGGCAAGCGATATAGATATAACCGAATCGGAAGCGGAGGTCGCGCGTATACGGCAAGCGCTATATGAGGCGGAATCTATAATGAAGCTCGCCGAAGACAATCTCAAGCTGATAACTAACTTAGTCGATGACCCTGCTCTCTGGAACGCCCATATAGTGCTTTTAGAAGGGCTCGGTTACGAGAAGAGGGACGTCGATCTTCCCGAAGCGATAAAGACCGCTTTCGTCTACAGGCCGGATTACGAGGCCGCCAAGATAGAGCTTCGCAATAGGGACATCGCCATCGTCTTTAACGCCAATGGCATGCTTCCGACGATAAATTTACTGGCAAGTTACGGCCTGAACGGTCTGGATGCCATCTACGCCAAAGATCTCGCCAACGTGGGAGGCGGCAAGTACAACAACTGGACGCTGGGCGTCAACGTCGACGTGCCTCTGATAGGAGACGAGAACAGGGGGAAGTACGAAAAATCCAAATCCGAAAAAGAGCAGGTCCTCCTGGCGTTCCAGAGGCTGGAGCAGAAAATAATCCTGGATGTCAGAAACGCCGTGAGGGACATAGATATAAATTTCAGGAAGCTTGAAGCGAGCAAGATAAGCAAGGATTCCGAAGATAAGAACTACTCCGCCCAAGAGCTGCGTTTTAAGGCGGGACTTGTATCGACCCTCGATATAGTCATATATCAGGAGAGGCTGGCGAGGGCCGAAGTGAGCTACGTAAAAAGTATTATAGATTATAACGTTTCTTTGATAGAATTATCGAGGGCGCAAGGCACCATGCTTTTGGATGACAACATAACTTTGGAGGAGAGTTAAAAAAGCTATAAGCTATAAGTTAAATTACGGAGAAAAAATGAAAAAAGTATATATTTATTCGTTAGCAATGTTTCTAACGGTAACTTTTATTGCGGGCTGCGGGATAAGTAAAGATAAGACCAAGTACAAAGAAGAGCCGATACCCGTAAGAGTCATGATAGTCAAGGCTCAGGACCTCGATAATGCCCTCGAGTATATGGGGAATATACAGGGGGAAGATGAGGCTCAGGTCTTTCCCAAGGTGAGCGGTAAGATCATCGAGAAGGTAAAGAGGGAGGGAGATCCCGTATCTAAAGGGGACGTGATAGCCTATATCGACAGGGATGAGGTGGGGTTAAAGTTCGAAAAGGCGCCCGTCGAGAGTCCTTTGACGGGTGTAGTCGGAAGGGTATATGTTGACATAGGCTCAAGCGTAAGCATTACCACTGCGGTGGCGTTCGTGGCCAACCTGGACAGGGCTGAGATACATCTCGACATACCGGAAAAATACCTGCCAAAGATCTCCCTGGGCCAGGACGCCGATATTACGGTGGATGCTTATCCTCATCAGAAGTTCTTAGGGAAGGTGACCATGATCAGCCCCATAGTGGACCTCCAGACGCGCGCGGCGCCCATAGAGATAAGGATAAAGAATATTGACCACAGACTCCAGTCTGGAATGTTCGCCAAAGTGAAGCTCGTCATCGAGGAGCAGAAGGATGTGCCCGTCATACTGAAAGAGGCCATAATAGGAAGAGGCAAGAACACGTACGTATATATAGTGGATGGCAAGAGAGCGTTCTTAAAGAACGTTATCTTAGGGCTGCGTCAGGGGCCTTATTATGGAGTTGAGAGCGGATTGAAGATAGGTGACAAGGTCGTCATAGTGGGGCAGCAGCGGTTGCGCGACGGATGCCTTGTAGAACCGGAAGAATAAAATTCATAATTAATAGTTGAGAGGCGATAGTGAGTCTACCAGAGTTTGGCGTAAAGAAGCCCGTAACGAACCTGATGATATTTTCTTCAATAATCATTATCGCTTTTTACGGGCTCTCAAAGCTCGGCGTCGACATGATGCCGGAGATAGAGCCTCCCTCGATAACGGTCGTGTCTTCCTATCCCGGCGCGAGTCCGGACGATGTTGAAATAAAGGTGACCGAGCCGCTGGAGAACCAGCTCGCAACCACCCCGGGCCTGGAGAAGATCGTATCGCGCTCCTCCGAAGGCTCTTCCATAGTGAGCCTCAAGTTTAAATGGGGGACCAATCTGAATGAAGCCTCAAACGATATCCGTGACCGGATAGAGCTGGCGAAACGTTTCCTGCCCGATATACCTGATGAGATGGATAATCCATTTATATTTAAGTTCAATACGGCCAATATTCCGATAATATACATGGGCATAACCGCCGAACAGAGTTATCCGGAGCTTTACGATATAATCGATAAGAGAGTCGGTGATTCGCTGAAGCAGCTTACCGGTGTCGGTACGGTTCAGCTTATAGGCGGGATGGAGCGCCAGATCAATGTCTGGATAGACAGGGAGCGCCTTGAGGGTTATGGCCTCTCTATCATGGATATACAGAATACGCTCAAACAGGAGAATATAACCCAGCCCCTGGGCAGTATAAAGAGCGGACTTACTGACTACATGTTGAGGCTTCCCGGTGAATTCGCCGACCCCGAGGAGATGAACCTTGTGATCTTGGGGCAGCGCGATAATAAATTTGTCTACCTGAAGGATGTGGCGAGGGTCGAGGATAGTTTCAGAGAGATAACGACCATGATAAGGATGAACAGGAATCCCGCCATGATGATGATGGTCCAGAAGCAGGCCGGGACGAACACGGTCGAGGTCGCGAGGAATGTAAAGAGGAGACTGAAAGAGATCCAGAGGACCCTTCCCTCGGACATAAAGATGTACACTATCTTTGACACGTCCCTGGATATTATAAATGCGCTCAACTCGCTCAAGAAGTCCCTGTGGATCGGCATATTACTGGTAATACTGGTCGTCTGGTTCTTCCTGAGGCAATTCTTCGGAAGCCTCATCATCGCTTTATCGATACCGTTCTCGCTCTTGATAGCTTTTATATATCTTTTCATGGGGGGAAAGACGATAAATATAATGAGCCTGTCGTCATTAGCCATAGCGTGCGGCATGGTCGTGGATAACGTAATAGTGGTGGTGGACAATATCTACAGGCACATGGAGAGAGGGCAGCGGCCCAAAGAGGCGGCTGTCTTTGGAACGCAGGAGATACTGCTTTCTATAGGAGCGTCGACGCTCACCACGATAGTGGTATTTTTGCCCATGTTATTTGTCTCTGGTGTAGTCGGCATAATGTTCGGCGAACTTGCCACGATAGTAACGGTCACATTGCTCGCGTCTCTCTTCACGGCGGCGACTTTCACTCCAATGCTCTGTGCCAAATGGCTTCGTGTCAGAGACACAAGCGCCAGGCCCCCGAGTGGAAAATTTGGAAGATTACTCGACAGTTTCTACAACATATCGGAGAGATGGTTCACGTCATGGGAGGACTGGTACGCGAGATCCCTTGCCTGGAGCCTGAAGCACAAAAAAATAGTAATATTCGGTTTCCTCTTTGTCTTTATATTGAGCCTCTTCTCGATGCGTTTTATAGGAAATGAGTTTATCCCGGATGAGGATTCCGGCGATATCCGTATCACGGTAGAGTTTCCCGTGGGAACGAGAGTGGAAGAGACCGATAAAGTAGCCAGAAAAGTGGAGGATATCTTCGAGAGGACGGCTCCCGAGGCGAAGACTATGTATGTAAGGAGTGGAGAGTCGACGCGCGGAATGGGCAAGATATTCGGGGGTCCATCGGGAACGCATGTAGTTAGCGCCGGCGCCAAACTTGTTCCCAAGGATAAGAGGAAGCGGTCCGTCAGTGAAGTCGGCCAGGCGCTTAGAAAAGAGATAAGAAAGATACCGGGGGTCTTAAAGGCCGACGTCTCTACCGGGAATCCTATAGGAAGGATCATAACCGGAGGCGCCGGAAAAGCTATACAGGTGGAGATAATAGGCCATTCTTTCGAAGAGACCAATGCTTTTGCGGAAAAACTAAAGGCGATGATGGAGACGATCCCGGGCGTTGTCGATGCCAGCGTCTCCAGGGATATAAGTCTCCCGGAGCTGAAGATAGAGGTCGATAGGGAGAAGGCCACTTCTTTAGGTCTGACCATGAGTACGATAGCTTCGAGCGTTAAGACCTTTATAGAAGGTTCCACCGCCACCAAGTACAGGGAGAAGGGCAAGACGTATGACATATACGTAAGGCTTCAGGAGTCTTCCAGGACCAAGATAGAAGATATCGAGAGCCTTTCCATAGTATCGCCGCTTACCGGTAAACAGATAAGGCTGGTGAATGTCGCTAAGGTCTATGAAATAAAGGGGCCGATCCGCATTGAGCGCATAAATAGAGAGAGAGTCGTAAGAGTCGAGAGCAATGTCTATAAGCGATCGCCCGGTAAGGTGATAGAGGATATCAAGAAGGGGCTCAAGAAGCTCGCGCTGCCGTCCGATGTTATGATAAACTTCGGCGGAGAGGCCGAAGAGCAGGGTAAAGCATTCATGGACCTGACGCTTCTTCTGGTGTTGGGGATCATACTCGTATATATGGTCATGGCGGCGCAGTTTGAGTCTCTGATAGACCCGTTTATAGTAATGTTCTCTGTGCCGTTCACTTTCACCGGAGTGTTACTTGGATTTTTAATTACCCGCACGACGCTCAGCGTTATAACATTTTTGGGCATGGTAATGTTGATGGGCATAGTGGTCAATAACGCCATAGTCCTGATAAGTTATATATCGATATTGCGTCAGAGGGGGTATTCCATGCTCGAGGCCGTGACTTTGGGCGGGAAGCACAGGTTAAGGCCCGTTCTCATGACCACGGTCACGACCCTGGCGGGTCTTCTGCCTATGGCGCTATCGCGGGGTGAGGGCTCGGAAACCTGGCAGCCGCTCGGCATAACTATGATAAGCGGGCTCACGCTCTCCACTCTTATAACCATGATATTCGTTCCCACGCTCTACGCGATAGTCGAAGGCGGGATGAAAAAAAAGACGGAGATCAAGGGATGAAGATGGTTATGATATCATATAACGAGGCCGTGGAGTCCGAGGTGATGGATTCTCTTACGGGATGCGGCCTGAAGAATTATACAAAGATAACGGATACGTACGGCAGCGGACTGACTTCGGGGACGCACCTGGGCAATGACATATGGCCGGGCAAGAACTCTTTGCTGTATGTCGCGTGCGAAGATAAAGAAGCGAAGCAGTTAATATCCTGTATAAGAGAATTACGCAAGATTCTGGGCAGGGAAGGCGTAAAAGCGTTCCTTATGCCCATGGATGATATGACCTGATAACGGAGGATCGAAATAATGGGTTCGGGAAATGTTTATCTCTCTCATGACGGTTACGAGAAACTAAGAAAAGAGCTGGAGCAATTAAAGACCAAGAAACGCAGGGAGATATCGAAAGCCATCGGCGAGGCGCGTGCCCACGGGGACTTGAGCGAGAATGCCGAGTATACGTACGCCAAAGAGGCTCAAGGATTGAACGAGAAGAGAGTAGCCGAGCTTGAAGATAAGCTCGCTCGTGCCAAACTTATTGACGAGAGCGAAATGTCAAAAGACGAGATACTGATAGGCGCAAAAGTTAAGCTTAAAGACCTCGACACCTCCGAGGATCTGGAATATTGGCTCGTCGCCGAGGAGGAGGCCGACTATGCAGCCGGCAAGATCTCCGTCACCTCGCCCGTAGGCGAGGCGCTTCTGGGGCACAAAGAGAACGACATGGTCAAGATAAAGATCCCGGCCGGAACATTAAGATATAAGGTAATAAAAATATCGAGAGAATGAGCCGTCCCCTCTGCAAACACTTTGGAGTCTGCGGAGGATGTGATTCGCAGGACTCGCCTTATGGAATACAAATAAAAGATAAAGAAGCCCGCCTGAGAGAACTATTCTCCCAATTCAAGATCAAAGAGACCAAAGAGATTATCCCCTCCCCCGAGATATATTACTACAGGAACAAGATGGAATACGCCGTCGGCACGTGGGATGCCGTAAAGGTAGTGGGCCTAAGAGAGAAGGGCAGGTTCTATCATGTCGTGGGGCTGGAAGAATGCAGGATATTCAACAAGGAGCTCTCCCGGGTATTTGCCATATTCTCCGGATGGATCGCGGATAATAATATAAAGCCATATCATAATTCGAAAGGCACAGGCATCTTGAGGTACCTGGTCTTGAGACATTCGAAGCATTATGATGATCTGATGGCCATAGTGGTGGCCACTTCGGATAATATAGATATCCGGGGCCTGGCGGATGAATTACGCAAGTTCAAAAAGATAAGGTCCATATACTTATGCGTAAACGATCTGCTATCTGATGTAGCCGTGGCGGGAGAGGTGAAGCTTATATACGGAGACGAACGTATAAAGGAGAGGATAAACGGCGTAGATTATTCCATGGGCCCGGAGTCCTTCTTTCAGACCAACTCTTACTGTTGCGGCTCTCTTTACGCGGCAATAAGGGAAGAGGCGAAGGCGATGGGACCAAACGCGCTCGATCTATGCTGCGGACTCGGCGGTATAACATTGCAGGTTGCCGGTATCTTCGACGAAGTGACCGGAGTGGATATATCGGAGCGCAATATAGAAGATGCTCTTATAAACGCGAAATTGAACGGTATCGATAATGTAAATTTTATATGTCAGGATGCCGAAAAATATATCCTGGAGCTCTCCGCTTCCGGTGCTATCAAAAAATTAGATGCTATCATACTCGACCCGCCGCGCGCGGGATTGAGCAAAAAGACGAGGATCGCCGTTCGCGACGGCCGGGTGAAGAATATTATATATGTATCATGCAATCCAAAAAATCTGGCCGAAGACCTGAAGGTTCTTACCGAAACCTACGACATAGAAAAGTTGATCCCGGTGGATATGTTTCCGCACACAAGACACGCGGAGATCATTGCTATTCTCAAATCGAATAAGGTATAATTATCCGTATATATGAAGAGATATTGGGCTGTGGCTTTTTTTCTTGCGTTCTTCCTCTGTGCCGCGGCGCCGGCAGGCGCGGATACGGTCAACTTAAAGAATGGCGGCTCTGTTGAAGGCATAATAGAGAAAGAGGATGATAAGACCGTCGAAGTCAATACGGGCTTCGGCACAGTTACTTTTAAGAAGGCCCAGATAAAAGATATCGAAAGGTCGTCGGCTGAAAAATTGCGCGATATGGCCCGGAAGTGGGACCAGAAGAGAGAGGAGCTCGATTCGAGGAAGAAAGAGTTCGAATAAGCGCGCGACGAGAGGTCCAGAAGCGCCTACGAGAATTGGGTGGAGGATGAGCAGTTAAAGAAGGCCAAAAATAAGGCCGCCGCTAAAGAGATCAATATAGCGCGTGAGCCGGGCGGTAAGGGTATAATGGTAGAGGTATTGCTGAACGACAGCGTAAAAGTCAACCTCGTACTGGATACCGGCGCGTCGATCGTGGCCCTTTCGAGAAAGACAGGCGAGGAGCTCGGCATGGATCTTTCCGATACGAAGAAGGATCTTATCCAGATGCGCCTTGCCGACGGCAGCTCGACCATGGCCAAAGTGATAATCCTCAAAAGTGTAAAGGTGCAGGATGTTGAAGTCAAGAATGTGATGGCGGCCGTCATGCTTGATGAGGTGCCCGCTATCGGCCTGACGGAAGGCCTTTTAGGGATGTCGTTTTTAAGTAAATTCAATCTTAAGACCGACCTTAAGAACATGAAGATGACGCTGGAGAAGATAGAGTAGTCTAAAAAAGGAGCACTCTCATATGAAGGTTAAGATATATTATCACGATACGGATTGCGGCGGGGTGGTTTATTACGCGAACTATTTGAAATATCTCGAAGAGGCAAGGAGCGAGTATTTCGAAGAGCGAGGCCTCATCATAAAGGATATGTTGAAGGACGGTATAGACTTTGTTGTGGCGCGGCAGGAGATAGACTACAAGGCGCCATCCTTTTACGGAGATACCCTGGAGGTCAAGACGCGAGTTACGGAGGCGTCATTGACGAGGGTCAATTTTGAGTATGATATAGTAAAGGATTCAGGGCAGCTTGTGGCAAGCGCCAAGACCATTATAGTATTCGTGGACAAGACGCTTAAGCCAAAAAGAATACCCCAAGATATATTAAAGAAGCTGGAGGCCTGATGAGGCTGGGCAATTGCGAGATCAGGATAATGCATGGCGATATCACCGATACGGCCTTTGACGCCATCGTCAACGCCGCCAACAATAAATTGTTGATGGGCGGCGGAATTGCCGGCACCATCAAAGAAAAAGGCGGAATATCGATAGAGGACGAGGCGGTCGAGAAGGGCCCCATAGAGATCGGCGGCGCGGTCGCGACCCGGGCGGGCAAATTAAAGGCGCGTTACGTCATTCATGCTGCAACCATGGGCCTTGATCATAAGACGGACGAGATAAAGATAAGGAATGCCTGCGCGAGCGCGTTGAGGGTTGCGGATGAGCTGAAAATCAGGTCGGTCGTTTTTCCGGCTCTCGGCTGCGGGGTGGGCGGATTTTCTATAAAAGCGAGCGCCAAGATAATGGCGCAGGAAGTCATGAAGCATCTGCGGGAGGCCAAAACATCTCTGGAAGAGATAGTCTTTTGCATGCATGAAAAAGAGGCTTACGATATATTCGATAAGAACGTCACAGGGTATATCGATTACATGCTCTCAAAGCAGGCAAAAGGGCCGTTCGTGGCGGTC
>Ga0268276_1002099_pt1:0-10000 | contig 17757 bp, 12 predicted proteins | sample saktaG_4_FD_190145 | JGI IMG/M metagenome (GOLD analysis project Ga0268276, IMG submission 190145) | Saline water microbial communities from Sakinaw Lake, British Columbia, Canada - sak_2010_1_5_45m | ecosystem: Environmental > Aquatic > Non-marine Saline and Alkaline > Saline ...
GGGATAATCCCGGCTGATGCGTAAATGGCTGGTGATGCTCCTGGCGATCGCCCTTCTCTTTGCCCTGCCGAAACTCAACACCCGCGGGCGCCAGCGCGACTTTCCGCTCATGAAGCGGATCAACGACACCATCAACATCCTGGCCTGGGTCCTCCTTGTCGTCTACGTCGGCGCGTTCCTCTACTGGCTCTGGTCCGAACTCATCCGCTAGGGGCGGGATTATCTCTTTCCGGAGTCCGGGGACGAATACACGGAGAAATCGGGCCTCAGAAGATCGGGTCGCAGACCTTCCGGTGCGGGATCGGCGCGCCGTTCCCGATCTCCATGGGATCGTCGTATGGGGCATAGGCGATGACCGTCCTGATGGAAGCCAGGAAATCGATCTCATTCCCGACGTCCTTGATCCCCCTGTTCAGGGCCTCGTATTTTTCGCTCTTGATCGGCAGATATTCCAGGTAGACATTGACGCCCTGGGGAGCGAGGAACGTGGTGCCGGGGATGATTTTAGCGAGATAGGGGACTATCTCGGTCCAGCCCTTGTAGAGCTTGCCGTCGTCTCCCCAGAGAAGCGGGTCCTTGAGATAGGTGGAGTTGAATACGTGTTGGAAATTCTCGACCCACGTTTTCTCGTTGTAATTGGGGGCAACCCTACGATTGCCGAGGATAGACGTTCTGAGCCCGGCCAGTTTTTGCGCCAGGACGGCGTTGGTCTTTTCGATCGCGGCGGCGAAATTTCTCTGTAGGGTCGTCACCGGGTCCAGGTGAAAGGTGATCGGGCACACTTTTTCCGGTTTAGGCTTGGATCGCCGAAAATCGTTTTTCATTTTTTCCTCCTGAAAAACCGTCTTGTTCATGGTTTGGAATCCCCCCCTTAAAAGTGAAATCCCTTCCGGCTATCAACCACCCCCTTCCGTGCGCACGGCCCGGCCGCTAGAGATCTTCGAACTTTTTGAGCTCTTTGAGGTACGTGCCCTTCTGGCCTTTTAAGATATCTTGGAAACGCGGGTCGCCGCGCAAACTTTTCAAGCAGGGATTCCGGACGATCGAGGGATAGGAATAGAGATAGGTCCCTCTCTCTTTGAAGCTGCGCTCGATGCCGGCTTCGATATTGGCGATGGCCTCATCCGTCATCCCGAGGCGGAGATAAAAACAGGTCCCCGCCAGGGTGAGGATATCGGATTTCCCTTTGAGGGCCAAGGCCTTTTCTCTTTCGCCCTTGGCCGCCGCGAGCAGGGCCTCGGCCGGCTGAAGATACGGGAAATCCGGCTCATTTTCCCGGAAGTCCGCGAGCTCTTTTTCCGCGTCGACGGTTCTCTCGGCCAAGATGAGATAGAGAAGGCGGTAATAACGGTTGAGCGCATCTCCGGGAGTTATGGCGATGGCCTTTTCGACTTCGGAAATGGCTTTGTCGAAGCGCCCCAAGGACATGAAACACTGGGATTTCTGAACGAAGGGCTCCGGGTCGGACGAAGCGAGCTTGGCGGCCCGCGAAAGATAACGCATGGCCTGTTTATAAAGTCCGATGCTCCTCAAGAAGGCCCCGACCTCCAGGTTGACGACGGCGCTGTCGGGCCCATACTTGAGGGCGTTCTTTAAACACTGGAAGGCCATGGTGAACCCTTCCCGGTTGAAATGGCACCAACCGAGGCCGATATTCGTTTCGGCGGAGGAGTAATCTAGATCGTAAGCCTCGGAATAATAATGACACATCTTGCCGAGATCATCGGGATTCCGCGGGTCCGATTCCGAGTTGTTATAGCGGGCTTCGTAAGCGTTGCCCAGGGCCCAGAGGGCCAGCGCGTATTCCGGATCCAGGGCCAGGGCCTCCTGATATTTCTTGACCGCCTCCTCGATGACCTCGTCGCTGTGCCCGACGGGAAAGACGTCCTCGATGAGGGTCATGCCCTCATGGAAAAGGGTGCGGGCGTCGAGATTGTTGGAAACGCCCTTATTCGTTTTCCGTAGCCGGTCCTCGGCGATGTCGCCGCGGAGGATGGTCGAAATTCCCCGGCAGAAGTCATCCTTGATGGAGGAGAAGTCGCCGGCGTCCCGGACGAGCTCGTAGTTCCTGGCCGGATGGTCCCGCCGGGCGTTGATGAGTTCGGTCTTGAGAAAGAGCTTTGGCCCCTCGATCCGGAAGGTCGGCTCTAGGAGATAATCCGCATTGAGAAGCCGGCCGATCTCCTTGGAGGATTTGCCCGTGGTGTCGACCGCGTTCACCGTCAGCTTGGGGACAACCATCAGGCTCGAGATCCCGGCGAGCTTGGTCGAAAGGGCGTCCTGGAGCTCGAGGGCAAAGCTGGGAGCTGGGGAGCTGGGCGAACTGTCCGAGGCCTGGAGAACGGCGATGGTGCTCGTGGCAGGCATGACCTCGGGGCCAGCGAAGAACAACCGGTAAGCTCCGTAGCCCGCGAGCGCGAGAAGGGCCGTGATGATGGCCGGTCGCGCCAAGCGGCGTCCTGGCGGCGGAGGAACGACAATTTCCGTATCCGTTCGCGGCCCGGGGGTCGGCAGACCGTCGAGAGCTTCGCGAATTTCCGCCGCGCTCTGGAATCTCGCCCCAGGGTCTTTTTCCAGGCATCTCATGACGACCTGGCTCAGTCCGGGTGAGATGCCGGGGTTGAGTTCGCGGGGGTCCCGCGGGATCTCGGCCTGGTGCTTCTGGAGGAGTTCGCGAGCGCTCGCCGCTTTGAACGGCAAGGCCCCGGTCAGCATTTCATAGAGGAGGACGCCGAGGGAGTAAAGATCCGACCGGGCGTCCGGGGGCAGTCCCTTGCTCTGCTCCGGAGAAGCGTAGACCGGCGTCCCGGGCGTGGCCATGCTGTCGGATCCTTCCCCGGCCTTCAGCAGCCGGGCCAGCCCAAAATCCATGATCTTCGCCTGGCCGTCCTCGTCGATCATGATGTTCTGGGGTTTGAGGTCGCGGTGGACGATGCCGAGGCGGTGGGCTTCGGTGAGCCCCTCGCAGATCTGGCGGGCGATGGGGATCGCCTGACCGGCGAAGAGCCGCCCGACCTTCCGGATGAGGCGCTTCAGATTCTCCCCGCGGACGTACTCCATGGTGATGTAGGGGATGCGGCCCTCTTCGTTGAAGTCGAACATCCGGGCGACGTTCTTATGGACGACCTCGCGGGCGAGCTTGAGCTCCGTCTTGAAGCGCTCGATGATTTCCCTTTCCGAGGCGATATCCGGCCGGATGAGCTTGAGGGCGATCTCCTCGCCGAGCGTCTTGTCCGCTACGCGGTAGACGCGGCCCATCCCGCCGGCGCCCAGCTCTTCGATGATCTGATAGCGCTTGGCGAAAAGAGCCCCCGTTTGGAGTCCGGCGATCTGCCCGAGGGAGGCCTTGGCGGATTCGGGGTAGCTCTGGGTTTGACGAGTGTCCGTGGGGAGCGGAGTCCCACACTCCCCGCAGAAGCGCTGCGTGTCGGCGTTTTCCCCCGAACAGTTAGGGCACTTGGACATGGCTGGCCCCTTTACTGGTGCGGTGCCAAGAATATCAACGGTTTAGGCTGATGTCAACCCCCTGCCTCCCCCGTATGAATGCCGGATCGCGCCCGATTCGAACCCGGATGGTGCCGTATCGGCGGGGAGTCGGCCTATTTCCAGGCGAGCTTTTCGAGGCGTCTGAGAGACTTCCGCGCCGACGCGCCCGTGGCGGCCGATTGGTCGATCCCGAAAACGGACACCGAGACGTAACCGTTGCGCACGGCCCAGATATCAGTGTCCTCGTCGGCCGGCACGAGGTGCTTCCAAGACGGTTTGTATTCCGTCGCGCCATCGGGCGAAACGGTCTTCTCGAAGAGCTCGATCGGGGCCCGCGTGTCCTGCCGGGTGACCCGAACGCCCCGGATACTCGCTTTGGGCAGGTCCGGGATGTTGATGTTGAGGAACGTGCCCTTGCCGATCCCGTCTCGTCCGAGCGCCCGAACGATATCGGCCGTGATCCCGGCGGCCACCGAGTAGTCCATGTCCTTCCCGGCGGCGAGGTTGACGGCTATGGCCGGCAGGCCCAGCAAAGCCGCTTCTCTGGCGCCGGCGACCGTGGCCGAGTAGAAAGTCACCGTGCCCAGGTTCTCGCCCCTATTGATCCCCGAAACGACGAGGTCCGGCCTCTCGGGGAGGAGGTTCTCCAGGGCGAGACGGACGCAGGTCGCCGGCAGGGCGTCGATGGCGAACCAGGTCATGCCCAGTTGCTCGCTTTCCTGGACGGCGATCGATCGGTCGGAGGTCACGCCGTGGCTGACGCCGCTGCGGGGGTCCCGTGGAGCGGCAACGGTCACCGTCCCCAGCGGAAGGAGCGCCTCGGCGAGGGCCAGGATCCCCGGCGCGTCGATGCCGTCGTCGTTCGAGACGAGGATCTTGAGCGATACCGAAGACGGCTCGGGGGCCGGCGCGCCGCACGCCGCCGCCAGCAGAAGAGCCAACACGACGAATCCCGTCGAAGACCGCCGGCTTCTTCTCATCGCCCGCTCCTTCGCTCCGAAGCTTCCTCTGCACATTCGGTGTGCAATTTATCAAAACTGTGGGCCTGACAGTTCTTTAGAATCGGAGTCAGGCGCTTTTTCCACAGGGTTATGCACAAAGTCTGTGGAAATCCCCGCTTCATTTTTTATTTTTCACGTAGCGATCGAACCATTCGAACATTTCGGCGAGGACGTCGAGGACCGACTCGCGTGCGGAATAGCCGTGGCTCTCGTAGGGCAGGTAGACGAAGCGGGCCGTCGCCCCGAAGCCCTTCAGGGCGGCGAACAGGCGCTCGGACTGGATGGGGAAGGTGCCGGAATTATTATCGGCCATGCCGTGGATGAGCAGGAGCGGAGTTTTTATCTTGTTAGCGGACATGAACGGCGACATCTTAACGTAGGTATCGAGCGCCTCCCAGAGGGTCCGCCGCTCGCTCTGGAAGCCAAAAGGCGTCAGGGTCCGGTTGTAGGCGCCGCTGCGGGCGATCCCGGCGGCGAAGAGATCGCAGTGGGCGAGCAGATTGGCCGTCATGAAGGCGCCGTAGCTGTGGCCGCCGACGCCGACCCGCTTCGGGTCGCCGACGCCCATCTCGTCGAGCTTGCGGATGGCCGCCTCGGCGTTGGAGACGATCTGCTGGACGAAGGTGTCGTTGACGGTCTCGGGGCTGCCGACGACGGGCATCTCGGCGTTGTCGAGAACGGCGTAGCCCTGGGTGACGAAGAAGAGCTGGGATGTCCCCCGGAAGAAGGTGAACCGATTGACCGAGCCGCGGATCTGGCCGGCCACCGACGCGGAATCATATTCCATGGGGTAGGCCCAGATGGCGACCGGCAGGCGGGTGCCCGGCTTGTAGCCCGGGGGCAGATAGAGCGTGCCGCTGAGTTCCAGGCCGTCGGCCCGCTTGTAGGTGATGCGCTCCTTGCGGATCCCCGTCAGCTGAGGCGCCGGATCTTTGAAATCGGTCAGGGCCGTCCGCTTCTTGGTCTTGAGGTCATAGAGATAATAGTTGGGGGGCGCCGTCTTCGTTTCGTAGCTGCTGATGAACTTGGTCCTCGATGTGCCGAGGAAGTCGACGAAGGACTCGTACGCAGGGTCCTGGCACTGCCAGAGCCGTTCGACCTTCATCGTCTTGAGGTTCATCCGGTCGAGGAACGGATGGTCTCCCTGGGGCGAGGAGCCGGACCCGCTGAGGTAGATCCAATCCTTGTCCTGGAGGATGACCCTCTCTCCGGTCATGAGGCTCGTCGTCACCGGACGGCCGGGGTCTTTATACCTGTCCCGCATGCTCATGTCCCAGATCTTGACCGGTTCGGTGGACGGATTAGCCAGGTCGACGAGGAAGGTCGTTCGCCAGCTCCGCTTCCACTCGCGCTGGGAGGCCAGGGCTTTTCCGAGCGTAGTGAAATAGGTGATGCCGGCGGCCCGCTCCTTGAGCTTGAGAACCTCTGCCGGTTCGCCTGCGAACGGCGCGGCGAGCGTCAGATAGTGGTCGCGAAAGGGGACCGTCGTTTTGGGGTCGCCCTCGTCCAGGGCCTCGGTCCAGATGAGCGTCGCCGGCTTGTGGGTCATCCAGTTGACGCCGCGCGGGCCCTTGGGGACGCCGTTGATGGGGACGTTCTCTTCCGGCGGGAGGTCGGCCAGCACCTTGACCAGGCCGCCGTCCATGTTCCAGATCTCGACGGAATGGGAGAAGCCGGACGCGGGGAGCGAATAGGAATACGGCCGCTTGATCCGCTCGACGAGGACGTAATCCATGGCCGGGGAGACCGAGATCGAATCGAAGATCCCGGGAAGGCCGACTTTGCGGACCTGGCCCGTGGAGACATCGACGATGGCCGTCTGGGACGTGGCGTAATAGTCGAACAGGACCTCGTCAAACGCGTTCTTGAACAGGTCCTGGTAGGTCGCGACCTGGGCCTCCTTGCCGCCGGAGACTTGGACCTCGGGTCCGACGGGGACGCGCGGCGCAACGGGCGCCGGGCCGCGTCCTTCGGGGACGAGCGAGACGACGAGGCGTCGGCCGTCCGGCAGCCATTCGGCCCGGCCGAGGACGGCATTGACGATGGCCGGCGTCAGGGCCTTGGCCGTTCCCGCCTTGACGTCGACGGCCCAAAGCTCGACGCCGCCTTCGACGTAGCGGAGGAAGGCGAGGCCCTGTCCGTCGGGCGACCATGAGGGGAAGGTGAACTTGAAGCCCTCGGGCAGGGCGACTTTCCGGACCTGGCCGGTTTTCATGTCCTTGAGGCTGATGCCCGTCGAGAAGCTCAGGACCTGCCGGCTGTTGAGCGCGGGCGTGATGCGCATCCCGGCGATCCGCAGGATGGGTTCGGAGATGTAGGCGATGGACGGCATCGACTCGCGGTCGATGAGGGCCATGACGTCGCGGGCCGGGCTCATGGAAACCATGGGGGTCGGCGGGGCGTCGACGATGTCGATGACCTCCTTGGGCGGGAGTTTGTAGGGCTCTTGCGCGGTGAGCACGGGGACGAGCGCAAGCAGCGCGACGCAGAGAACGGTCAGACGGACGGCTGTCTTTTTCATGGGGGTCCCTCCAGACGGTTATTGATCATGGTCGAGGAAGGTCATTTTATACCGGCCCGCGGCCGGGATGCAACGGGAAGTTGATTCTCTTCCGGCTTATCTTATAGAATGGCCGTGCCGCATTCCCGGAAAGGCCCCATGAGCGACCGCGACCCGACCAGCGTTTTCCTCTCCGTCGTCTTCCCCGCCTATAACGAGGAAACACGGATCGCCGCCAGCCTAGATGCGACCGTCGCCTACCTTGCCCGCAAGCCGTTCGTCTCGGAAGTCATCGTCGTCGACGACGGGAGCCACGACCGGACGGCGGAGGCCGCCGGCGCCGCGCTCGCCGGGCGCGTTCCCTCGCGCGTGATCCGGCGTGAAAACAACCGGGGCAAGGGGGCCTCGGTCAAGGAGGGAGTCCTCGCGGCCTCGGGGGAGGTCATCCTGTTCTCGGATGTGGACCTGTCGACGCCCATCGGGGAGCTCGACAAGGCGCTCGCCGCGCTCCAGGCGGACGCCGACGTCGCCATCGGCTCGCGGGCCCTGCCGGGATCGGACATCGAGGTCCGCCAGCGCCGGCCTCGGGAGCTGATGGGGAAAGTCTTTAACTTGCTGGTCCGGCTGCTCGTGCTGAAGGGATATCGCGACACGCAGTGCGGCTTCAAAGCTTTTCGTAGGGCCGCGGCGATGGACATTTTTTCGCGGCTCCGGACCGACGGATTCGGATTTGACGTCGAGGTCCTGGTCCTCTGCCGGGAGCTCGGCTATCTCGTCGCCGAGGTCCCGGTCGTCTGGCGCGATTCCCGGCCGAGCCGGGTCCGCTTTTTCCGCGGCTCCCTGGCCATGTTGAGGGAGCTCCTGAGGATTCGCCGGTTCTCCCGCAGTTCTCGAATGGAGTAAGAAATCACCGCCGGAATCACCCCTAGGGGTGATTGCCCCCGTATTCTTCCCCCCTCACAATGGCCGGGAAGCCCACAGCGGCCGGGGCCCCGGGCTTGCCCGGGGGTCCACTGCCGCAGTACTCGCCCGTGGATATGAATCACGGGCGAGTGGCGAGCCTAGGGCTCGTCCCTTGATCCGTAGCTTTTGACGGGAGTGCCGCCATGGAAAGACGCAAGCACCGCCGATTCGAGCAGTGGAACAAGGCCATCATCAAGTCGGCCTCCGGTGGGGACGGGAAGCTGCCCCGTTGTCCCATCGACGCCTACGCCTGGGACCTGTCTGTCGGCGGAGCGCGGATCCAGTCCGAAGAGAGTTTCCCCGTCGGGGCCATCGTATGCATCCACCTCGAGCTCGTCAGGTCGCGGGAAGCGATCAGCATCGACGGCGCCGTCCGCTGGTCCCGATGGAACGAGAAAGCCAGCATCCATGAGTTCGGGGTCGAGTTTCAGGAATGTAACCAGGCGACCCTCCAGGCCATCATGAAAAGCCTCTACCGCGAAATAGACAGGAAGGCAAGGGCCGAACAACCCCAAGTTTCCCTGGGCAAGGGCGCCATGTGAACCCGCCTGGGGGGCAGAGAACCATGCAAAAGCGCAAAGACCGGCGTATCAAGCAGTGGAACAAGGCCGTGATCAAGCCCTTGTCGCAGGGCAAAAAGGCCATGATCTCCGACGAAATCGAGGTCGTCACCTGCGATCTTTCGATCGGAGGGGCCCGGATCCATTCGCCGGTGCCTTTCGAGTTGGGGACCGTCCTCCGGCTTAAGATCGAACTCGTCCGGTCCCGGGAAACCATCAGGCTGAAGGGCCAGGTCAAATGGGTCAAGCGCGACGAAACCGAGAATGTCTTTGAATTAGGCGTCGAATTCGATCACGAAACCGCTCAGACCATCACCAGCCTGATGAAGAACCTCCACAGCATCGTGCTGTAAATCTCCTCAGCGGCCGGGGCCCCGGGCTTGCCCGGGGGTCCACTGCCGCAGCACTCGCCCGTGGATATGAATCACGGGCGAGTGGCGAGCCGAAGGCTCGTCCCTTGACTCAACTAACCCGCGCCGTCCTGACCCTTCCCGTTATCGCGATCGTGATCCTGTATGTTCCCAGGGCGTTGGACACCGTGATCGAAGCCAGGTCGGACACGGTCCCCGCGGGATGGAAGACGGGGCTGTTGTTGGCCTGGACGGTGACGCCGGGGAGCGAGGCCGTCCTCGCCGTCCGCCAGATCTTCGCGGCCTCGTCGTAGCGCTCGAAGACGAATCCCGAGGTGACGAAGCGGACGCGGACCGGTTCTCCGGACATGATCGCCCGGAAACGGGCTTGGTTGAGGCCGGCCGTCACTTCCCAGATCCCCGATTGGAGCTGGAATTTCGGGACGAGCCGCTGGAACGAATATGCGCCGCCGTAAACGAAGAGGCCGGCCAGGGCGAGCGCCAGGACGACTTCGACCAGCGTGTACCCCCGCCGTTCCCTTCTCATTCAATACTCCTTCCAGGCGAGGACATTGAGCGAGAAAAACGCGAGCTGAGGCGTGGCCGTCAACGGGGCGTTTTCCGGGAAGACACCGGCCGCGGCCCGCTCGTCGCGGACGATGGCCAGCGCGTTCCCGTTCCCGCGGAAATCGTTGGCGTGGAGGGCGCCGAGGATCTCGATGTTCTTCCCCACGCCCTCGATCGCGAACGCGCCCGAGGCCGCGGTGATCGAGGCCTGGAGTTTCAAATCGGACGGCGCGGATTCGCCGACGGCGATCCCTCCCTCGACCGCTTCGCCCGAGACGATGTCCCGTCCCGCCGAATAGATGACGAGCTGGGCCTCCGAGCCCTTGAGGTAGGGGACACCGTCCTGCCAGCGGACGCCCTGGAGGATGAGGTGCGAGGAGATCGTGACCTTGTCCGAGGAGACGAGGGTCAGGTCGACACCGCTCAAAACGACCGGTGTTTCTCCGTCGAGAGCCATCTCGACCCGGCCGTCGCCAGCGACGTATCCGCCGCCGAGCGATCCGATCTTCCCGTTGACGATGACGATCGGCAGCGGAACGAGGTCATAGGCGAAGCTCCCTTCCGGCGTCCGGA
>Ga0268276_1002099_pt1:15000-17757 | contig 17757 bp, 12 predicted proteins | sample saktaG_4_FD_190145 | JGI IMG/M metagenome (GOLD analysis project Ga0268276, IMG submission 190145) | Saline water microbial communities from Sakinaw Lake, British Columbia, Canada - sak_2010_1_5_45m | ecosystem: Environmental > Aquatic > Non-marine Saline and Alkaline > Saline ...
CTGCGACCGATAGTGAACTAGTACCGTGAGGGAAAGGTGAAAAGAACCCCTGTTAGGGGAGTGAAATAGTACCTGAAACTGTATGCTTACAAGCACTCGGAGCCCTCGCAAGGGGGTGACGGGGTGCCTTTTGCTTAATGAGCCGGCTAGTTATTCTGTGTGGCAAGGTTAAGCTCTACACGAGCGGAGCCGTAGCGAAAGCGAGTCTGAATAGGGCGTTTAGTCGCACGGAATATACGCGAAGCTGAGTGATCTACCCTTGGCCAGGATGAACTCAGGGTAACACCTGAGGGAGGTCCGAACCATTGTCGGTTGAAAACGGCTTGGATGAGCTGAGGGTAGGGGTGAAAGGCTAATCAAACTCAGGGATAGCTCGTTCTCTCCGAAATAGCTTTAGGGCTAGCCTCGCACGAATGTCATGGGCGGTAGAGCACTGGATGGCCTAGGGGTTCGAAAGTTCTACCAAATCCAACCAAACTCCGAATTCCCATGAACACTATGCGGGAGTCAGACTGCGAGCACTAAGGTCCGTAGTCAAAAGGGAAACAGCCCAGATCGTCAGCTAAGGTCCCTAAATACTGGCTAAGTGGGCAAGGATGTGAGGATACCCAGACAACCAGGATGTTGGCTTAGAAGCAGCCATCATTTAAAGAAAGCGTAACAGCTCACTGGTCAAGCGTTCTTGCGCCGACAATGTAACGGGGCTTAAGCCAGTTACCGAAGCTGCGGACTGGCGGGATCTTCGGATCCCGCCTTTGGTAGGAGAGCATTCTCACTCGGGCGAAGCTGCCCCGTAAGGGGTAGTGGACGGCTGAGAAGAGACCCTGCCGGCATGAGTAGCGATAATTGGGGTAGAAACCCTCAACGCCGAAAATCTAAGGTTTCCTGGGGAAGGTCAGTCCGCCCAGGGTTAGTCGGTCCCTAAGGCGAGGCCGAAAGGCGTAGCCGATGGACAGCAGGTCAATATTCCTGCACCAGCCGAGATGCGTTATCACTGATGGGGAGACGCAGGAGGATAGGCATACGCGCGATTGGAAATGCGCGACCGCCAGGTAGAGGGAGCTTCCAGGCAAATCCGGAGGCTCTTAACCTCGAGCACGGCGGGGAAGGTTGCTTTCGGGCTTCCGAACTTGTCGATTCCACGCTGCCGAGAAAATCCTCTAAGGAGTGTCTCGGGTGACCGTACCGTAAACCGACACAGGTAGATAAGGAGAGTATCCTAAGGCGCACGAGTGAGCCCTCTTTAAGGAACTAGGCAAGTTAGCCCCGTAACTTAGGGAAAAGGGGCGCCTCATTAGGGTGAAGCCATTCAGGTGGAGCCCGAGGAGGCCGCAGAGAAATGGCTCTAGCGACTGTTTAATAAAAACACAGGACTCTGCAAAGACATAAAATCGATGTATAGGGTCTGACGCCTGCCCGGTGCTGGAAGGTTAAGGGAAGCGGTTAGCCGCAAGGCGAAGCTGTGAACCGAAGCCCCAGTAAACGGCGGCCGTAACTATAACGGTCCTAAGGTTAGTGCCGCTAGCCTTAGTAAAATCTGGCTATATGCTGGAAACTCTGTCCCCTTGAAGGGGTGAAGGGCCCGCGCTACTCCCGCGAGTAATAATGCGACGGGCGCAGGCAATCAGCAGGAAAGGCCGAGGCAATCGCTTCGGAATCCTCAGAGACTGTACGCCAGACACTCCACGGGGAGTGAAGATACAGTCCGAGCCCCATGGCGACATGGGGAGGCTGTCAGAAATGGCAGCCCGCCTGGCGAAGAGCCAGGTCTTTTAAGTAACAGATCTGAGCGAAATTCCTTGTCGGGTAAGTTCCGACCCGCACGAAAGGCGTAACGACTTGAGCGCTGTCTCAAAGAGGGGCTCGGCGAAATTGTGGTACCGGTGAAGACGCCGGTTACCTGCCGCTGGACGGAAAGACCCCGGCACCTTAACTGCATCCTAGCATTGGATTTCGGTCCATGATGCGCAGGATAGGTGGGAGACTTTGAAGCTGCGCCCCCGGGCGTGGTGGAGTCAACGGTGAGATACCACTCTTCCTGGTCTGAGATTCTAACCTCCTCCCCTGATCGGGGAGAGGAACAGTGTTAGGTGGGTAGTTTGACTGGGGCGGTCGCCTCCTAAAATGTAACGGAGGCGCCCAAAGGTTCCCTCAGGCTGTTTGGAAATCAGCCGTAGAGTGCAAAGGCATAAGGGAGCTTGACTGTGAGGCCGACGGGCCGAGCAGATGGGAAACCAGGGCTTAGTGATCCGGTGGTCCTGTATGGAAGGGCCATCGCTCAACGGATAAAAGGTACGCCGGGGATAACAGGCTAATAGTGTCCAAGAGCTCACATCGACGACACTGTTTGGCACCTCGATGTCGGCTCATCTCATCCTGGGGCTGAAGCAGGTCCCAAGGGTCCGGCTGTTCGCCGGTTAAAGAGGTACGTGAGCTGGGTTTAGAACGTCGCGAGACAGTTCGGTCCCTATCCACGGTAGGCGCAGGAGATTTGAGGGGGGCTGTCCATAGTACGAAAGGACCTGGATGGACGAACCTCTAGTGTACCAGTTGTCCCGCCAGGGGCACCGCTGGGTAGCTACGTTCGGTCGTGATAACCGCTGAAAGCATATAAGCGGGAAGCACGCCCCAAGATAAGATCTCCCTCCCGCAAGGGCTAAAGGTCCCTCGCAGACTACGAGGTTGATAGGCTGGAGGTGTAAGCGCAGTGATGCGTTCAGCTAACCAGTACTAATAGACCGTGAGGCTTGACCATAA
>Ga0268276_1002101_pt1 | contig 17748 bp, 13 predicted proteins | sample saktaG_4_FD_190145 | JGI IMG/M metagenome (GOLD analysis project Ga0268276, IMG submission 190145) | Saline water microbial communities from Sakinaw Lake, British Columbia, Canada - sak_2010_1_5_45m | ecosystem: Environmental > Aquatic > Non-marine Saline and Alkaline > Saline ...
CTAAACAATGTTTATTCGATGGACCTTTATTTGGATACCTCTGAGGATTCACTTGAAGTGGAAGGAGAGTTGTTCTACAAGAACGATGATTTTGATTTGGATGAGATCTATCTGACCATTTATCCAAACGCATCCAACCCTCGTGGAACCGGAAACAATATCGTATTTGAATACTTTCAAATTGACGGCGTTGATACAACTTACGATGTGTCAGGAACCGACAACACGTCTTTACATGTTGATTTATCAACCACATTATTGAAAGGTGAAAGAATTACAATTTCCTACAAATATACATTTTTATATTGGAACGAAGACCGAATTGCGAATTATGGTTCTTATTATCTCACAATGTTTTTCTATCCCTTTGTGAATATTTATGATGATGAAGGTTGGAACATTGAACCTTATTCCTTCCGAGGAGAGACCTATTATAACAACTTAGGCGACTATTACGTTTCTTTGAATGTTCCATCTGATTATGAAGTTGCCTGTGGCGGAGGATTATGGGACGACTCCAAATCAGGTGGAAGAAGAACGCTGGAGTATGTTCTTAAAGATGCCAGGGACTTTTCTTTTAGCGCGTCGAACAGTTATTACATTTATGAAAGAACCATTGAAGACATTGATTTTCAAATCTATTCGACGAGAGTGCTTGCTGATTATGAAATTGATAATTCATTCGGATACCTCGAAACAACCTTAATGGTTATGGAAAGAGAAATCGGAGAATATTATTATGACCACTTTACGTTGGAATATGGACATTTTTATGGAATGGAGAGCACAGCAGTCATCTATTGTTCGATGGAAATTCAAGAGGGTACCGTTGTCCACGAAATGATCCATCAATGGTTTTATTCGATGATTGGAAATGACCAAGCAGATGAGTCCTTCGTCGATGAAGCCTTGACGACTTATGCAACGGCTTTTTATTACTATGAACTTTATGGAGTCGATGGGTACAATGGATATCTAGATTACAGAACAAGTTTGAAAGTAGAGTTCGTTGATCGTTATCAAGCTAATCTTGGTGTTAGTCTTTTGAGACAAGTCGATGAATATGGCGAATATTACGGATATTTAATCTATTATCACGGCCCCGCCATGTTCCGGTATTACGTTACAGTATTTTTAGATGGAGACATTGAAAAGATGGAAGACATTCTTGGAGTCTATTATCAAACTTATGCTAAAAAAATAGCGACCTTGGATGAGTTGCTTGATTTAATTGAAGATCAAAGCGGAGTAGAGATAACCAAAGAATGGTTTTATTTACAACTCAATGAATTTCAAGATTTTGACAATCGGCCTTAGAAACAAAATAAAGAACTGAATGAAACAGAAGATTTCACATCTTTTGAATTCATTCAGTTTTTTATTGAAATTTAAATATATTAGGAGCTATGTTTTTTTTAAAAGAATGCTATAATAATTCTATATTATGTTTTACCGGAGGTATGAATGAAAAAACTGATGATTCTATTTTTGCTTCTTGTATTAATTGGCTGCGTTGCACAAATTAATCAAGTTTTGGATGCAAGAGCGATTGAAGAAGAAGTATGTGTTGAAGACTGTGAAACGGATCGAACTGAACTTCTTTCTCAATTCTCAATTTACAATACTAGATTAGAGGAAATCAAGAATGGCATTGCACCTGAGCGTACTGCGCAAGACGTCAATGTCTTTTATGCGAACACAATATATAATCGAGATGAAATTATAACAAGTGATCCAATTACTGGGAACTATGACATCCTCTCTTTTATTCCTGCGCAGGATTTTTCAGAAGTCATCACGAGGGCAAGTTACATCTTTAGATATTGTGTCATAGGAGAAACTTGTGAAAATCCAATCATTGACCCATCTTTCGATTTGATGGAATTTGATTTTGGATTCAATTCATCAGGAGGGTTTACGACATATACACTGGGAATCTCTGGTATAGAAACAACAAAAGTATCGATTCGATTTGTCATCGACGAAGAACAAGTTTGGTATGAGATGATTGAATATGATCTTGATGGCGGAAATTTTGAATATGTAGTTTATTCAGACGGTATTTATCAAAAATATTACTATTCATCGGATGAAATCTATTATTTCAGATATATAGACACTTTCACCAATGAAAATTTTATCTATCAATCCAACGAGACGGGAACTTGGACAATTAACTACAATCCAGATACCCAGTATTCTTATAAAAAAGAGGAATCTGGAAACCTTACTGTGAAAAAAATGGATGGGATGGAGCTTATCGTTCAATTGGATAAAGAAGGAGTCGAATACACCATTAGTCTCAATTTTAACTTGATAGATGGGTGGGATCAGTTTTTGTCTAGCCAACTTGAACAGCCTTATTATTCTATACTCTATAATAATGGGGATGAAGTATTCACAGACTATACATTCTATAAGTATAGTCCCACTTTGAGACATACATCATTGATTGGAAAAATAATTCTGTCTGAAACCGAACTGCAAAACTATGTTTTTCCGCAGGGATTTACCTATGAGGTATCGATTGAAGACTTGTTGCAGGAAATGACGATTCTTCAGGATGAACAATACCCTTATGACACTTTTGGTTTTAAAGAAGAGGACATTCTCGCGACAATCAAAGAACTTCAGGCAAAATTCATAGGATAAATCACAAATCTCTATTGAAAAAAATAAGATGTTAATGACCTTTTTAAAGGAATTAACATCTTTTCATTTTTATAGATTGTAATACAATTGAAACTCCATCGGATGGGGCATTTTGTTGATAAGGGCGTGTTCCTTCCGAATTCTCGCGATATGGTTATTTAATATGTTCTTTGAAAATACATTTCCAGCGAGAAGGTATTCATAATCGGCTTCAAGCGCATCTGCAGCTTCTTTAAGTGAGGTTGGAAGTCCCTTTATTTTGGACTGCTCTTCTTCAGACAATTGATACAAATTGGTATCGAATGGTCCACATCCCATTTTGCTTGGGTCCATTTTGTTTTTGATTCCATCGAACGCTGCCATCATGATTGCACTGTAGGCAAGGTAAGGATTGCACATTCCATCAGGACTTCTAAGCTCAAATCTCTTTTCAGAAGGGTCAATTGCGTATCCTGGAATGCGGATGACTGCACTTCGGTTTGCAGTAGCGTAACCTATCGTCACTGGAGCTTCAAAGCCAGGAACGAGTCTTTTATAAGAATTCGTCGATGGGTTGGTGAGAGCTGTAAGGCTGGAAGCGTGAAATAGAATCCCTCCGATGGCATATAAGGCTAAATTTGATAACTGGGAATAACCGGACTGATCAAACATAACGAACTGCCCTTTATCTTTTAATTGAATGTGAACATGAAATCCACTTCCGGCTTCATTCCAAAAAGGTTTAGGCATGAAAGTAACTGTTTTTGAAGCTTTCTCAGCGGCAAGATTCAAAATGTTTTTCAGTTTCATCGAACGGTCTCCCATTTCTTTGATACCTGCAAAATTGACTTCAATCTCTACTTGTCCGGGTCCCCCGTTTTCTGAGTGATGATACTTGACCGGAATACCGACTTTTTCAGCTTCCAAAACAACCTTGGTGCGTAAATCGTAACTGGAATCAAAAGGAGAGTCCAAATGATACGCGCCATGATTAGGGACATGAATTCCCAGGTTCTGTGAATCGCTTTTGCCCATATTCCAATCAGCTTGTTCACTGTCGATTTTGACTTCAACATGTTGGTTTGTATTCTTGAATGAAATATGGTCTAGGACATAAAATTCAAATTCTGGACCGAGAAGACAAGTGTCTGCAATTCCTTCATTTCGCATATAATTTTCTGTTTTTTCCGCAATGTATCTGGGATCGTCAAGATAGCGCTGGATTTGATTGTTTTGAATTAAATATACATCGGAAATTACGACGATTGTTTTTTCTTCTTTATACGAATCAAGATAAGCAGTTGAAACGTCTGGAATCATAACCATATCGGATTTTTCAACGGTTAAAAATCCATAACTGGAGCCATCGAATCCAATTCCTTTTTCCATGATGTCTGCTGATAATTTTGGTTGAGTGATGCTGAGTCGATGCCATCTTCCTTTAAGATCCACGACTTTGAAATCAATGATTTTAACATCTTCAGTTTTGCAAAAGGCAATCATTTCCTGAATTGATTTAAACATTTGAATTCTCTCTTTCTGCTTAGTAAAGCGTTTTCAACAATCGTATTATATCATGTTTTTCAAAGAATGAAACCGATAATTTTCTGGATTTCAGTTTCTGAAAAAAGTTGCCATCAACCAAAAAAAACATTCCGATTTTTCGGAATGTTTTCATTAAGGTTTCACTTCTTCAGAAGGTTCAGGAAGCTCCTCTTTGAATTTTGTTTTTACATCGAATGCCTTGTATTCTTCAACGATTGTTTTGATGAAACGGAAGAAGTAGGGACGGAAGACATAGATGATGAAGAAGATGTATGGAGGCATGAATAACAAGGTTGGACCAAATAAAATCAACGTCGTCCAAGTCCATTTTGCCTCTCCTCTTCTTTTCAGATATCTGAAGACGAAGACATAAATCAAGAAATACCATAGTGCAAGGGCAGCGATTGCGAGTATTACGACAATAACGGCGCTTGAATCGATACCGATGATTCGTGCGAAAAACGCGGGAGTTGTCATGCCGTTACATGAAAAATAAGGTGTAACGCCCGCTTTGAACAAGTCAATCAAATATTCGACTGTTCTATAAAGCAAAAAACCAATTTGTTGAAACATTAAAACTGCGAAAATAATTGCGGCTGCGGTCTCGTAAGGCCTTTTGTTGTGTACGAGATCAGCTTTTTCTTTTTCGAATTCCTGTTTAAAACTCATGTAGTTATTCCCCCTTTTTCAACTATTTTACCAAACATTAAAATAACTTACAATAAACACATCGGAAATAGGCGTATTTTATGCCATTTTTCCTCAAAAAGAGGTGGAAGCAGTAGATATAAGTTCATCATTTTTGAAAAATTAATCCATCAGACCATGATATAATGATTATGAGTAAGAATCTATACAATGGATTCACATTACGAATCATTCAGGAGGAACATTATGTCTAACAATCGTGTTTTTTTAATTATACTTGTCTTGCTACTATCTTTGGCAGGGTGCTCGACAACGCAGTCTGAAACGACTCAAGCAACCTCAACCACGACTTCCCAAGTCACAACGACTTCAACTTTGGTTACAACTTCCGTTAGGGACTCCATTGATTCTGTTTTGGGACTCGACGATGCAGTCGTCATTACGGGGCATTATTTTAACCCATTAAAAGACGTTGTTGCGACCTCTACTTTAGGAGAAGACATTACTTCATTGATTCAAATTGAAGGAAGTGTTGATTACTCTACCGTAGGAACTTATGAGTTAAATTATAGTTTGCAGTATGTTGATGATAACTATGAAACGACTAGAACCATTTCGGTCGAAAACGGAACCTACGTTGCACCGACAGGTTCCAGACCCACGAGTGGATTAACCCAAATTGATTTAGGCCTTGGATCTTATAGAACCGGAAGCGCTCCTTCAATCAGCCATCCTGTCAATCCATCTTTTATTGAAGCGGACTTGCTTGACAGAGCCATTCCTTCAAATGGGTGGTGGACAAGTTTATTGGTTCAAAATTATGGTGGAGGGAATGGAATTTACATTAACCCATTAAGAACTTCTTTTGCAAATGAAGGAATTGAAATTACCCATTCAGGAGAAGGGTTTGTCCAATATTGGAATCCAGATGGATTGCAGACGATTGCACAATTTTCTCTATCTTTAAAGGATTTATACTTAAAAACAACAGATTTACAGTCGGGATATACGACAAAAGTCATCGACTACAGTGATTCCTCCGTCAAAGTTGCGATGAGAAACAATACCTCAACAATTGATTCAATGGTTGTGGATCTTGTTCAGGGCTCACCTTATGTTTTTGCCCAAGTGGCAAATAAGAATGCACCCTATATCGTTATGGATACAGCTGGAGTCAATGGATATGAGTATTATGATTTAGAAGGCAACTTAATTACCAATTCCACATATACTGGAGAAGGCATTATTCTAAAAATGATTCAACGTCATGTTGGATATAATTGCACTCCACCGGCAAACGTTGGACAACCGATGTATGCAGACAGGTATTTCTTAATCAATACACCGGCAAATACCCTATTCACAATCTCATCGACAAATCCCCCACTAGGCCTCTTGAATAAAGTCTCGATGTCACTTGGAGATGGAAATTACCTTTCCGTTGCGTCCATTAACAGTTTATCGGAAGCTTCCTTCTATCATAATCACGGCTATTCTTTTATTACAAATACCTCTATAGATTATATTGTTGATTATGAAGAAAGCATTGTAAATACAACCTATGCGGTCAACACTCAATTGATGAAAGAAGAAATGAATGCAACGCCAGTTTTGGCATTGCTTCCACATCAGTACAAACACTCTGATGTCCTCTTATCGTCCTATTCATTTCAAACAGTGCGTGGAGAACTGAAAGTCATGGAGGGGTCCTCTTTTCATACTCTTCTTCCTTTTAACGGCATCGTTCCTGGATTCACTTTACCGGATGACGCGACTTTCTCTTCAGTTTCAGCTGTTTCCTACCTCGAGAATTTGAGTCTGGAGACCTCAATTATAGACACTGAAAACTTCTTGAACGCAGATGCCCCTTACTGGAACAGCAAAGCGATTTACCCGCTTGCACAAGGCGTTATCATTGCAGACCAACTTGGAGAAACCGAACTTAGAGATGAATTTTTAGGCAAACTGATGTATGTACTCGAAGATTGGTATACCTATACTTCCTCAACTGATACGAAATTCTTATATTATAATGAAAAATGGGGTTCTGTCTATTACTCAGACGATGAATTTGGAACGGCCTCCGCATTGAGCGATCATTCATTCACGCATGGATACTTAATCTATGCCTCTGCCGTTCTTGCAATGTATATGCCAGATTTCGTCACGAATTACGGTGATATGGTAGACCTTCTCTTGAACGACTACATGTATCCAGTCAAAGACGACGCTACATTCCACTACCTTCGCTCTTTCGATCCTTGGGCAGGTCATTCATGGGCTCACGGATTTGGAACGTTTGCAGAAGGAAATAACTTGGAATCTTCTTCTGAAGCCATGAATTCCTGGGCTGGAGGATATCTATGGGCACTTGCGACGGGTGACGTTGCAAGAATGGACGCAGCCATTTATGGATTTGTGACTGAACTCAGCGCGATTAAAGAATACTGGTTTGATTATGATGAAGATAACTGGGACGATAAATATTCCAATTACACAGCTGTTGCTGGAATGATCTGGGGAGGCAAGTTTGACTATGCCACTTGGTTTGGAGCGAACCCGACTTTCATCTATGGAATTCAATGGTTGCCAACGGGAGAATTCTTGACCAATTATGCTTTAAACGATCAAGAATATGAAAGACTTACAACTGTATTTGATACTTACTTGAATGCAAAAGGTGGAGTGATTGATACCTGGTTTAGTAACATGTGGGCAATTGAAGCCATCCTGGATCCTGTTCAGGCATTATCTGATTTTGATTCAAGTTTGATTCTTAGTGATGACTATCCCGCAGAACTCTCTGGATCCTACTGGATGGTGCATGCACTCGCAACTCTCGAAAGAAGAACCACTGAAGTTTGGATGGAAGTGAATCCTTATGTCAGTTCTACGATTTACAAGCAAAGTGACGGAACCCTTGTCGCGATGGTTTGGAATCCAACAACTGAAAGTCGAGATGTCACGTTTAGTGACAGTGAAGGAATCATTTCGACCGAAACGGTTTCTGCAAATAGTTTTACACTCATTGAATTAGTACATTAATAAATACATTCGAAAAAGGCCGAAAGATTGATTTCAGCCTTTTTTTTCTGTATAATAGTAATGAAGTTTTTCGGAAGGGGCTTTTCGGCATGGATTACACGAAGTTGATAATTGAAACGAAAAGATTGAAACTGGTCCCGGTTTCTTTGGAATACGTTGACCAGATTTTCATTTATTTTGACGTTGAAGTGACGAAATACATGTATCCTGCTCCTGCGAAAGAACTCGCAGATTCTTTTCCCTTTATTCTATCATCTAATCAAAAGATGAAAGATGGGATAGACTTTACATATGTCATTCTCAAAAAAGACAACATGGAATTTTTGGGATGTGGAGGAGTGCATGGACTGAATCAGGAATACCCTGAATTCGGGATTTGGACGAAGATGTCTTCACATGGAAATCATTTTGGCTTTGAAGCCGTAGAAGGTAGTTTTCATCATTTCAAAAACCAATATAAAGGATTTATCTATCCAGTAGATAAAGACAATATTCCGAGTAAGAAGATTGCAATCAAACTTGGTGGGAAGCTTCACAAACATTATGCACATGAAAATATGTCAGGTGTAACTCTGAACATTGAAGAGTATCTGATTCTCTCGGAGTAAAGTCTGAGTTTGAAATATCTTTAAAATATGCTAAAATAATAGACGGAGAGTGATAACATGAAACCACTTGTAACAGTATCAAAAACAGTATTTAAAGGGATAGAAAAGAATCCTTCCTTACTCGGATTCGGATGCATGAGATTTCCAACCCTTTTTGAAGGAAAGCCAGACATTGATGAAGTAATGGCGCAAAAAATGATTGATTACGCTTATGATCATGGCGTAACGTATTTCGATACGGCTTATCCATATCATAACGGGTTGTCTGAATTGTTCGTTGGAAGAGCTCTGAAAAAGTACCCAAGAGGATCATTCAATTTAGCAACGAAGATGCCGACTTGGCTGATTCATTCCCTTGAAGATGCAAAACGTATTTTTCAAGAACAACTGAACAAACTTCAAGTCGAATATTTTGACTACTACCTTTGCCATGCCCTTAATCGTGATAACTACAAAGCGTATTTAATTCCAGGTGTTATGGAATTTCTTAAAGAAATGAAGACAGAAGGCAAAATTCGTCATTTAGGATTTTCATTCCACGATACACCGGATATTCTCGAAGAAATCATTCACAAATTCGAGTGGGACTTCGTCCAACTTCAAATCAATTACCTTGATTGGGATTTCATTGATGCAAAAAAGATGTATAAAACTGTTGAAAACTATGGCGTTCCACTCATCATCATGGAACCTGTTAGAGGCGGCACACTTGCTAATCTGAGTGAAGAAGCTAGAAAAATCTTCAAAGAAGCTTCTCCTGATAAATCCGTTGCTTCTTGGGCGATCCGTTACGCTGCCACCAAAAAGAATGTTCTAGTGGTATTGAGCGGAATGTCAAATGAAGAGCAAACCATCGATAACATCAATACAATGTCTGATTTTCATCCTATAACGGAAAAAGATCAACTTGTTATCGACAAGGCACTAGCAACCTATTTAGAGAGCCAAACCATCCCATGCACCGCTTGCGGTTATTGCATGCCCTGCCCACATGGCGTCGATATTCCGGGTGTCTTCAAAATCTACAATAATTATGCGATTTCGAAACAAAAATGGCAGTTTATGAGAGATATGGAAGCAATGGATGAAACAAAACTTTCCAGCAGTTGTATCCGTTGTGGAGACTGTTTGCCACTGTGTCCACAGCACATCGAGATTCCAGATCGGATGGAAGAAATCAACGAACTATATGAAAAGATGAAAGCAGAACAAAAGAAGTAATAATTCGATAACGAATGGCCAAGTTTCCAACTTAGAAACTTGGCCATTTTTCTTTCTTGGCAATTACAATCCTGTATTTACTCATGGCCACATTTAGTGTATAATGTTTTCATAGTCTTAAAAGGAAGAGGAACATTCATGCACGCCTATACACTAGCATTTATCAAAAGAAATGACGAAGTATTGCTTTTGAATCGTAACAAGTCTCCTTGGATGGGAGCGTGGAACGGTGTCGGTGGAAAAATCCATCAAGGTGAGACTCCACTTAAAGGAATCATTCGAGAAATCAAAGAAGAAACTTCTCTAGAACTTTCTGACAGTTCAGTTATTGAAAAAGGGATCTTAACCTGGGAACGGTTTGAAGCAATAGGCGGAGGATTATATCTTTATTTAGTCGAAGTCGATGAGGCTTTGAATTATCCGACGCCAATCAAGACGGATGAAGGTATATTGGACTGGAAAAAGATTTCATGGGCAACTGACTTTGCCAATGAAGGCATTGCAAAAAACATTCCTCATTTTCTTCCTGTCCTATTAAACGAAAAAACCAATTATCTATTTCACTGCAAGTTTGACAACGGTATTTTGACAAGTGTTGAAAAGAAATCCTTGAAAGGGGTTCAATAACATGAAAAAACTCTCAATCGTGGTACTCTTGTTTTTGCTACTAGGGCTTGTTTCCTGTGGAGGATCCACAGAAGGAGTTATCTACTCCGATGATGAACCATTTATCATCGATTTGCAAGGTGATTCTCTTAAAATTCTTCAACTCACTGATTTGCATTTACTTTATGGGATCGATGCTTATGACCGTAAAACCTTAAACGGAATCAAAACCTTAGTTGAAAGCGATACTTGGGACATGGTGGTTATTACAGGAGATATGGCGATGTCAATCTCCGCACCTAGTTTGTTCGCTAAACTCGTGAGATTCATGGAATCGCTAGAAACCCCTTGGACGTTCATCTTTGGAAACCACGAAACAGATTACAATGATTATCAGGATTTGCTTTCAAAAATCAAAGACACAGAGTATTTATATTTCAAGGTCGGACCCGAACTTGATGAAGGCGGCGTTGGAAATTTCAGAATCCAGTTCAATCATGCTGGAACCCCTTTTTATACGCTATATCTGATGGATTCACATGCTGAAAGAGAAGTTTATACAGAAGACGAAGGCGAGTATGACTATATTCACGCGTCTCAAGTTGAGTGGTATAATACTCATGTAAGTCAGGACACAACCAATTCGGTCATGTACATGCATATCCCGCTTCGAGAGTTCATGAATCCAGATGAATTACCGTACTGTGGTACGTTTGATGAAGATAAAGTCTATGCTCAAGGGATCAATACCGGATTATTCGATGCGATTGTTCTTAACGGAAAAACCAAAGGCGTATTTGTCGGACACGACCATCTAAATGATTTTTCATTTGAAATGGACGGAGTTCTCTTGGCATATGGACAAATTACAGGCTATAATGCTTATGGGGACTTAGAACGAGGAGGAAGAGTCGTCGAAGTGTCGTCTCTTGGAGTCATGACTTCTTATATCTTACTTGAAAAGGGGCTTGAATCATGAAACTGAAAGAACGAATATTGGTTACGCTCTCACTTTTCTTTTGGGGAACCCTGCTGTTTTGGTTTTTTGGAGGAATCTATTTCTATGTTCTTCCCATTCTTGGAATTGTTTTCATCGTGATTGGAGGGAAGAAACATGCTTAATATTTTAGTTGGCATCATGCTTTCATCCTTCTGGTTTTCTTTAATTGGTCTAGGAAGCACTTTGTTTCTCCTTAGACTTTATCGCGTTTTGAAAGACAAGCAAACACTAAAACAATCTTTGTTTATTCTCTTGATTCCTTGTTCGATTGGGTATTATCTAACCTATCAAGAAAAATCTAGATTTAAATTTTGGTATGAAGTCATTGTCATCATGGCGTTTTTCTTCATGCTTATCGGCACAGTCATGGTGATCTACGCTCATTATATGTAATCCAAAACAAATAGAAACGAAACGGTCAATGGCCGTTTCGTTTCACGAATAGGGCTTATTCAATTGTTTCAACTGAATTAATGAGCAATCATTCACTGTTTAGAAACTTCATTTCTGATCTGTCAATCGGTGCAGGGTATTGCTTTTCACAATTTTAGGAGGAATCATCATGAAAATCACACTACCGTCTCATTCAAAACTATCTTCCGCTTCTGTGGAAAGGCATTATTTTGAAGCATTAAAACAAGTGAAGGATTTTGCAAAAATCAACGGATTGCCATTTTTCTCCGATACGACTATCGTAGAAGAAATCGTCGTTTTCGACAAACACAGTGATTATGCTCAAATATTAAGCGATGCAAGAAGAATTCCAAGCGACCACATTAATGCTACTGAGTGCGCAACGATTATAGATTCTTCGTTATATTTGATGACAAGCGAATATTATGCTTTTATCTATCCGCAGGGAATTGAACCATTCTCCTATCAAAAACTGATAGCACATGAGCTTGCGCACCTACTCCACTTAAATTTTTTGAATAATGATTCAACCAAAACTGGTCCAACCTGGTTCTATGAAGGTTTTGCGTCTTTTGTCGCAAATCAATTTGAACATGCTGTTGGAGAACTGTCATATAAACATATCACTCAAATAATCAATTCCAAGACCCGCACTTACTATATGTATTTTCCAAAGGTGATTAAAGAATTAATAACGAAAACTTCATTGAGCAACATGCTCGAGAAAGCATCGAGTGATCAATTCGTCGAATGGGTAGAATCGCTTCTTGAAAAAGACGATTCAACCAAAGAAGAACAATCACTTGATATTCGTGAGAACATCCTTGAAATTCAATACATCGATAATACAAAACGAGATCTTGTCTTGATTCTTCCAGGTGGAGGGTACCAACATACTTCTCCAAGAGAATCAAAGCCCGTGGCTTCTGTTTTTCAAAAGAGAGGATATCACAGCGCAATCTATCAATATCGAAATCAACTTTTAAGACATCCCTTTTTGATGGAAGAAGGAATCAAAAAAGTATTGGAATTGAAGAAAGACCCATTGATTGATCAAATTATCATCATCGGTTTTTCTGCAGGAGGACATTTTGCCTTGCAATTGCTGGAAAAACTGCCTTCCTCATTCAAGGCAGGAATTCTTTGCTACCCTGTAGTCACAACGAATTCGAAATATATTCACACTTCCTCTTTTACAAACTTGTTTGGCAGAAAGTTATTAAGAGAAGAACTCAAAGAAGTCTCACTTGAACATTTCGTCTTTAAAGGAATGCCTCCTCTATTTATATGGCATACCATGGATGATCAAGTCGTAAAAGTCGAAAACGCCATATTATTGTTGAATGAACTAAGAAAAAATGATGTATTAGCTGAGATTCATTTGTTCCCTACCGGGCCTCATGGATTGTCTTTGGCGGATGAAACAACACCTTTTGATGGCGAAAATCCATTGGAATTTAAGCATAAGTACAGCCATGTATCAAGCTGGGTGAACCTCGCTAACACGTTCATAGATACATTATAATTAGAGATATTTACTGAAGCCATTTAATGATATTTTCTCAAAATGGCTCTTTTCTTTGACTTTATTGACACTATCAAACCCTACGTGATACAATTTGTATTACTACAATACATTGAAATTAAGAAATAGGTACTTAAAGAGGTGAAACCTATGAAAAAAGATATCATTTCTACTATTGTCAGTGGGGGAATCATTGCAATTATACGAGTCGATAGTCCGATTGCAGGTGAAAAGATTGCAACAGCTTGTGTCTCTGGTGGAATCAAGGCAATTGAAATTCAATACTCAACGCCTAACGCCATTACAATCATCGATGTATTATCGAAGAAATTCAAGTTGTCTGATTTGGTTTTAGGTGCAGGTTCGATTATGGATTCTGAAACTTGCAGATTGGCAATTCTTGCAGGAGCACAATTTGTCGTGGGTAATCATTTCGATGAAGAAATAGCCAAGTGTTGCAATAAATTTCAAGTTCCCTACATTCCAGGATGCATGACAATCACCGAAATGGTTCACGCGATGTCATTTGGGTCAGAAATCATAAAGCTGTTCCCCGGAACGGCATTTTCACCTGAATATGTCAAAACAATCAAACTTGCATTACCACAGATAAATATCATGTCTGCTGGTGGAATCAACCTTGAAAACGTTACTTCTTGGATTCGTTCTGGCTCATGCGCCGTTGGTGTCGGAGGCGATTTGACCTCCGCTGCGAAAGAAGAAAACTATGCTGAAGTCACCAAAAGAGCTCAATCGTATATTGCGTCAATTAAAGAGGCTAGAAAAGAAAGAGCCTAATAGAAAAAAACAGAATCTATAAATACAACGAAGAGGCACTATGGAAATATTACTGTTTGCATTGAACGCGGTTCTACCAATATTAACTTTGATCGGACTGGGGTACTTATTAAAAAGAGTCGGTTTCTTAAATGAAGAATTTCTACGTGTCGGAAATAAATTCGTTTTTCGAATTGCGCTTCCGGCACTACTTTATTATACGATTTATTCGATTTCAAGTTTTTCAACCATTAACTGGTCTGTCATCGTCTATTCGGTCATGGCAATACTCATTTTATTCACCTTAGGTCTTATGATTGCCAATCTGTTGATTCCAGATAAAAAACAAAAAGGTGTCATTATTCAAGCCATTTTCAGATCCAATTACGCCATCATTGGAATCCCCTTGGCGCAGGCATTGGGCGGGACGCCTGCGATTGCTGTTGTTGCACTGGTATCAGCGATTGCGGTTCCACTCATGAATGTCCTTGCGGTGATTGCATTGTCGCTTTACATCAAAGAAGACGATGCTAAACTTGAAATGGAAGATACGTTACTTAAAATTGTTAAGAATCCGTTGATTATCGGTGTCTTTCTTGGTTTAGTTACACTGGCCATACGTTCCTTTATACCGGTCGACCCAGAGACACTCATTCCTGTTTTCACGCTTGAACACAACCTCACATTTCTCTATACAGCAATTAAGTGGATGGGACAGATTGCTTCCCCGTTCGCGCTGATTATCTTGGGTGGAACATTTGAATTCTTTGTGATTAAATCACTTGGAAAACAAATTGCTATCGGTACATTGTCCAGAGTCATATTGGCACCTTTAATTACCTTATCTCTAGCTGTATATTTGTCTTCGAAGACATCTTTCTTTCATTTTACGTCTGTTGATTATCCAGCATTTATTGCTTTACTTGCTTCTCCAACCGCTGTTTCCAGTGCAATCATGGCGAAGGAAATGCAAAATGATGAGAAACTTGCTGTTCAACTCGTAGTATGGTCAACGATTTCATCGATTGTCTCTATTTTCATCATTGTCGTCATATTTAGGTCAGCAGGGTTATTATAAATAGTGAGGGTTACCTATGAAACTAATGATTTCAAAAACCAACCAGTTATTTTTGAATCAGTTCGGTCATCTTTTGAATGAGCATCCTGAAAGAACACAACTATTGTTTATGAATGCTGCAAAAGACTTGGACACGCCACTTTTGACGAACCAATTTAGAGGAGCGGTTGTTGATCAAGACAAAACGGTACTTATCTTTCTAAACGCATTTCCTTTTAATTTTCAATTGTATTCTATCAAGCATTCACCGGAAGCGATTCAACTTGTGGTCGAGTATCTTGTTTCCAACTTGATTGTAATAAATGGTGTGCAAGGGAATAAAAAGGATACAGACGTATTTAGGGCACTCTATACCAATCTAACTTTTTTGAATTTCAAATGTAGGCTTCAAATGGATATCATGAGGCTTAATCACTTACAGGAAGTTCCTTTAAAAGGACTGTTTCGGCTTGCCGATCTTCATGATATTAACCCGATGATTGAAATTGAAGAAGCTTTTTTTGAAGAAGCTCTTCATGAAACCCGCTCGAACTGCGATATTTATGAACGAGTCAGAAACCAACTAACTTTGAAACAACTTTATGTCCTCACGGACGAGGATGACCAAATATTGTCTGTCGCCATGACTTCAAGAACGTTGGAAAAGGGAAAAGCCATCAGTTTAGTATATACACCACCCAAATATCGAAACCTTGGTTATTCTAGGTCCTTGCTTTACCAACTTTGCAGTGTGCTATTCAAACAAGGATTTGAATTCGTCACCTTGTTTGTAGATAAGACAAACCCGGTATCCAATCGTGTATATCTGAAATTAGGATTTGAAATTGTTGAAGACAATTATGACTTTGTTATCGAAAAAATTAAGTAATCGATATCGAAAAAAAGACACGGTATTTTACCGTGTCAATATGAATTGAAGAACATCTTGTTAATGATTTGTATGCTTGATATCTAAGTAAAGAGAATTCTTGTCTAAATCATGGATAAGATATCCTTCTAAGGTTTCTTTAATTTCGCGATTATCAGCTTTTAATTGTTCCAAAGCATGAATCAATTTTTCACAGGTGGGGTATTCGATTGAGAATGATTTCATCCCCACGGTATCGTCAGTATGAGAAAGATATTTACCTGTCATCCAAGAGTTTAAGGCGATATGATGATGATAATGTTCATCAGACATAAAAACTGCACCTTGAAAATCCTTTGAAGTAATTTGAAATCCGAGGTCTTTTTCATAAAAGTTGGAAGAAGAAGGCAAATCTTTGACTTGAAGGTGTAAATGACCGATGATGGTATCTTTTGGAAGATACTTAAAAGACTCTCCCTCATCGGAAGTTTCATAATATACACCTGTGTAATCGAATGGCATCGTGCCCATTGGAACAGATTGCTTTTCAATGTTCCAGAATTCTTGGTCGCGATCGGATGTAATCTCAATGCCGATTCCGTCAGGGTCAAGGAGATAAATGGCTTCGCTAACAAGATGATCGGCTGCGCCAGTAATTGGTATTTGTTTTGAAATACAATGTTTTAAAAATCGGCTCAGTTCTTTTCTGCTTGGTAGCAAAATTGCAAAGTGATAGATTCCCAAAGTCTTGTCAATCGGCCTAGCGTCTTTGTTTTCGTATAGTCGAATGATTTCTTCTCCATTTACGCCTATTGAGACAAAACGGTCCGTTTCGTCAATAATTTGAAATCCAAGTTGAGTTGTATAAAAATCAAGACTCTGCTTCAAATCTTTAACAATCAACTCTATTTTGCGCACATGAATTGCGTTTTTATGGAATAATTTCTCCAAATGAATCACCTCTAAGTTAATTCTATTATACCCAATTTTCAGATTTCAATGGGTCAATATGCTCAAAGACGCTCAGATGGACTGGTTTAGAAAATTATAGTAAAAATAAGTTGCTTTTTAAACTGAATTTTGTTAATATATACATTGGCCTTTTATTTCGGATATGCATTTTTATATCGGTGTTGCAAGCAATATCCATATCAGGACCCCACCGATGCGCTCATAGCTCAATTGGATAGAGCATTTGACTACGGATCAAAAGGTTTCGGGTTCGACTCCTGATGGGCGCGCCATTATAACGGGAAGTAGCTTAGCTTGGTAGAGCGCCTGGTTTGGGACCAGGAGGTCGCAGGTTCAAATCCTGTCTTCCCGACCATGCATATACTTAAGAGTAAGGGAACTTACTCTTTTCATTTCATTGGACCCATAGCCAAGCGGTAAGGTACGGGACTGCAACTCCCCCACCACCGGTTCGAATCCGGTTGGGTCCTCCATAACATTTAAACACTTGTTTATCAGGTGTTTTTTTTATTTTCTCATAGATATTTATACATTCAGTCCTTTAATAATAATGAACATGTTTTTTTTGGATCGAATTATCGTGTTATAGAATCACCAAACTATAGATTTTGTAAATTTCACAATTCTATCTTTAGAATCATATTTTTATGATATTATATTCATAGAATAAATGAACGATACGTATTTTAATGTTGAATCAAAAACGATAATCGATGAGATTCGAGGTGCAGATGATGAGTAAAATTAAAAAATGGATTAACTTTTTTCAATCCAAATATAACGAACAAGAAGGTAGAAGAGCTTTAATTCTTCTTTATTTTCAAATCGTAT
>Ga0268276_1002104_pt1 | contig 17733 bp, 26 predicted proteins | sample saktaG_4_FD_190145 | JGI IMG/M metagenome (GOLD analysis project Ga0268276, IMG submission 190145) | Saline water microbial communities from Sakinaw Lake, British Columbia, Canada - sak_2010_1_5_45m | ecosystem: Environmental > Aquatic > Non-marine Saline and Alkaline > Saline ...
TTCGCCCAGCTTCTATTAAAGATTGTAATAGATTTTTATTCCAATTTTCACCAAGATATGAAAGCGAAAGACATTTATTTACGAATGTCTTTATTATTTTCATTCTAGCTTTTAGAATAAGTAGGGCAGAGCCCTACTTTAATATTTCTTTAAACTTAAGAATTATGAAAATTCATCGGAGATACTTACTAAAGTTCAACGCCAATTCTTGGTGTTAAAATGAAACTAAAGTTCTTTAAATCATATCTGCCATGTTAAGATATGGTAATAAAGATAAAACACCCAAAAGTGTTGATTTATTCAATTCTTGCATTAGGGTTTTTAGCTTTAACTTTTTTAGTAGACTGGTTATTTATAATTGGAGCAGTTATTTTAATGATTCTAAATCAAAGAGAATTAATGCCTAAAAAGAAATAAAGGTTATTTTTTCTTTTTTTTCACTTTCTTTTTCTTAACCTTTTTTCTGCCTCTTTTTTCTCTAGAGAAGATAGAAATTAATTTATCATCTATTTTAATTATCTGAAGACCAGCTTTTTTAATAGTACTTATACAACTTCTTCGCACAATATCTTCAGCTTGCTCTTTTAAAGATAAAAAGTTTTTTTCAGCTCTCTCTTTAAGAATTTTCTCTTCTTCATCACTAATATCAATTGTTAATCTCATTTCTTTTTAGTTTTTATTTTAGCTTTTCGCTTTATTAAATAATCTCTAATAGATTTTATGGCAATAAATAAAAATATTGCAGCAACTAAAAAATATAATCCACCTTTTCCACAATCTCCTGTAAGACATTGTTTAATTGCCTGCCAAATCCAAATCGCCACAATTGCTGCCCAACCTAAGATTGAGAAATATAATACTACATCAATCTTCTTTTCTTTAGTTTTTTTCTTTTGTTCCATTTTATTTCTTTAAATGATTTACCTGTAAATTGTTTTTCTTTTACTTCTTTTTAACATAAACTTTGTCTACTTTAAATGATTTGTAAATACTCTCTAAAATATCTGTTCCAGCATAACCTGCTAATAAAGAAAGCCTAACATCAAAGTCAAATATTATTCCAATAAATATACCAATTATAATTGCAACAAGAACAGTTATACAATAATATCCCCATATAACTCTTCTTCTTAATGAAAGAGCTTTAAGTAAACCTACAACTCCACGAGTAAGACCTCCAATACCTCCAAGAAGTCCTGCTAATATAATTGTCTCCATATATTCACCTCAAAATATAAAGGAAAATCAATTTTTTAAGTGTTTTTGTTTGTATTTTGCAAACCAATAATGCTTTTATATTTCATTTTAATAGAAAATTTATGAAATATGGAACAATGTATTATTTACAAACCCTTGAAGGAGTATTAATAATAAAAAAAGGTATAAGGGAAAATGATCCAAATTCAGGTTATGAAACTTTACCTGGTGGGAAATTAAAAGATAATGAAAAAGGATTAAACAATCCCTCTGGAAGATTAGAATCTTGTATAAGAGAAATTAAAGAGGAAACAGGAATAGAACCTTTAAATTTAAGATTAAGAGGAGTTATTTTATTTGATAATTCTGAGAGAATCTTTCCAAACTAGAAGAATCATGAAGACTTTTATGTATATATTTATTCTAGCACAAAAAAACAAGGAGAATTAATAAAAAGTGATGAAGGAGTTTCAAGATATGTTCCAGAAGATCAATTAACAAGCCTTGCACAAAATGAAGGAGATAAGAAAATGTATGAATGGTTAAAAGATGGAAGATATTTTGTATGGGTCATTAAACACAAAGGAACAGAATTAGATTATGAAGCAACCTTTGTTGATTTTTTTTAAAATTCACCAAAACTTACCATGGCAAGTTTTACATCGAGTATCTATTTTTTCTCCAATCAACCCTTTTCTAGAAGGGAATTTCTTACACACTTTAGGTTTTATGTCTTCTAAAGAACATTCTGTTTTACCATCTTTAAATTCTAGAAATTGACAATATCCATTTTTTCTTTTAATATATCCTAATCTGCTCATAAAATTTACATGCCCTTTTTTCTTGATTTCTTCAATTTCTTGTTTTGAAAGTTTAACTCTAAGTCTACAACAATGTCCACATCTTAAGCATTTAAATTTTTTTCTTGCAAGAACATGTGCTCGAGCAAACACCATATAAAGAACAAACAATAAAACAATTGCAATTAAAATGTTTCCCAATACTTGATTCATATCATTATATGGAAATTTTAAATATAAATGTTTGGTGAAAAAATAAAAATAGACTTAAAGTCTATTTAAAAATTAAAAAAAATAAAATAAGAATTTACCAGAATCTAAATTTATTAAAAAATCCTTGTCTTTCCCCTCTCATAAAGTTTCCTTCACAATCTCCTTGACAATTTGCTTTAAATTGTCCTTTATCATGAAATTCTTCATTTATTCGAGATCTTAATTCTTTAAGTGTTTCATAATCTTCATTTTCCCAAGCATTTTGTACTTGTTCTTGAAGTTTTATTTGTTCTGACATTTCAGAATGTCTTTCTACAAGTTGATCAAAATATTCTTGAGTCAATTGAGATTCCATTAAAGATTTCCATTCTTCAAAATTATTCTTTTCAATTGTTGTTTGAATAGAGTCTTGAAACTGTTGCATTTCTGCAATTTCTTCTTCAGATAAATTATCTTGACCAATCATCAAACTCATTGCTTGAGCTTTTCCTTGACCAATTCCCTGGCCATATCCAAATGCAGAAACCATTCCCACACTTAGAAGTGCAATAGATAAAATCGCAAATGTACTTAAAATTTGTTTATTTTTCATGTTATAACCTCCTTTCATACTTTTTTAAGATAAGTTCTATTTATAAATAAGGTGGACTTAAAATCTATTTACTCGTAACGTAATGCATCAACAGGCTTCATCTTTGAAGCATTGTAAGCGGGAATTACTCCTGCCACCATACCAATAATAATTGAAAATAAAAGTGATAAAATTAACAACCAAGGGGTTATTGCAGTTGAGCCAAACATACTTGTCATTCCTCCAGGATTTCCAGATGAAACCAGAGATCCAATTAAACCAGAACCAATTACTCCGAGGATAATTCCACCAATTCCTCCAACAAACCCAATAAGTCCAGAATTTATAAGAAAGATTTTAAGAATGTCTTTATTTTTAGCACCAATAGCCTTCATTATTCCTATTTCTTTTGTTTTTTCTAAAACAGAAGTAAACATTGTATTTGCTATACCTATTGCTCCAACAAGAAGAGATATTGCAGCAATGGCTGCAAGAAAAATAGACATAGTGTTCATTGTTTCTTGCATTGTTTCTTGCATTGTGGAAGGATTATTAACCGTAAAATCTTTTTTCTCTTCTTTTAGGATTCCTCGTGACATCATCAATTTCTTAGTTATATTCTCTACAGTATAATCTGCCAAATTTACGTCTTCAATTTTAATTAAGATAGAGTCAAATTCATCCTTACCAATATCTTCAAAAACATCTCTGGCAGTTTGAATTGGCATATAGACAGTATTTCCTTCTTTTAAAATTCCAATCACTTTAAATGTTTTACCTTCAATAGTGATTTTTGAATTAAGGGGGATATTATCAAAAGTGGAAGTTGCAAGTCTTCCCCCAATAACAATTGAATATATATCTCCATTAGTTAACATTCTTCCTGAATCTATTTCTTCTGTAGTAATTTTACTCCAAACAGATTCATCTACCCCAGAGACACTTATAGAGGCAGTCTTAGTTAAATATGTAAAATCTCCTCTTGAAGAAACAGTTCCCATAATAGATTTAATGTTGTCAATATTTTTTAAAACAACAACATCTTTTGAAGTTAAATTTTTTTGTGTTGTAGAAGAAGATGAACTTCCTGAAAAAAAATCATTGCCATCTCCACCAATTCTTACAAATCCAGAACCTCCCATTGCCCTTGAAAAACCAGGGGAAATCGTAATAACATCTGCCCCCAAATTTCCAAGTCTATCTTCTAATTGTTGTTTCGCTCCAATACTAATCGAAACAATTGAAACAATTGCAGCAATACCAATAATAATTCCAATTATTGTAAGCCAACTTCTGAGTTTACTATGTACAAGAATATTTAATGCTAATTGAAAGCATTTTTTAAATCTCATTTTTTATGAGAAAACTTTATTTCTCTCTCTTTTACTTTCTTAATCCATTCTGGAATTTCAGAAGAAGTCTCTTTTGTTTCTTTTATAGCTTTTTTAAATAAGTTTTTTACTTTTTTTGTATATTTAAAATAAATAAAAATTCCAATAAAAACTAAAAATAAAAAACCAGCTAAAAAATATGTCCAATTTGGAGCTTTTTTTTGTCCTGGAAAACTTCTAAATTGAGTATCTCCAGGAATTCCTCGAAACCCCATAGAATCATTTGTATTTACAATAGACTGGGCATTTAAAGCAATTTCTTTAAGAACACTTCTCCTTTCACCAATATTGTCTGTATAATCTATTTGAACGATTAAAGGATCATTATTCCTTCCAGAAGAAATCAGATTAAAATTAACAATAGTGTAATCTCCTGCATCTAGATTTCCAACCATTTGTCCATTTGTCCCAGTAAGTTTAAACGAATCCTGGTCAGGAATTCTTACAATCATTGAATTTGCAGTATTTTTTCCAATATTTGCAATAGCTAAAGATATATCTGAACTTGTAGAATCTTGAACAACTAAATCAAAATTGGTTTGGGCATTGGCAATGTTTATGCCCAATTCATAGATGGTACTGCTATTAGAGAATTTATTTGATGCAATTTTAATCTTTAATGGATTTTCTGATTCAACAGCATTTTTATCTACCCTTACTTTGTAATGCAAAACCAAATCTCCTGAAACATCTTGATATTCTCTAATTGCTTCTTCATTATCATCTAAGCTGAAAGGATATTCTTCTACTATCTCAAATCTAGCATATTTTATTGAACTACCTATTTTTACTTTTAACCAAACATCAAAATAATCTCCAGGATTAACAGGATAGGGTTCATATTTTAGTGAAGAAATTTGTATACCCTCATATAAATAATTTACAGAATAATTAATTTCTTCAGAGGAAACAAAATTTAAGCAAAAGCTAAGCAAAAAAATTCCAACTATTAGAAAGATAAATATCTTTATTGATTTAAAGTTTTGTTTAATTTGTGTCATTCTTTTATTTTTTGTTTAATTTTTCCATCAAGCATATAAATAATTTTCTTAGCATATTTAACTAAGTTTAAGTCATGAGTGATTAAAATAATTGTTTTTCCTTCTTCATTTAATTTCCCTAGAAAATTCATGACAAATTTACCAGTTTGACTATCTAAATTTCCTGTTGGTTCATCAGCTAAAATAATTTCCGGATTATTTGCTAAAGAACGCGCAATTGCAACTCTTTGTTGTTGTCCTCCTGAAAGTTCATTTGGTTTGTGATCAAGTCTCTCACCCAACCCTAAGGAGATTAAAATTTCAGTTGCATTTTTTTTTGCTTTAGTTTCCGAGACATCTATTATTTCCATAGGCAGCATAACGTTTTGTAAGGCAGTTAATGTTGGAATTAGATTAAACTGCTGAAATATAAATCCAATTGTCCTACTACGAAAATGTGCTAATGAAGATTCAGACATATTAGAAATGTTTTTGTTTTCTAAAAAAACTGTTCCAAAAGAAGGTTTATCCAAAGCCCCAACAATGTTAACCATAGTACTTTTCCCACTTCCAGAAGGGCCAGTTATTGCAATAAACTCCCCTCTTTTAATTTTAAGATTAATTTCTTTTAAAACAATTAACGGGTCAGCTTTTCCCATATCATATTTTTTCCACACATTATCTATATTAATTATTGTTTCTTGTTTCATTTTTTATTAAAGAATTCTTTTTTAAAATCAGACATAATTTTAAGTTTATCATTAAACTTAATAACCCTCTTTATTTTCATAACAAAAATAGAAGTTTTTTCTTTATAAGCAAGATGGACTTAAAATCCATGCGTTTTATAAAGAATCATTTATTCCGATAAATATGCCACCAGGATTTCAAGGAATGATTCAAAATTTTGCAATTGGAACAGAGCTAATATATTCATTTGTAATTATAGCCTGTTGTTTAATAATTTATTTTGGGACAAGAGAATTATATTCTTTAACAAATTACCGTGGAATAAAATATTTTAGACAAGCTTTTTTATTTTTTGCAATTGCATTCTTTTTTAGATCTTTTATAAAATTTCTAATTTTACTCTTTAATTCAGAAAATTTATTTAATATTATGCACCCAGTATTTGCAATAGCCACAACCCTTTTATTTATGTATTTTAGTTCTTTAGCAATATTTTATTTATTTTATAGTATAGCTTGGAAAAAGTATAATAAAAAGTGGATTGTTTATGCTTTAAATCTTTTAGCTTTAATTATATCTATTGTTGCAATAGCTTCTAATAATATTTTAATTTATTTAATTTTAAATTTAATTACCATCTTGTGTGCAGTTATATTAATAATATATGCATATTCTAAAAAATCAAAATTCAAAAAAATATCTCAATTGTTTATTATCTATCTTTTATTGTTAGTTTTTTGGACATTAAACATAATAGATCTATTTATTCCTAATTTTCTCCAACCTATTCAACTTTTAGTTTACTTTATATCTATCGGGGTTTTCTTTGCAATTTTATATAAGGTATTAACAAAGATTGGATCTAAATAAAATGGTTAAAAGAAATAAATTAGAGATAATAAAAGATATTTTAAAAATAATCCAAGATTCACACGGATTAATAAAAATAACACCTTTAATTAGAAAATCAAATCTATCTTCACAAGGATTTTACCAATATTTAGATGGATTAATTTATAAAAAATTAGTTCTTAAAACAGATGGCCATATTAAATTAACTCAAAAGGGAACAAATTATTTGGAGAGATATTCCAGCATAGTTGGGTTTATTGATGAATTTGGGCTTTAATTTAATTCAATCTTTAGTTTTTCTAGTTTATCTTTAATCTTTTCTAATTGTTCTTCTAGTTCTCCATCTAAATTTTTTATCTTTTTTTCTTTAATTTCTTTTTCAGATTCAATTGTTTTAATCTCAGATTGGGTTTTATTTATTTCTTCTTCCAAGTCTTTAGCCCCAATATTTTCTAATATAATTTCAGATATTTCTTTTTCTTTTTCTTGTATTTTTTGAATTAAATCTAAGACCTCTCCTTTATCTTGTTTGGCTTCTTTAAGAAGTTCAAATAGGTTTTCTATTCCTAATTTTTTTAATGTTAATTTAAATTGCTCTCTATATTGTTTAACTAACGTCATTTCTTTTTCAAACTTGTGGTAGAAATTTGATAAATATTTAAAATCAATTTTAAGATTTAGTTTTTCAATTAGTTTTTCAGATTCTTTTAATTTTAATTCAAGCTTTTTCTTTTTGTCTTCTTCTTGTTTAAATTTATCTGATTTTTTTAGATCATATATTTGGTCACTAGTTAATTTAAAATCTTTTTCTAAATATTTTAATTTTTCAACATCTTCATTTAAAGACTTAAGGATTTTTAATTTATTTTCGTTAATTCCAAGCAATTTCTCATTGTCCTTCTCAATCTCTCCAATTACTTTAAATTCTTCAAGAATTTCTTTATTTGATTTTAAGATATTCTCTAAATCTTTAAAGAATTTTTTAATACTATCTTTAGTAGCTTGCATTTCTTTTCCAACAATAAATGTAATTTTCTCATAACTTATTTTTGATCTTTTATTAAATTCTGAGAATATTTGATTAGTTTTGTCTATGATTTCTTTTCCATTATTAATTTCATTTAATTTATTTATGACCTTTTGCAGATACCAAATATAATTTTTCAAATTTTCTTTTACAATTAATTTAATTCTAGAATCTACTTTCTTTTTTTCAAAGTCAACATTTTCAAGAACAAGTATTTCTTCTTTTAATTCAGATATAAGTTGAGATATTCTTTGTTTAATTGGAGTGAAAAATTCTTGTTCTTTTAGTTTTTGTTCTTTTTTCTTATTTAATATCCAATTTGAGAGATCATCCTGAATTAACCTTTCATCTTGGGGGATATTCTGCTTTTTTTTAAATATATTAAAAAGTCCCATCTTTTCTTAAAGAATTATAAAGTTATAAGTTTTTAGGATATCTATTATGTAGGTCGCCCTTTCTCATTTTCAAAAAGTCAAATACAAAAATTATAATAAATGAAGCGAGAATAGCAATTAATATATTTATCCAACCAAGAGGGGTGGTCCCAAAAATCTTATTTAAAGGCGTGTATATAACTAAAATAGCTATAATTATTGATATCATCGAAGCGTAGGCAAGGTATTTATTTGTAAATATAGATCTATTTAATACTCTTTTTCTAAATGATCTAAAGTTAAAGGCGTTTGCAATCTCAAATAATATTAATGTTATTAAGGCAGTTGTTCTTGCCACAGGAAGTTCTTGATTTAAGATGTTTAAAGACAAATAGAAAATACCTAGTGTAATGACTCCCATGACTGCTCCAGCAATTGCAATTAAAGATATCAGTCTTTTATCTAGGATTTTTGATTTCCGTCTTGGAGGAGAGTCCATTAAATCTTGAGAAGATGGATTAAATCCAAGAGTTATTGCAGGAAGGTTATCTGTGACAATATTCATTAATAATATTTGCAAGGCAAGTAAAGGTAAAGGTAATCCAAATGCAATTCCAAAGAAAATAATAAATAGTTCTGCAAAATTGCATGAAAGCTGATATGTGGTAAATTTTTGAATATTATTAAAAACAGTTCGACCTTCTTTTACTGCAGATACAATTGTATTAAAATTATCATCTTTTAAAGTTAAGTCAGCAACTTCTCTTGTAACATCTGTGCCCCCAATCCCCATTGCAACTCCAATATGTGCTTCTTTCAATGCAGGAGCATCATTTACACCATCTCCAGTCATTGTAACTATCTCTCCATTTTCCTTCAGAGCTTTAACAATCCTTAGTTTGTGTTCTGGTCTAACCCTTGCAAATACAACTGTGCTTTGAACAGCTTTAACTAATTTAGCATCACTCATTTTATCTAATTCATATCCCTCTAAAATATCTCCTTTTTTAATTCCAATTTGTTTTGCAATTGAAATGGCTGTTTCTTTGTTGTCTCCTGTAATTATTTTAACATTTATTCCTGCTTCATAACATGTTTTAATTGCTTCTTTTACTTCTAATCTAGGGGGATCTTCCATTCCAACTAATCCGAGAAAAATCAAATCTTCTTCTAAATTTGATTTATTTGAACTTATTTTTTTATAAGCTAATCCCAGTGTTCTAAGGGGTTTTGAGGCAAGTTCCTCATTCATTTTTAAAATTAGTTTTTTATCTTTTTCACGTAAACTAAATACCCCATCATTTCTTTGAATGAATTTGCATTTTTCTAATAAAATCTCTAAAGCTCCTTTTGAATAAACATATGTTTCATTTTTGTTTTTAATTTCTACAGACATAATTTTTCTTTCTGAATTAAAAGGTATCTCTTTTATTCTAATAAATCTTAAATCATCTTTGAAAATTCCTGCTTTAGCAGAGGCAATTAATAATGCTGCTTCAGTAGGAGTTCCCCGCATATTATATTCATTATCAGTTCCTTTTCTCTCTATCTTAGAGTCATTGCATAAAGTTCCTGTTTTTAACAAGAGGTTTAGAGAAAGCTCTTTTTTCATATTTAATTTTTCTCCATTACAAGTAAAATCTCCTGTTGCTTCATATCCTGCTCCAGACACATCAAATAATTTATTATCACAAAATATTTTTTTAACAGTCATTTCTCCAGTAGTTATTGTTCCTGTTTTATCAGAGCAAATTACAGTTGTTTCTCCTAATGTCTCAATTATAGACATTCTATTTACTATTGCATTTTTTTGAGCCATTCTATATGCTCCAGAAGCTAAAGTTGTTATTAGTACAACCGGAAGCCCCTCTGGAAATGCAGATACAGATAAAGCAATAGCAACAATCAAAACCTCTATTAATAGTTCGCTATTTATTGGAGAGGACCTTAATAACATAATTACTCCAGTTAAAAGGGCAACAGTTATAGCAATAAACACCATATATTTTGCAATTACATTTACTTTTTTTTGTAAAGGAAGTTCTTTTTCTGCTGTGGAAATCATCCCAGCAATTTTACCAAATTCAGTTTTCATACCTGTTTTAAGAACTTTTGCAACACATCTTCCATTAAGAATTAATGTTCCCATAAACAATTGATTTTCTTTTTTAAAATTATTAATATCTTTTGTCCCAAACTTATTTATTTCTGCTGATTCACCTGTTAAAATAGCTTCATTAATTTTTAGCTCTTTTGCATCTAAAATTAAACAATCTGCAGGTATTTTTTCTCCTGTTCTAAGTATGATTATATCTCCAGGTACAATTTCTCTAGAAGGAATTTCCATTTCTTTTCCATCACGGATTACAATTGAAATTGGAGTAATCATTTTTTTTAAAGCAGAAATTGCTTTTTCAGCCTTATATTCTTGAAAAAAACCAATTCCAATAACAATAAAAATAATTCCAAGTATAGTATATCCTGTTATAGATTTTCCAACAAAAAAAGAGAGAAGCATGGCCACAAATAATAAATAAAATATTAAATTTCCTTTAATTTGTCTAAATAAGATTTTAAATATAGATATTTTTGAAATTTCTTTTATCTCATTAAACCCAACTTCTTTGAGTTTTTTTTCAGCCTCTTTTAAGCTTAATCCCTCTAGATATTTCATATTAAATATATTCCTATATTGTTTTTAATATTATCTTTAGATTAAAAATTCTTTTTCTTCCCAAAACCTATATATACTCAAATATTTTAAATTTCATATGGGTGCAAGAAAACGTATGAAGAAACATAAGAAGCGTGGAGTAAATAGACGTCTTAGATGTGCTAAAAAACCAATGTGTGAGGAACAAAAAGAAGCTAGAAAGAAAATGAGAGAATCACAAAGTGTAGCTTCAAAAGCAGCCTTAAAAACAGCTTCAAAAGCAGCTTCAGAGAATAAATTAGTCAAACCAACTACAAAGCAATAATGTTTTTATACACTAATTTCATCTTTATTTTATGAGAAAAAAACATCTTTTTTACATAGTTTCCATAGTAATATTAATTTTAATAGTAAATCTTCTTTATTTTATGGTTTTTAACAAAGTAGAGAATAAAAGTTTTGAAGAGAATTATTTAGATAAAAAAGTTAGAAAAGAGAACTTTGAAATTAGTGATGATTTTTATGGTATCTTGAATAAGATAGAGAAGGCCCCAGGGGGGATGTGGGTTTTTTATGTAAGATATATTGAAGAAAAAAGCTCTTTTTCTGGTGAATGTTTTGACGAGTTTTATGATAGGGATGCTGCAATTTTAGATGATTACTTTGAAACAATTGAATACTGCTTAAAAGATTATCCAGAAAGTTTAACTGTTGAAGATTTACTCTCTGGAGCATATACTGGGAAAGAACTAAGGTTTATCTCAGATAAAATAGATGGAAGAGATAGGTGTTATCTTTGTATTTTAAAAAATTAATTATTAAAAGGAAAACAAATATAAAGGATACTTGAAAAACAACAGTCAATCAAAAAAGCTTAATTTCATATTTCTAGGTAATTGTTTTATTGTATATTCACATTTACATGCTTCTGATTTGTCTTTGCAAGGTTTAACTCTAAGTAATTTTTTAAAACCTTTTTTATAAACATATTTGCTTCCTTTTCCAGTTGCATGGGCATCCATTCTAACATCAACATCATTTGTCACACCTGTATAATATGAACCATCTTGACATTCAAGAATATAAACATACCATTGTTTTTCCATATTATATCAAACTAATTGCTTATTTTTATAATTTAACTTTCTCTTTCAATTTTAATGGGTTCAAAACTTTTTACAAAAGCATTGTAAATATCATAAAAATTACAATTTTCAAGTGGGCAAGAATAAGTTATAGTGTATATATTGCTCTGTCCTATTCCAAAAAATTGAATAAAGCTTCTCTTAATTTTTTCTGAGGTTCCCCTAAATTTAATCTCTTTTCCATCAAGATAACTTCCTTTTTTATCAACTATTTCTATCAATTCAAGATCTGGCATTGTTTTTCTAGATTCCTCAATGCCCACCTCTAAAAATTCATTTAAAGTATAATTATTGCTTTCATTAAGATAGCCAACACTAACAAAAATAAATTCTGCATCAATATTTTCTTTGCTTTCTCCTTTTGGAAGATAAATAAAATAAAGATACCCTTCAAAACTCCCTTCAAATTCTTGCCAATCTTCTTTTACAATTGCTTTAAAATCTTTATGTATGGTAGTTTTTGTATTCCAAATATAATCCTCTTTCTCTGGGGAATTTAAATTATTCTTTTGTTGATCAGCATAAATGCCAATAATATAAAGTCCAATAAGAATTAAAATAATTACAAGAAAGATTATTCCTACAATTTTAAAACCTTTTTTCATAAATTATTAAGAAGAAAAAATTATATAAAACTTTGGAAAAACCCCACGCCACAACTTTATCAAGAGTGATACATTTTTTCTTCGTTCATCCAAAGATAATTTAGGTGACTACACCTTTTTATTTCTGTGGTCACCTAAAACCTTTTTTAATTTTTTATATTCCTTTATCAATAAATCAATTGTTGGTTTAAGATTTCCCTTTTTTTGATATTCTTGTAAGCCAACATAATATTCTTTTCTATTACTTAAATCAATATTAATTGGAGGCAAATTATTTTTTATTAAAATATTATTTAATAATATTCTTCCAACTCTCCCATTTCCATCGGCAAAAGGATGAATATTTTCAAATTGATTATGAACAACTGCACCAAGAACTAATGCAGGATATTTGTCTTTATTTTTATTATACCAATTAACCAATTCCTTCAATAAATAATTAACTCTAGTCTGAGGGGCACCTTCATGAATAACTCTTCCAGACCCATCAGTCACAACAACTTCTTCACCTTTTTTTCTTAATTCCCCTGCAAAAGATTTAGAATTTTTAAAAACAATCTGATGTATTTTCTTAATAATCTCAATATTTAGCTGTTCCTGAGATTGTCTAATAAAGTTAATTGCTTCAGCAACACCATATGTTTCAGCAATATCCTCTTTAGAGGAATTTTCAGACCACTTATTTTTGTCTAAAATATCTTTAACTTCTTTTTTAGTTAATTTGCTTCCTTCAATTGCATTAGTATTATAAGAGAAAATTTCTGAGAAATAATCCCAATCCTTTTCAGACAAATGGTTGATTTTTAACTCAATATCTTTTTCTAATCTTTCTATCCATTTTATTTTTTTTTCAGACAGAGGTGTTTTTAGAGGATCTTTAATTAAATTATATTTAGAAATTTCTTCAAGAATTATTTTTCTTGCTTTATCAACTCTTTTCTTTAGAGTTATTTCATCAATATCTTTTCCAAGGAATTTTCTAATTTTATAAACTTTTTTCCCTTCCCTATATGAATGAGCAAGATAATATTTATCTTTGTCTTTTTCTCTTCTCTTCTCTATATGCATAAGATTATTAGGTGACTACAATATTTAAAGGTTTCTGATTTTATCTACAAATTAAAAAAAGTTACGCCCACGCCGTATACCGATTGGTTATGGCATAGTCGAGAGAATCGATTAATCCCATTTAATTTAATTATGTTATTATTTGCAACATATTTTTCCATCAGTGTCTTGTGATGGATTTTATTTATAAATATTTTCGACCACAGGGGCGTGACTGGGAGAAATAGGAAGGAATAACCTTATCTGGCGTTTAAGGAAATAAAAAAACTCAATTGGGTTAATTTTATATAAGAGATTTGATTATTTTATTTATGAAATTTAAAAAAGAGCAATTCATTAAATTTTTTATTAATAACGGAGGAATATCTTTTTTTGATAAGAATGCAAAAGCAAAATATTCAGGAAAACCTTCTACAATATATTTCAATTGGAGAACAATTGTTGAAGATGTTTATAATTTGGAAAAGTGTGCAAATTATGTAATTTCTTATATTAAAGCTAAAAAATTAAATCCTGATTGTTTTTTAGGAGTTCCAGAAGGAGCATCAAAGTTAGCAGTTATAATGCAATATAAATGGGCTAGGACATCTGGAAAATATAAAAAAGGGAGCCATATAATGGCTTTAGCTAGAGGTAATTCAAAAAAACATGGAATGCCTAAAGATAGAGATTTTTTGGGAATTCCAAAGAGAAAAGTTTTTCTTATAGAAGATATAGCTTCTAGAGGAGGAGCAATTATTGATACAATTAAAAAACTTAAAAAAGTAAATATTACCCCATATGCAGTAATTGTATTGTCTGATAGAACTAATAAGGAAACCAAAACAAAGCTACTAAAATTTTTATCAACAAAGAAAATTAGATATTATGCGATTACTAATCAAAAAGAAGTTGTTGAAAAAGCAGTTGAAATACTTAAACCACCTAAAGAGATAATTAATAAATTAAAAGAACGAGGAAAAATAAAATAATCAAATCTTATATAACTTCCTAATTCCCATTATCCTTATACAAAAACATCAAAATAGGCATCAAATTCTTATCTTTTATGATTTTCTTTATAGCTTCAACCATTTCTGCTTCTGTCCTTCCAAATATCATTTCATATGAGAATTTAGACCTTTTTTCCTTACCCATACAGAATAGAAACATTTAAATATTTGTAGGGGTATTATTAATTATGGTTAGTGTTAAAAATAAAACTATTAATGGAAAGAATTATCTATATGCAGAGCATTCTTTTAGACTCCCTGATGGAAAAGTGAAGAAAATATCCAAGCTAATACAAAAACAAGATGATAAAGATAATGAAGAAGTTAAACAATATTTTTTAAAAAGACAAATAGAATATCATCAAAAATATGCCCTTAGGAATTATAAAATAGATTCTATTTTTACGGAAGAGCAACTAAAAAAGTTGGAAACAATCAAAATAGAATATAAAAAAATATTAAAAAAATTCACTAAAAAACAGATTAAAGACATTTTAGATAGATTTACTATTAATTTCACATATGAATCAAATGCTCTTGAAGGAAATTCCTTAACCTTAAAAGATGTAACATTCATTTTAAGCGAGAATATTGTTCCAAAAGATAAGGATCTTAGGGAAGTTTATGAAACAAGGAACACTAGAGAAGCTCATGAGCTATTATTTAATAATAAAATAAAAATAACTGAAAAGGATATGATTAAAGTGCATTCTATTTTAGTTAAGGATACAGGTGTTCAAATAGGATTTAAAAAAATTCCAAACTATCTTTTAATGAGAAATCTCAAAACAACACCTCCAGAAAAAGTTGAATTTGAAATTAATGAATTGATTAAATGGTATAATCAACATAAGAATGATTTTCACCCCTTAAGATTAGCAACCGAATTTCATGCAAGATTTGAAAGAATTCATCCTTTTGAAGATGGAAATGGGAGAACTGGAAGAGTGTTATTAAATGCAATTCTTTTAGAGAAAAGTTATCCCCCTTTAATAATAAGAAAAACATCAAGAGTTGCATATTTTTCTTCATTAGAAGCTTTCGATAAGGGTCATAAAGACAAATTAGAAAGATTCTTATTAGAGAAACTAAAAAATACTTTTAAGAATTTCTTTAATATTTATGTAAAGTATTTATGATTAAAAAACGCGCCCATCAATATCACAAAATACTAGAACGCCCCAGCCGAGCATTTAGAAAAAGTTTAACTTTCCTTTTAATTTAATAATATATTAACGCTGTTAGCATTTATAAAACGTTTCTTTTAGGGACCAAACAATTGTTTTAAAGGAAAAGGTGATTTATTTTGAACAATTTGAATAAAAATTTAATACAACAAATATTAAAAAAGGAAAAGGTGTATTTTTAGTATGGTTCAAGATATTGAAAAACGATTGTGGGACTCGGCTAATAATTTAAGGGCTAATTCTGAACTAAGTTCTAGCGAATATTCAAATGCCTAAGGAAAAACAAAACTTTGTAGAAATAGTTTTAAGGGAAGAATTTTCAAAGACTAAGGGAAGAACAATCAGATTATATTATAAGAACGTTTTAGAGGCAGTTCATGAGTTTTTAATTGATAGAAAAAAAGAAGGAATAAAACCTGAAGACCCTGTTTGGAATTTAAAACCCTCAACCACTCAAAAAAAAGTAGAATTTTTTGGAAGTGTTAAATGGTTAAAAATGATAAAGGGTAAAAAAGAAAAGGTTGAGATTGGAAGAAAGATTATTGATAAACATTTGCATATGCATATGTTTAGACATTCTTGTGCGACTTGGATGGCTAATAAATTAAACCACCAAGAGATGTGTTATTATTTTGGTTGGAGATTTAGTTCTCCAATGCCAGACATCTATATTTCTAGGAAGGGCATGGTTTTAGATCAAGCAGATGCTAAATTTGAACAAACAGAAATGAGTGAATTAAAATCTAAATTAAGCAAACAGGAATATGATAATAAGTTAAAAGATGAAGAATTTGAAAAACAAAAAAATAAATTAGAAGAATTAGAAAAGAAATTCTCTATGTTTATGAAGGGAGAAATTGTTTATGATGATGACGAGAAGAAGTTTAAATAATTTATAATGGAAATAGAAGATAAATTTGATGATACTTATAAAAAAATTATGAACGTTATTGGTGAAATTGAAGTAAAATTAGATAAAAGAGATAAGGAAAAAATTTTCAAGGAAAAACCAATCTCTTAAAATTTTTAAATCTTTATGTGGCGTCGATAAGCATATAGAATTATATATATAATTTATTTTTTAACAAATCCACCCATTCTATTTGATTCTGTCTCACAATGCTGACAAGTCCACCCTCCCCAAACCAATTGTCTCCAATTAGTGGGAGTTCTAAATTTTGGTAATGGTTTTTTGCATTTAGGACAAATTCTTTGTTTTCTTAATAGGGTAATTACCACAATAACTCCTGCTAAAATTAAAAGCCAATATCCAAGATCCATTATCTTTTCAAAGGATTCTTTATTTTTATAATTATCTAAAGCTTTATTTTCTATAACGTAATTATTTTAAAGTTCAAAAACATAAAGTTGATGTATAAAATGAAAACACATAGTAATTCAGATGAGATATATCTTGGGAAAAATGCTGGAAAGGAGATTTTAAGAGACATTAAAGGAGCAATGAAGTCTGTAAAAATAATCTCACCATATTCAAGCCCTCAATATATAGATGAGTTAGTAAATTTAGCAGAAAGAGGTTTTAAGGTCACTCTAATAACTTCAGATGATATAAAAGAAGGAGATGGAAAACATTCTAATTTTAATCACAAACAAATTATAATGCAAAAAAGACATACTAATGAAAAGAAAGAAGAAATAAGAAACAAGGGAAAGAAGTTTTCTTCTTTTGCATTCATTTTGAATGTTATTCCTTTATTGTTATTCTTTTTCATGGAGTTTCATTTTTGGATTTTAATTGTCTTTCTTGCAGGAATAACTCTTATTTCTTTAGGAGGATATTTTTACTTTAAGGAAATGAGAATTTACACTTATTCCTATTATACTTTATTCAGGTTGAAGGTATTCCATTCAGGATATAGGGGAAAAGAACTGGTTCATTCAAAAGTGTATGTTATCGATGATAAGGTTGCTTATGTTGGCTCTGTTAACTTTACATATTATGGAATGGATAACAATTATGAATGTGC
>Ga0268276_1002105_pt1 | contig 17730 bp, 13 predicted proteins | sample saktaG_4_FD_190145 | JGI IMG/M metagenome (GOLD analysis project Ga0268276, IMG submission 190145) | Saline water microbial communities from Sakinaw Lake, British Columbia, Canada - sak_2010_1_5_45m | ecosystem: Environmental > Aquatic > Non-marine Saline and Alkaline > Saline ...
TAAAGAATCTTCTGTAGTGGTGTATGGTAATCCTCCAACGTATAGTTTTTTAGCCATATTTTCCTTATATGAATTGTTTAATTATTTATCGACCTCTTTCTCGCACGATTTCTACTTTCAAAAACTCTTAAGGTTAAAAACCAATTCGTATAAGGAAAGAGAAAATTTACTGAGAAAGTTTTATACTCACAGTATAGCATAGATGTATATAAAATACAATAGTTGACTTTTGAGATGCTTGAGTCATAGTGGAATAACCCCTAACGGTGGAGAGAATCCAAGTAAGGGGAATAGCTCCCTGGAGGTGGAGCAAGTCATGACGGGACCGGGTGAAGGAGTTCGTTGTGCAGTAGCCTGGGCTGCGGAGAGCGCGGTCTTCTAGGCCTTGTGGCCAGAAACCGCACGCGCGGTTCGGACTGAAGAAAGGGACCCTTGGCGGTCGCTGGATGGTCCCTCTCTCCTGGAATTTCTCGCCAAGTTGCGAGTTTTTTGTTAGAATAAACATGTTTAAATTTAAATCTGCATATCATGAAAGATTCATACGATTGTATTATTGTAGGAGCTGGTCCGGCAGGACTTTTTTCAGCATATGAACTAATCTCTAAAAATCCTAAATTAAGGATTTTAATTTGCGAAAAAGGAAACCTTATCCAAAACAGGGGAAAAAATGAAATGATGTCCGGAGTAGGAGGTGCTGGAACATATTCTGACGGAAAATTGCATTACACTCCGGTATTGTCTCATGAAAAAATGTTTCATCTTTACTCTGTGGAAGAATACAACCCAATTCTTCAGAGAGTGGATGACATCTTTTTACAATTCGGAGTTGATACTCCAATCAGCCCCAAAGACATATCAGAAGCGGATAAGTTGGTGAAAGAATGCGCTGATAACGGCATTAAACTATTAGTAAGGCAGGTAAGACATGTTGGTTCTGATCTGCTTCCCAAAGTCATTCTTAACTTTCAAGAGTTTTTAATCAAAAAAGGAGTTGAATTCCTGCCAAAAACAGAAATTCAGGATATTCTGCTTGAGGATAATCATTGCATTGGAGTTTTGACTGACAATCAAAGGATTTTAGGAGAAAATATTCTTTTAGCTCCTGGAAGAATAGGGGCTAAATGGTTACAAGATTTATGCAATAAATACAGCATTGAATTTACTTTTGATAAGGTGGAAGTGGGAGTGAGGGTGGAAACATTGGCAACTATCATGGATAAATTCTCTAATGTTGCCTATGAATCAATATATCTAATTACTGCTCCAACAACAGGAGATATAGTAAGGAATTTTTGTCCTTGTCCGAGAGGATTTGTAGCTCAAGAAGAATATGGTGATTTTGTAGCTGTAAATGGGCATTCTAATTCAGATCATAAATCCCTTAATTCTAATTTTGCCTTTACAGCGGAAATTAATCTTGCTGAGCCTTTTGAAAATACCATCAACTATGCTTTGGCTATTGCCAAGCTAGTTAATATTGCTGGAGGAGGGAAACCTTTGATACAAAGCTTAACCGGTTTTAAAAAGGGGCAGAGAAGCACCTGGGAAAGATTAAAGAGCAGCGGAATTACTCCTAGTCTTACTGATGTTGTTCCAGGAGATATTTCTATGGCTCTTCCTGGAAGAATCACTCAGGATTTAAAAGAGGCATTTGATATATTGGAAAAAGTAATGCCAGGTATTAATTCAGATAATACCTTGCTCTATGCTCCGGAAGTTAAATTAAGATCTTCCAAGGTAAAAACTAACAAATACCTGGAAACAAAGATAGAGAATCTTTTTGTAGCAGGGGATGGGGCAGGATTATCAGGTAGCATTACCGGAGCAGCAGTAAATGGATTGATAGCTGCTCAAGGAATAATGGGAAAAACAGATAATCCTAGTAGATTATTTAGATAAAAAAGAAGGTTGCTACAACATATTAGGTTAAGAACTCTTAAAATAGGTATCCTACCACAATAATATACGGAATCTTGTAGGTTATTGACATATAACTATGGTTTTGCTAATATGTAACTGTAAAACAATAAATATATGATTCACTCATTTTCATGTAAGAATTTTTATTCCTTTAGCAATCTTACAGTCGTTAATTTTGTCGTGAATAATAAGGCCCCAATTAATAATGGCTATTTTACAACTTCACTCGGAAGCCGCCTTTCTAAAATTGAAACTGTGGTTGGGCCCAATGCTTCTGGTAAAACTAATCTATTAAAAGTTTTGCCATTTTTAAAATGGCTGATTACAGATTCATTTAACATCAATCCTACTGCCCAATTGCCGGTAAAACCTTTTATGTTCGGCGGGCAAAAAAATAAACCGATTGAGCTTTCGGTTGATTTTGAAATTGAAGATGACATATATACTTATTCTTTTATTCTTGACGAAGAAAAAATTATATCAGAAGAGTTGAAGATTAAAAACAAAACCAATCGGAAGGAAACAAGCAAAAAGGTTTTTTCTCGTCAGTGGAATAGCGAAAATGGAAAATATGAATTAAATAGCAAGCGTTTTAACTTCCCCAAGGAATTCGAAAATTCTATGCGGCTCAATGCTAGTATTATAAGTGTTGCAGTTCGGTTTAATCATAAAGAGAGTCAGGCAATATTTGATTATTGGCAGAAAGTTGAAACAAACGTTATAGAAGCTGGTTGGATTGGAGATCAGTTCATGCCGAATGCCAGCCAGCAATTAATTGATGCTCTAGATTTTTACAGCGAGGATAACAATACAAAGATAAAAGAAGAAGCAGAAAAACTCTTATCACGCTTTGATCTCGGGCTAGAATCGTTTGAAATTAATAAGAAAAAGAAAGAAAATAGTCTTTCGATAGATGTAAAGGTTGCCCATTCCTTCAGTAAACAAAAAGAATATCTACCAATACAATATGAATCTTCTGGCACTAGGCAACTTTTTGTCTTGTTAAAAACTATCCTGTCAGTATTGGCTAATGGCGGAATTGCCGTTCTTGATGAACTTGATGTAAATTTACATCCAGAAATGGTTTTGTCATTACTTGAATTATTCGTCCAGCCCGAAACTAATCCTAACAATGCTCAACTGTTGTTCAGCTCTCATAGTCATCAAGTGCTGAGTAAACTAGATAAGTATCAAATAATTCTTACCGAGAAGAATGAAAAAGGGGAAAGTGACTCTTGGCGATTAGATGATATGTCTGGCGTTCGGGCTGACGATAATTATTATACAAAATATATTGCTGGAGCGTATGGAGCGGTTCCTAGGATATAAACCATCAAAATAAACATGTCGAGGACGAATCCATACAAGAAAAAAAGACGCCAAGCAAATAAAACCCTCCTAGTGTTTGGAGAGGGTCTTGGCGAGGAGATATTTTTAAAATACTTGAAGAGCTTATACTCTTACAAAAGTAATGTCGCGATAACCATTAGAAAGGGGAGGGGAGGAAACGCTCAGGGTATTATCATTGATGCAGATAGAACACCTGGCGCTTTTGATAAAAAAATAGTTGTTCTGGATAATGATAAGGCGAAGATAGAAATGATTAAGGCTAGACAGGAGGCAAAAAATAGAAACATTGAAATTATTGAAAATACTCCTTGCCTGGAGTTTTTGTTAATAATGATTCTCAATAAAAAGCCGGTCGGGAAAAATTCTTGCTGGTGCAAGGAAGAATTTGAGTCAAAACATCTTGATAGAAAAAAACGAGGAGAATTGAGTGAATATGTAAAACTATTTCCAAAGAAATTATTAGATGCTAAGAGGTTAAGAATATTAGAATTGGATAAGCTGATTTTGATTATGGAGGGGAAATAGATAAAACGGATTCATATAATGGCTGATAAACTAAGAGTAAAGTTAGAATACTAAAAAAGAAAAAGTCCGCCCGTAAGGGCGGTTTTGTATTTGACCAATTAAATATAATATTATATAGTATTTGTATCTCACCGTAAGGAGGTTGGGCCAATGCCGGGATGCAGACTTGTCTACAAAAAGGGTTTGGTTCTGACCTTCGTATACGACTCAAAGGGAGTGCTCAGAATCGAGGAGGAGATAAGTAGGTTTAGGCACTGCCCGAAATGCGGTTCCAATTTGGTAGAAACAGGCTCTTTCGGAACGCATTGCATGAGGCCTGGTTGTAGAGCTTGGATAATTGGGGCAGATGGACGAGTCACTCTCTCGCCGGAGCTGTGGAAGTACCATCCGACTAGTGGGAGGTGGCTTGTGAGACTGGAAGTTCTTTCCGAGGTTGAGCCACAGGAGGCTCAAAAGGAGGAGTCTATGACTCAATAAGAGGACGACTATTGTCGTCCCTGTTGTACTTTTAATTTCGTCTTAAGGGATATTTTTGTTAGAATGAGGATATGTCGATAAAAAATAAACGGAACGGACATGCAAGATATCCGTTCCAGGTTTAGTATCTATATATTATCATCCTTTCTTTAAAAATAGAAATCCTCCGCCGATGTGAAGTGTATGAACTCCTGGCCGAGGATCTATGTTAAAGATAGCAGATATAAAATATTTTTCAAGCCCAATATTAATAATAGTTTTTGTAATATAATTTAATGGAAAAAGATATAATTTCAGAGATAGAGCTATTAGATTTAATAGAAGATGCCAGAGAAGATTATAAGGCAGGCAAATTAATAATCGCTAAATCAATAGCCGATCTAGTATGATAATTGATAAGATAAATCTAGGAATACTGATTATCCTGATTGCTATATTAGGATATATCAGCAATTGGTTAAATTGGAAATATTTAAACAATTTTGTAATTAGGTTCCTGTATTACATCGGGACTTTTATCCATGAGGTTTCCCATATAATATTCTGTATTTTAACTGGAGCTAAAATATCTAAAATCAGTATTTTTTCAAAACAACCAAAGATTATTCATTCTAAATCAAGAATACCAATAATAGGGCAAGCATTAATATCTTTGGCTCCGATAATAGGAGGGTTGGCATTCCTCTATGTTATTAACAGGTTTTGTTTGTCTAACTATTTTACAATACCTTCTAATTTTAAAGACTTTTTAACTATCTTTTCTGGGATAGGCATACTTGATTGGCAATTATGGGTGATGATCTTGTTATCCTTTAATATGGGAGCAATGTTGGGCCCATCTTTGCAGGATTTAAAGAATATTTGGTTTATCCTCATTCTTCTCCTATTTATTCAATGGCAGGATTTGATCAATTTGAGCTTGTTAGCCATTCTTTTGATTTTGATCAATATATTAATCCAAGGAGTTTTGATTGGCGTTGTATTCTTGGTGAGGAAGATTAAGAAGTAGTCTCTTTAATTGTTGCAAAAGTTGTTCAAAATGCAACAATTCTTGCAACAATTAAAATAGGGAAATGACATCGGGTTAATAAGAAGATTACGGATAAAGTCGAGGTTATTTCTAACTATTTCAAAATATTTTAAGGAGATTGTAAGGATTGAATGTGCTTGATTTTGATTGCAATTGGTTTTTTGCGTTAGTTTCTAGAACTGGCGTATAAAACAGTTACCTACGCAGGGGATTCTCTTAAAATTAGGGAATTCACTTTTTTAACAATATGATTAAAAAACTCAATCGTATAGAAGCAGAAGAGTCGTTTAATTGATAGTAAGTAAATAATATTAATATTTAAACAATTATTATATAATAAAAACATGATTACTTTAGATGAAATCAAAAAGAATAGTGAGATAAACGAGTTTATCAAACAAAGCCAAACTGCTTTGTTGGCTTCAGGATATACTGATCACGGAATTGACCATGTTAATTTAGTTGCTGAAAGGGCCAGGAATATAGCTAGACAGATAGGAATGAGCGCAAGGGATCAGGAATTATGCGCAATTGCCGGATATTGCCATGATATGGGGAGTTTTTTAAGCCGTAGCCATCATCACTATTTCGGTGCCCTACTATTCCATCAGATTTTTCATGAAAAGATTTCCCCTAAAGAGCTTTGTTCTATTACTCAAGCAATATCAACTCATGATAAAGAGGAGATGAGCATTTGTAATTCCATTGCAGCAGTTTTAATCTTGGCTGATAAATCCGATGTACGTAGGTCTAGAGTGCTATTAAAACAAATAGATAAGATAAAAAATGACATACATGATAGGGTAAATTATGCCACAAAAGAATCTGATATTGTTGTAAACAAGCAGAAAAAGAATATTAACTTAAAACTGAAGATAGATACTAACTTTGTACCAGTAATAGAATATTTCCAGATATTTACCAACAGAATGATATTCTGTCTAAATGCAGCTAAGTTTTTAGGGTATAAATTTGGCTTAGTTATCAATAATTTTAAGTTATTATAATCCTATCTCAGAGAAGTGATTAGCGCTGGAAGTCGCCCCTAGGGGCGACTTTTGGTTGACAGCCCATTGTCTAGGGATATAATAGAAATACTCTTCCGCTAAGCCTCCTTGCGGAAGCCAGCGGGGGAGGGGCGGCAGGCTGCACCGCTTCTCCCCACCCCGGAAAATAGCACTTTCTTGTGCGTTTTATGCTCACTGTGAGCGCCGCTTCTTAGGAAGCGGTTTATTGTTTTCGCCTCTAACATTGCTTCCTTTTTGAAATAAAACAAACTAATTTTTAAACTTAATCAAAAATCTTCTTTTATCTGCCCTTGATTGGGCTTTCACTGCCTGGTATGAGCGCTCCCTTTTCATTACCTGTAGAAGGATTTCTTCCCAGTCTTCTTGCTATCTCTGTTATATTCCCCTAAGTTAAGAAGAAAAATATGATGTCCGGTTTATATCTATAGGAAAACGGTCATATAATTCTTATGACCGATTCCCATAATTTCCCGATAAATTTAAAACATCTTGTCCGTTTTCTAAAATATGGAATGTCCGTTATTATAGAAAGCGGTCATTTTGTTTCTTGCAAAAGGCCTAGTCAGAACAAATTAATGACAAGGAAAGAGTAACTGGTCAAAGAAACCCGAAATTTATTTATTAAAGATTTTATCCCTTAATAGTGACCATAGAACAATAGGGTATTGACAATAGTTTTGCCTTGAGTAATATAGACAAAGTCAATAAGAATATGAATTGCAATAGAGTACAATCTATTCGCGGTCGTTTCTTTGATCAATTAAATAATATGTTTGTTATCTTTTAGCGAAGCAATGCTTCGTCTTTTTATTTTAAATCAAGAATCATTTAAAACACTTAAAGGTCGGAATGATAGTTGAAAGAAAAAAAATAATTAAAATATAAATATGAAAAAAATATTAATTAGTTTAGCAATAATAGGTGTAGTTGCAGCGATAGCAGTTGGTGCAACTGTTGCCTATTTCTCAGATACAGAGACTTCAACAGGGAATACAATTTCTGCAGGGACAATTGATATATCTGTTGATGGGAAGAATCCTTGGAGTGGTTCATACACCACAGCATGGACAGACTTTAAGCCAGGTGTCGTTCAATACATAGACTTCACAGTCAAAAATGAGGGAAAGAACCCTGTCGTATTAAGAAAAATGCTTGATGATATTGTAGTCAACAGCGATTTTATGAATGAGCCGAAATGTTCTGATTTAGAAGGTACTTGGAGTGGTGGCGCCTGTACCGGTGGGAGCACGATCCCAACCGATTTCACTGGAAAGATAATCTATGATATGACTATTACTCCGGTTGACGCACTGGGGAATCCGGGGACACCAATTATTATAATCCCAGAAGATTGGAATATAAGATTGTCTGATGTTAACGCACTCTGGATGCAGTTGGGAACTCTTGATCCTAATGAATCTTTAATAGTTAAACAAAGCTATAGATTAGATTCATCAACAGACAATAAATATCAAGGAGATTCATTGACCTTTGATATCAATTTGTATGCGGAACAGGTAGGGGGTCCTGGTCCCGGAACTAAAACGGGTCTTATAATGGAAAATAAGGATACTACTACTTGGGATGTTATTATTGATGGAACATGGGGAATATTAACATGGGATACTTCTGGCAATTACAACTTTAAAGGATTTGGTTTAAACGACAGTTTAGTTTATCAATTAAAGTATTGGGATGGAACGCCGCCAGAAAATGTAATTGGAGGAACAGGAACTCCTAGCGGTGGAAAACTGACACTGACCGGTACTTATGCAGCATTTAATACAAATGTGGCTGCTAAATATTGGCTGAGACCAGTACCGTGGAGTTCATCAAGTGATGTCAACACGCTTTACGAGGGTAATTTAGTGAATCAATAAGGCGCTACAATTGAAATCTTTCCAGTTGCCTCATTTTATAATGGGGCAACTGCTAAAGGTTTTAAAAAACCCTTGAGAATAAATAGATGAAAAATCTTAAGATTATTTATTATTGTTTTGTCGGAATACTTTGCTTGATTGCTGTTCTCTTGATAATCTCAATTCTACCGATAACGGGGAACTTTAAAGTCTTGACCGTGTTATCTGGTTCTATGGAGCCGAATATACATACAGGGAGTGTAGTAGTAGTAAAGTCAGTGAAAGATTACAAGATAGGGGACGTCATTACTTTCGGACCATATACAAAGACACAGACACCAACTACACATAGGGTGAAAGATATAAAGGTACAGGGTGGACAAGAAATATACATTACAAAAGGAGATGCAAACGATTCTCCAGATAACAAAGAGATTACAAAGAAAGATATTATTGGAAAAGTATGGTTGTCAGTTCCTTTATTCGGATATGTAGTATCTTTTGTAAGGAAACCTATAGGATTCATGATCTTAATTATTGTTCCTGCGTTAGCAATTGTGATAGATGAGGTTAAAAAGATAATTGGAGAAGTAAAAAAGAAGAAACCAATAAAACCAGAAGAAAATAATGAAAAGCCAAGTAATTAAAACTATCTTTTCGGGATTGATTATTTCTACGATGGTTTTTAGTATGGTTGGAAATGTTTGGGCTGATCAGGGTGCAGGAGAATTTCCTGGAGGAGAACCACCAGATCCAGGGTCTGGGTCAGATTCAGGATGTCCTGATGGATATTTCTGCGATATAGAAACTTCAATAGACAATGAAATGATTTCTGGAACTTTAGATTTTTCATTAAATTCTCCTAATGATTTTTTACCATCTCCGATATTAAAGGGAGAAACAACGAATAGAAATATTACCTTGGCAGATGAAGGAAGTTTAGAATTTAAATACGATGCAGGAATAATGCAAACAGGAGGAAATACTCTTTTATACAATGAATTGATGCTACAAGTCAAAAATGGTGCAAATATCTTATACAATAACTTATTAATGGGTTTTGGGCTTTCGCCCATCATCTATCCAGGAACCCCAGAAAATCTATCTTTCGCCGTAACTCTCTCAACAACTGCTCCAGATTTTCTGCAGGGGGAAATTTGTCAATTCAAGCTTGATTTTGATGGTTGGCAAGCTAATTTAATTTGGGGAGAGGGTTTTAATGATGAAGAAGAGGTAAATAATCAGATTAGTGCAGGATACTGGAATCCCCCAGTTGTATTAAATGAATTTTTGCCAAATACTGGAGAATATCCGGAATTTATTGAAATTTATAATCAAACAGGATCAGCAATTGATTTAGCTGGATTTTACATTAAAGCAGATGCTAATAATATTCCAATTGATACTACAACGACTGCTACTTATTCTGGCGGTTCAACAATAATACCGGCAAATGGCTGGTTGGTTGTTACAACAGGAGGAGATTTAATAAGTAATGGTGGAGGGGTAATCACTTTATACAATCCAAACAATGTGGTTGTAGATACATATACTTATGGAGCTGCGGATAATAATATAAACAATACTCCAGATTGGACAAATAATTTAATTGCATATTTACCATTTGACGGAGATTTATCAGATAAAAGCGGAAACGGAAACGATGGAACAAGTTATGGAGCGCTTTCAACAGTTTCTGGTAAAATTAACCAAGGAATGAGTTTTGATGGAATTGATGATTATATAGAAGTGGTAGATTCGGCCAGTTTGGACATTACAAACAATTTAACAATGGAATCCTGGTTTAGTCCAACTACGACAATAAATTCCACGAATTCTAATGCCAGAATAGTTGATAAACAAAATGCATATTATCTACTTTTCGATTACCCTTCTACAAACGGAAAATTAAAGTTAGTTTTAAAAATTGGTGGAACTTGGGTTAACGTAGCTTCCGTAACAGCTACATGGAATGCTGGACAATGGTATCATATTGTTGGGACCTATGATGGCTCGACCATGAGAATTTATGTTAATGGAACACTAGAAAATTCAAAACCAATGACGGGAAACATAGGAACCAGCGACTACAAACTTTTCTTGGGGACTAGAGCTGTGAGTAATGTTCCTACAAACATGTTTTTCAATGGTTCTATCGATGAAGTTAAAATCTACAGTCGTGCGCTAGACAGCGCAGAAGTTCTTGACCACTATAATGCAACTGGTGTTGGCGGTACTATACCATTAGATAAATCATATGCAAGGATTCCAGATGGTAGCTCAAATTGGATTGATCCAATTCCAACTCCTGGCGCGCCAAATATATTACAAGAGAATATAGTTGAAGAGATTGTAACTTCAGTTGAGATCGAATTAGAAGAGTCAATTGAAAACAGCGAATCAACTGATCCAATGATAGAACCAATTACAGAAGAGATTATTGAACAAACGCCGGTAGTTACGGAAGAAAGCATTCCAACAGAGGAAGTGATTATTCCCAATGAGCCAGTTATTTTACCAGAAGACGATAATAAAACTATTGAGAATATAGATGATGAGACTCAGGACAATACAGAAAATATAGAAGAAACTGTTCCGGAAGATAACGCTGAGATTATTGAAAAGCAGACAGAAAATATAGAAATCATCATCCCCGAAACTATTGTTGAAGAAGTTGTCGTGGTAGAAACAGTTATAGCAGAAGAAAGCATTGTTACAGAGCAAACTACTGTAGAACAATCAACAGAAACCATTTTATAACTATGAAAACCTTGTATAAAATATTAATAACGGGAATCCTAGCAGTGATTTTTGGATTGTTTGCGCAATCCAATGCTTTGGCTGTTGATAATCTGGTTGTTCAATTCCAAAGCACTCCATTATTTGATGAGGGCAATTTCAATCCCGGAACGAGCATAGATAAATGGATCAAAGTCACTAATAATAGCGGATCAGCCCAAAATATTGCAATTGAAGCAATAAATCACCCAAATCCAATCCCAGAATATGATTTATCCAGAGCCCTAGATATTGTTATCAAACAAGGATCCGCAGATTTATACGGAGGAACAAAAGGAAACAAAACACTATATGATTTCTACGATGCTGGAGAAATACTATTATCCTCTTTAGCAAGCGGAGCAACCACTCAATATAATATTGTAATAATATTTCCGGAGGACAAAATAGATGAATGGCAAGCTAGTACGACAAGATTCGATATATTGATTGGGTTCCAAGGAACGGAAGGACAAGGAAATGGAGAACAACAAAGTTCAGGTGGTGGATATGTTCCTCCTCAAGGTTTAGTGATTATCAATGATCAGGTGACCTTGACTGGTGTTGCTCAGACAACTGCTACCTTTGTATGGGTTACTTCTCATTTTTCAACAAGCCAAATAATCTATGGATCAGATACCGAAGCCCATACATTAAATCTTTCTGATACAGGGAATACTCCTCCAAAATATGGATATGCGCATACAACTGATGAATTTGATATAACTCCAAAAGTTACTCATCATAGTGTTACTGTTACTGGCTTAACTCCCAATACCACATATTATTTCAGAGCTGTATCTCATGGATCTTTAGCAATTAGCGGAGAAAGAACATTTAAAACAATAGAGCTTGCCATAATTAACATTGGCAATATTGAAACAGGAGAAACCACAGGAGGACAAGGAGAAATTGCTGGAGAATCTACTTCAAGCCAACAAGGAAATCAAAATAAACCAGGGGGAATAAGCGGAGAGGTAATTCCTTCCGGACAAAGCGGAGAAGGAACAACAACTACAACATCAACACCTCCAACATTTGCAGCAGCACTAGGTAATATTATGAGCTTTGTTGGAAGCAGGGCTTGGTTGATTGTCATCTTAGTCTTAATTTTTATCGGAATAGTATATTTCTTAATCTGGTTCTTTATATTAAAGAAAAGAAAAAAGAAAGAACCACCCCAACAACCCTTTATTTCAAAACCAGTAGGATAAAAGAATCTACCCTAAGGGGTGGATTTCTTCTTGTGGACGATATTGTTCAATCTTCATTTTCTGGTATAATATAAAAATACAATTAATAGTTCGGAAAATCCGAGCAAAAATAATGTCCTACAAAAAAATTGTTTTCTTAGTTAGCATTCTAACTGTTTTTGGCTTTTTGTTTAATTTTAATGTTCAAAATGCCAATGCCCTGACTACTGGCGAGCTTCAAACAATGATTTCTCAACTGCAACAGCAGTTAGCCCAGCTCCAGCAGCAGTTATTGCAACTGCAATCCCAATCAACTACTACAGTTGCTTGGTGCCATACATTCAATACCAGTTTAAAGATTGGAGATACTGGTACAGAAGTAGGATTTTTAAAGACTGCATTGCAAAAAGAAGGTTTTTCTGTTGGGGATACTAATGAGTTTGATGAGACAACAGCTTCTGCTGTAGTAGCATTTCAGGAAAAATATGCTTCTGAAATATTAACACCAGTGAGATTAACTCATGGGAATGGTTTTGTAGGAAAATTGACCAGAACGAAATTGAATAAAATATATGGTTGCACCATAACTCCCATATGCATTCAGGTGATTACCTATGCTAAGAATCCTTTAACTGGAGAATGCAAACAATATTCAACCCCTTGCGATGTTCCAGCTGGATGGACTGTAGTAAACAGCTGTTCTACTTGCACTAATGAATGCATTTTAGGATCAAGAAAATGTAGCGGTAATGGATATCAAACATGCGGAAACTATGATAATGATACCTGCTCAGAATGGGGAAGCATAACTAACTGTCCTACAGGAAGTACTTGCTCCAATGGGATTTGTGCAATAAGCGGTTTTGGCTGTAGCCAAAAATGTAAATCATTGGGATATAGTTTAGGCATGTGTAAGACATTTTCAGTCACGCCATCTGGATATACAGACGAACAAACATTCTTAAAATATTATGACAAGATCGGAGAAACAACAGATTGTTCTTTGCCTTCGGGGATGGTAGGCGTAAATTATAGTTGTTATTGCTATCCTAAAAAAGATAAATCCCTCACAGTTGTTTCTCCCAACGGAGGAGAGCAATGGATGAGGGGATACACTTATCCTATCACCTGGAAATCTACAGGGATAGAGAAGGTTAATATATATTTTGCTCCAGAAGTGATGCCCGCTATTAGCTGTGTCCCTTGTGCAGAAGGCACATACTGCGCTCCTTGCGGATATACCAAGATAGCTTCAGATATATCAGCTTCCCTAGGCAGATATTCCTGGGCCCTGCCAACGAGTTTGGTAGTGGGCCAAAAATACAAGGTTAGAGTTGATGCTGCCTATTACACAGGGTACACAACCTATCTTTATGATGATGGAGATGGATTCTTTAATGTTATTGAGGGTCAATACACTTGTACTGATTCTGATGGAGGAAAAAATATCTACATGAAAGGTACAACAAGTGCATATTTTGAAGTCGGCAAATTCGAAACCCGCCAGGATTATTGCGCAAGACAAGATATTGAGATAAGTCCGAATAATTTTACAAGCGTAAGTTCTTGTACCGGGACAACTTGCTATGTCAACGAATATTGGGTTGATGCAGTTTGCAGTGGTTACGGACAAATCTTGGCTTGTCCTAATGGTTGCAGTAATGGCGCTTGTTTAATCGGTGCTCCACCAATTATTAAAGTAATCTCTCCTAATGGAGGAGAAAAATTAACATATGGCAGTACTTCTAATATTGTTTGGAGTTTTGCTCATACGGGAAAAGTTAATATCTATCTAGAAAAATGGGCGGGGAGTGATGGAATTATTTTTGCAGGCGGTCCATTTACCTATACCATAGCTACCGGTGTTTCTGCCTCTCTTGGAACATACTCTTGGTCGGTAGGCAAGGTCACGGGAGTAAATACTGTAGTTGCGGGGGATCGATATAAGATAAGGATTACTGAGGCTACATTAGGTCAGGTTGCTATTGATGAACCATGGAGTGATTCAAGCGATAACTATTTTAGTATTATTACAAGTACTGATTCCTCTTGCGCTAAAGAGGGTGAATATTTCTCTTCAGTATTCAAAGATCAATATCCGGAACATTGCTGTACTGGTTTAACAGAATGGAATTCAGGAATGGATACAAGTATATCTGTTGCAGACAAATGTTATGCTACCGAGTTATTAGCAGGGTATCCGGTTGGTACCTGTATTAACTGTGGGAATAAGGTTTGCGAAAGTATAGAGAACCCATGCAACTGTCCGGCTGATTGTGTTGGCATTGGCAAATCAACATATAAAACTGTTAATGAATTTTGTCAAAATGGTTACTCTAAATATTGTCTTAGTTTAATGGACTCTGAATTATGTAGCCTATGTCCATCTAAAAAATCCATCACCGTTCTCTCTCCCAACGGAGGAGAACAATGGAAGAGGGGATACACTTATCCTATCACCTGGAAATCTACCGGCATAAGCAAGGTGAATATATATTTTATACAAGATTATAAGGGATACGGAGTACTACCGGAGATTGCCTGCGATCCTTGCGTTGAAGGCACATACTGCGCTCCCTGCGAATATACCAAGATAGCTTCAGATATATCAGCTTCCCTAGGCAGATATTCCTGGACCCTGCCAACGAGTTTGGTAGTGGGCCAGAAATACAAGATTAGGATTGATGCCGCCTATTACACAGGATACACAACCTATCTTTATGATGATGGAGATGGATTCTTTAGTGTTATTGCCGATCAATACACTTGTACTGATTCTGATGGAGGAAAGGAATATTACAAATTTGGTACCGTGATAGACAATACTGGAAAAACCTATGTCGACGCTTGCGTGAATTCAGGCATTGGATTTAATCCATTGATTCAGGATAAAAATACTTTGATAGAACATTATTGCACCACGATAGGGAGCGATAAGTTTGTTTATTATACTTGTCCTTATGGCTGCGAAAACGGGGCCTGTAAATCATTTGATTCAAACTGTGTTTATCTTTACTGGCACGATAATACTACTAGAGTGTGCGGATACAAGCAGTTTTGCGGCACATACATGTATTATGGATTGAAAACCTTTTCCTCTAAGACCGCTTGCCAGGCATCGCTGGATGCTATTTGCAGCCAAGAATGTATAGACAAAGGATATCCCTTGGGAGGATCATATTGTGTGGCTAATGAGCAGGGAGTTTTAGATACTTGTTGCTGTACAGGGGAAAAGACAAGTAGTAATGATCTATCATATCTTTATGCCGCCCTTGCTCAATTATTGGAGCAATTAGCAACGCTAAAGAAATAGAGAATTAAAAGTACCCCTTACCAAAGGGGTTGCTTTTTTATTGGATTAGTTGCATAATCAATCTATGAAAATATTTGATAGATTAAAGGACTATTTCATTCCTGATGATAAAAATCAGTTAAGACCGTATTTGTTAAGAAAGAAAACAGTCATTATTGTATTTCTGGTTGTATCTTTAGTGGAATTATTATTCATCTTGGGAATCTTTAATATAATTCCTTTTTCCAAATTTCTAGCTACGATATTCCCAAATGTATTGGTTGATTTAACCAATACTGCAAGACATGAACAAAGCTTGCATGTTTTGAAACCTAACAATCTATTAGAACAGGCAGCTCAATTGAAAGCCAATGATATGGCTCAGAAAGGATATTTCTCCCATAATAGCCCGGAAGGGATAACTCCATGGTATTGGTTTGATCAGGTGGGATATCCATACACATACGCAGGGGAGAACTTAGCTGTTAATTTCTCTGATTCTGGAGTATTGCATCGGGCCTGGCTTGATTCGCCCAGCCATAGGGCAAATATCGTGAATGCTAATTTTACAGAGATAGGGGTAGGAACAGCCACAGGGGTTTACAAGGAGAAAGAAGCAGTATTTGTCGTACAGCTATTCGGAAGACAAGGAAGTATTGCTCCTGTTTCAACTAGCATAATCGTAGAAGAAACAGAGCCAGCAGTTGTTCTAAATGAAGAACAGCCAGTTGTTTTGGGAGAAACAACCCAGGATAATTCCTTTATTTCTATTCAAAGAAATGGGACAGATACGATAATAGAAACAGAGTATAATTTTAAGGCCTATTCCTCTTTATGGAGCAGAATATTTTCATCTCCGGAAAGAATAATTAGCTACATACTATTCTTCTTTGTCATTATTATTGGTTTGGCTCTAATATTTGAGATAATTACAAAGGTAAAAATCCATTTTCCGTCATTGATAGTAAACGGTTTGTTTATCATCGTGGTAATAGCCGGAGATTTATTCTTTAATAATTGGGTAATACAAATAATTGGACAGGTAATTTAATTGGCAAATTCCCGTTTGAAGCCGAACACGCAATTGACAGCCTGTTTCCGATAATGTACTATAATAGTACATTATGAGAAACAAGGGAGAAAGCAAAATACGGACTATTTTTTCTAAAGCAGAGAAATTGCCGTTTTTTAGTTTGGACAATTTAACTAGCTTAGAGAAAGACAAGAATTATTTGAGGACACTTTTTTCGCGCTATAAAAAATCTGGCAAAACTATTCGTTTAAAAAAGGGAATCTATGTTGCTAAATCGTATGTTGATGGAATAGAAAAAGCTGGTTCTGTGGTTGATTATGTTGAATTTCTAACAGGAACCATTTGCCCTTCCTATCTTAGTTTGGATTATGTCTTGCATAAACATAATGTTATTACAGAAATGCCTGTTAATTTTACAGCTATAACCAAAAAGAAAACTACATCTTTTGTAAACGAACTAGGAAAATTCGTTTACCATAGCGTGAAACCTTCTTTGTTTTGTGGTTACAAGATTATTAAAAAGGGTGAATTCTCAATTTTTGAAGCAACTAAAGCTAAGGCTTTGTTTGATTTTTTGTATTTAAGAAAGGATTATATTGCTAGCGATGAAGCAGCTAAAGAATTAAGACTCAATCTAGGAGAATTTGATGATAAAGATAGGAAAGAATTAATGGGATACATAGAGCTAGAAGGATCAAAGGCAATGAAAAGAATTTATACCTATCTTTTTAAATAAAATACCATGGAAGAAACAAAGAATTTCTTAAAGAATTTGCTAGCTAATACTTCTACTAAAAACAAAATTTTTAAGCGGAATTTATTAAAAGAATATTTCCAGGTTTTAGTTTTGGATTTTATCTATTCCCATAAGGATTACAGCCAGCTTGTATTCTATGGGGGTTCCTGTCTAGCTCATTGCTATGGCTTGCCACGTCTTTCCGAGGATTTAGATTTTATTGATCTAAACAAGAAAATCAATATTGAGAATTTAGCCAAAGATTTAGAAATATATTTCCAGAAGAATATAGATATTACAGCAAAAGCTACTTGTCAGAAATTCCGCATCAGTCTTAAATTTCCAATTCTTAAAGAACTAGAGCTAGCTACGATAGGAGAATCAGATCACCTTATTCTAAAAGTAGAGATTTTCTCTCATTTTGATTTTTGTAATAAATTTGAGATTGAAACTGTTCCTCTTTTTAAATTTAACAAAACAATATTGATTAGAACTTTGGATTTATCAAC
>Ga0268276_1002106_pt1 | contig 17725 bp, 11 predicted proteins | sample saktaG_4_FD_190145 | JGI IMG/M metagenome (GOLD analysis project Ga0268276, IMG submission 190145) | Saline water microbial communities from Sakinaw Lake, British Columbia, Canada - sak_2010_1_5_45m | ecosystem: Environmental > Aquatic > Non-marine Saline and Alkaline > Saline ...
ATGCTCCGGCGGCTCACGCGCGCCTGCCGCAAAGTCTCGGACGTCAAGCTGATCGAGATGCTCCGTGGCAGCCTGGCCTTCGTTCCCATACCGCCCGACATCCCCCCTGTCGGCCAACTCCGCTTCCAGAACTCCTCGTAGCGCAGTCGCGCAGCAGGAAATCCCGCCCGAACCCGCCTGCACGCTCAGACACCCCACGCCGCACCGGAGGACGCTCCCCCGGAGGAGGGCGCGTGCCCTTCAACGACTTCTTTTTCAACCCCTCGCTCAACCCCCAACCTCATCCCCTTTGATTTGGAACCGCTGGTTTCAAAAAAGACGGCTTGTTTTCCGCCCGGAAATTTGATACATTTTTAAACCTTGTTGTCATCAGGCAGCAGATTGTCCGGAACGCCGTATGAGGTATACGGGAAAACGATCCGGCCGCACGATTAACTCAACAACCCAGTACGAAACGGGCAAACGACCGGCTGCGCGATCAGTCTGGTCCGGTAAACCGGTGCGTCGCGTCAAGCGGGCGTCGGTTTCGATTGCAGGGCAGGCGGTGCGCCGCACGCCTGCGATTCCTGTTTTGCGGAAAAATTCAAATGGCCAAGCGCAAACCCATTACCTTCGCCCCCAAATCCGGAGACATGTACGCCGCGATGGAGGCCGCTTTGCAGCAGCAGAGCAACGCATTTACACCTGGTGGAATCGTCAAGGGGACGATTCGGGGTGTGAATGGAAATCAAGTCTTCATCGACATCGGCTACAAATCCGAAGGCGTCGTGCAAACCAACCAGTTTGCCGATATTGCACTGATCAACGTGGGCGATCAGATTGACGTCCTGCTCGAGCAGCTTGAAGGCGAAGACGGCATGGTGGTGCTCAGCAAGTCCAAGGCGGATGACAAGCTCCGCTGGGAAGCCGTGCTTCTGAAGTATCAGGAAGGGTGCGTGGTCGAAGGGATCATCACGTCGCGCGTACGCGGCGGCCTGATTGTCATGATCGACGGTGTCGAGGCGTTTCTCCCCGGATCCCAGGTGGACATTTCTCCGGTTCACGACGCCGAACCCTACATCAACCAGACGTTTGAATTCAAAGTCATCAAGATCAGCGACGAACGCCGCAACATCATCGTCTCTCGGCGTGAGCTGCTTGAAGACCGCCAGGTCAGCAAGAAGCGCGACCTGTTGCTGTCGATCCAGAAGAATCAGATCCGCAAAGGGCGCGTCAAGAACATCACCGAATTCGGCGCGTTTGTCGATCTGGACGGCCTGGACGGTCTGCTGCACATCACCGACATGAGCTGGGGTCGCATCAAGCATCCGTCCGAGTTGGTGCGCGTGGGGCAGGAACTCGATGTGATGATCCTCGATGTCGATCTGGATCGCGACCGGGTGTCGCTGGGGCTCAAGCAGGCCCAGGCGAATCCATGGGAGGGGATCGAAGACCGTTATCCGGTCGGCAGCCGTTTGCGCGGCAAGGTGGTCAACCTGATGCCCTACGGCGCGTTCGTCGAGATCGAGCCGGGAATCGAGGGGCTCGTGCACGTGTCGGAGTTTTCCTGGACCAAGCGGGTGACGCGCGCGTCGGACGTCCTCAACATGGGGGACGAGGTCGACGTGGTGGTGCTGAGCATCAACCGGGCGGATCAGAAGATCGCGTTGGGCATGCGACAGACCGAGTCCAATCCGTGGGACACCGTGCAGGATCGTTATCCGGTTGGCAGCCGCATCTCGGGCAAGGTTCGCAATTTCACCTCCTATGGGGCCTTCGTGGAACTGGAGGAGGGGATTGACGGCATGATCCACGTCTCCGACATATCGTGGACGCGCAAGATCAACCATCCGAGCGAGATGCTGCAGAAGGGTCAGCCCGTGGAGGCGGTGGTGCTGGACGTGGATCCCGCCAACCAGCGCATCAGCCTGGGCTTGAAGCAGGCGTGCGACGACCCGTGGAACACGATCGCCGCCCGCTACGTGATCGGCCAGTCGGTCAAGGGCAAAGTCTCCAAAATCGCCTCATTCGGCGCGTTTATCGAGCTGGAGGACGGCGTGGACGGTCTGGTTCACATCTCGCAGATCAGCGACCAGCATGTCGAGAAGGTCAAGGATGCGCTCAAGGTCGGACAGGATGTGGAAGCGCGCATCGTCAAGATCGACCGCGAGGAGCGCAGGATCGGACTGAGCATCAAGGCGATGACCATGGATGAAAGCGAGTTGGCCGAAATGGCCAAGGAGTTGAATCAGGTCGACTTGAAGCCGGGAGAGAATCTGGTCGGACTCGCGGCCGCCTTTGACGACGCCTTCGCACAGAGCGAAGAGTGGCGTCCGGGGTCGGGCGAATAACGCAGGTTTCCAGATGTGGCACAAACAACCCGCCTGCGGCCTCTGGGCGCAGGCGGTTTGTTTGTGAGGCTATAGGCGCAAGATGAAGTCCTGAGATCAAGACTCGGGGCTCGCTCATGGTGGTTAGCGGTCACAAGTCCAAGACGCACGCAAGGAAACAAGCCCATGATCGAAGACAATCTCAACCGAGCTCATGGTGTAGATGGAATCCCCCTGTCTTCCGACTATCGGGTGCAGGTGAATGGCGTATCGGCGCCGGTTTACATCATGCCGACACGCTATGACGTGCCGTATCAGAACGGCAATCCCATGCCGGTCTATGACGGCCAGTTGTGGCACCAGCCGATGTATTTCGCCTGCGCCGACATTCCCGGCCCGGTGCCGGTGTCCGTGGATTTGGCGTTCCTGGCAGCCGAGGAGATTCTCTCGGTGACGGCCCATCCGCTGTCGCGCGGCATTGCCGTGCAACGCGAGGGGACGCGCGTCAGCTTCACCGTGGACCAGGCCGGAACCGTGACGCTGGTCGTGAATGGCGACCATCGGGCCCGTCCCTTGCACCTGTTTTTCTGTCCGCCCGTGGAGGCAGCGCCACAGGACGCGATCGTCTTCGGGCCGGGCTTCCATGACCTGGGCTATGACAACCCGATCACCCTGGCCGATGGGCAGACGCTCTATCTCGCGCCAGGCGCCTGGGTTGAGGGGGTGATCCGAGTGAACGGCGCCCGCAACATCCGGATCATGGGGCGCGGCGTGCTGGCGCAGCGGCGGCCCGGGAGCGCGGACTACGCCGGCGGGGCCAGTGCCATGGCGGGGATTGTGCTGAGCGATTGCCAGGATGTGGCGATCAGCGGCATTGTCGAGACGCGCGGCATCGGCGGCTGGTGCAGCATGTTGTCCAACTGCGACCGGGTCCAGTTGCAGGACTACCATGTGCTGGCGTCCGTGGTCTGGTCCGCCGACGGCTTCAACCCCTGCAACAGCCGGGATGTGACCCTCGAGCGCAGTTTTATCCGCTCCGGCGACGACAGCATTGCGATCAAGGGGAATAGCGGTGGCGATATCCTGAAATTGCCGCACATCCCGCCCAGCTCGCAGCCGCCGGTGGAGAACATTCTCATTCGCAACTGTGTCTTTTGGAGTGATCATAACGAAGTCATCGCGATTGGCTGCGAGACCCGGGCCCGGTACATCCGCAATATCCGGATAACCGACTGTGACGTGCTCTTCCACTATGCCCACGAGGGGCTCGGTGTGTTCGGCATCGTGCCCCTGCACGGCACGGAGATCAGCGGTATTGTCTATGAGAAGATCCGCATCGAGCACTGCGAGGAGCAGTTGTTCTGCTTCCGGTTTCTCGACAACATCTGGGGAATTCCGGGCGACCAGTCTTTTCTCGGCGGAATCTCCAATGTCACGATCCGCGACGTCACTGTGGTGTACCAGAAGGGCGGGCCCCGTAGCGAGTTCACCGGCTATGCGCCGGATAAGCGGATCGAGAATGTTTCCATCGAAGGTCTGCGCTACGGTGACAAACGGATCACGGATGTGGCGGGCATGGGGTTGCGCATGAATGAGCATGTGGTGGATGTCCTCTACAAATAACGGAGGAATACCCGATGGCAGCTATGACGTTTCACTTGTTGCCGAACGCCCACCTCGATCCGGTCTGGCTCTGGGACTGGCGCGAGGGACTGAATGAAGGAATCATCACCACCCGGACCGTGCTGGACCTGATGGATGAATTTCCGGACCTGACCTTCATGCGCGGCGAGGCGGCGCTCTACCGGCACATCGAGGAGCACGATCCCGTCACCTTCCGTCGCGTGCAGCGCATGATCAAGGCGGGGCGCTGGGATGTCGTGGGTGGCACGTGGGTCCAGCCCGACACGAACATGCCGGCCACGGAGACGTTCCTGCGGCATTTCGCACTGGGCCAGGCGTACTTCGCGAGCCGGTTCGGTATCCGTCCGCGTGTGGCCTGGGCCGCCGATTCGTTCGGCCATAGCGCCGGCTTGCCGGAAATCCTGGCTGCCGCCGGCATGGGGGGGTTCTCGTTCAGCCGTCCCGCGCAGAACCTGCGGCCGCTGGCCAAGACCGCGTTCTGGTGGGAGGGGCCGGGCGGGAGTCGCGTTTTGGCCTATCGCGTCCCGGATGGCGGCTACTGTTGCGACCGCCATTCAATCGACGGCAAGCTGAACGGCACGCTGGAGTTGGCGCGCCAATCGGATCTGCGCAACGTAGGTGTCTACTTCGGACTCGGCAACCACGGCGGCGGCCCGACGCGGCGGCAGATTCTCGATGTCTATGCCTGGGCCCAGGCGCATCCGGAGATCGAGGTGCGCTTCTCCACGCTGCACCGGCTGCTCGATGCGGTGCGGGCCGAAGCGCGTAAGCAAGGCGACGGGTTCCTCCCGGTGCACCGGGGCGAACTGAACTTCTGCCTGCGCGGTTGTTACGCGTCGCAGCTCGGGTTCAAGACCCTCTATCGCAAGGCCGAGGCGCTGGTGAACCGGGCGGAACGCGTGGATGCGCTGGTGTCTGCGAGGTTCGGACGCAAGCCGGCGGATCTCCAGGCCTCCTGGGAAGCGGTGCTCTTCAACTCGTTCCATGACATCCTGCCGGGCAGTAGCATCGAGCGCGCCTATGACGATCAGCGCGAGTGGCTGGGCGGGGCGATTCATGCGGCCCGCGGCGTGGAGCATACGGCCCTCAACGCGCTGACTGCGCGCCTGGACACCCGCGTGGTGCTGCCCACCGGGGATATGCCCGGGCCGGCCGTGTTTGCCGTGTTCAACCCGCATCCGCACGAGTACCGGGGACCGGTCGAGCTGGAAGCCTCGCTCGACTATCGGCCCATGTGGGGGTACCACAACCGGGCTGCCGAGTTGCCGGTGGAAGTACGCGGGCCGGACAAGAAACCGCTTTCGCATCAGGCCATCCAAACCGAGCACTCGAGCATGCCTGCAATTCCGTGGCGGTGGCGCGTTGTCCTCTCGGCCACGCTGCCGCCCCTGGGGTGGAGCGTTTTTGAGATGCAGTGGATGGAAGGTGCGCGCAAGCCGAAGACGCTGGCGCCGGTGCTGGCAGAAGGCAACCGGATCTCGAACGGCGTCTACACCGTGTCCGCGGAGAAAGGTGCAACCGGGGTGCAGATCCTGCTGCGCGGCAAGCCGGTCTTTGGTGCGGCCGGGTTGCATGCGATCACCGTGGACGATCCCTGGGGGTCATGGGGAAACATGGAGGAACTGCCGGAGGCCATGAACCTTTCGGAGGTGCGGCACAACTGGACCGTGACGCAGGTGGAGATCGTGGAGCCCGGGCCCGAGCGCGCCGCGTTGCGCGTGCGCCTGGAGGGCGGGGCGTCGAGGCTGGACCTCACGGTTGCGCTCAGTCGCAAGCGCGGCGCAGTGGATGTGGCGGCGCGCCTTTTCTGGAACGAGCGTTCGGCGCGGCTCAAGCTGGTCATGCCCGTCGGTGCCACCGCTGCAGAGTACGAGGTCCCGGGTGGCACGGTGCAGCGTGGCGAATTGGGTGAAGTGCCGGGCGGTCGCTGGGTGCGGACGCGCGGGGCCAAGCTTGGCTTTGCCAGCGATGCGCTCTATTGTTTCGATCTGACAAAGGGCGACCTCCGCGCCACGCTGGTACGCGCCTCGCGCTACGCCAACGATGTTAAGACCGCGCCGGACGCGGAGTATCGGCTGCCGTCCACGGACGTGGGCGAGCACCGCTTCCGGTTTGTGCTGACACCGGGCGGGCAGGAGTTGCCGCGCCTGGCGACGGAGCTGGAGATGCCGCCGGTGGCGGTGACAGCTGCGCCGCACTCCGGTGAACTGCCGCGTACCGGTTCGCTGGCGGCGCTTACGCCGGAGACGTTCCGGCTGCTGGCTATCAAGCCGGCGCAGGATGGCAAAGGGTGGATCGTGCGAGTGCAGGAGACGGCTGGCAAGGACGGTCGCCCGGTGCTGACCTGGCTGGGCAACAAGGTGAAGCTGGATGTGGTGGCGGCGCACCGAATTGCTTCCTGGCGCTTGCGCCAGAAAGGAGGCCGGTGGTTGGCGGAGCGGGTGTCGGCGCAGGGATAGGGCGAAGCATAGGGCGAGGAAGTCGAATGAATCGATTCAATCGATTCATTCGATTTGAAAGGCACGAAACAGGCACACAACAGGCGCATGAATCAGGAGGATGATCGTCATGGCGGTGCTCTTCAACCGCTGGCATCGCGCGATTCTGGCTTACAGGGGAATCCGCTCCACCCTCGCACAACTGAAAAAGCGCGGGATCGGGTGGCGGGTCTACCTTTTGCATCACAGCCTCTTTGCGGATGCGCACCGGGCTGAGTTCGGGCCGCTGGGTTCGACGGGCAATCTGGCCTTCATGAAGGCTGACGGAAGGATTCGGCCCGGCCACGGTGTGTTTAACGAATAGGAGAAAAGAATTCAATGACATCACGTGAGCGTTTCATTGCCGCTCTGGAACGGCGGCCGGTGACCGGGCGTGTTCCGCATTTTGAGCTGGTCTTCTTCCTGACCATGGAGGCCTTTGGGAAGGTGCATCCCTCGCATCGTAACTACGCGCAGTGGGATCAGATGGAGGAGAAAGAGCGCCAGTTGCATCGGCTGGACATGGCCGATCTGTATATCGCCACGGCGGAGCGATACGAGCATGACGCCATCTTCCTGCATCCGAACCCGGGCAGCGACGAGGAATGCCTGCGGCTGGTGGACGTGATCCGCGAGAAGACCGGGGACCGCTACTTCCTGATGTTGCACGGCGACTGCACCTTTGGTATTCCGGGCGGTGACGGCATGTTGACGTTCGCATGCCGAATGGCGGATGACCCCGAGAAGCTCAAGAGCGAAGCCGCTGACGCTGTGGAACATGCGCTGGCGAGGGGCGAACGGTTCCGTCGCCATGGCGGGCTGGACGGGTTTGCGCTCTGTTCGGACTACTGTTTCAACACCGGTCCGTTTCTGAGTCCCGGACAGTTCGGCGAGTTCGTCACACCTTATCTTGCCCGGCTGATCGCCGGATATCGCCAGCAGGGGTTCTACACGATCAAGCACACGGACGGCAACATCATGCCGATCCTCGACCAGCTTGTGCAATGCAATCCGCACGCGTTGCATTCGCTCGATCCGCAGGGCGGCGTCGACATTGCCGAGGTCAAGCGCCTGTACGGAAAACAGGTGGCGCTCATTGGCAATGTGAACTGCGGGCTGATGGACACGGGGACGGACGAGGAAGTGCAAGCATCGGCTCGGTACGCCTTGAAGCACGGGATGCCTGGCGGCGGGTACATCTTTTCGACGAGCAACTGCGTATACACGGGAATGCGCCTGGCCCGCTACGAGCTGATCCTGGACGTCTGGCGGCGCGAAGGGATCTACAAGAATGACTGAGACAGGCTTTGTTTCAAACAGCGATCGCGCCGGTCAGATCCAGTTTGAAGGCTCGGAAACAGCCGAGCTGTTCGCAAAAGAGGTGGCCGAGTCGTTCGCGGGCCTGCTGACGTACAACTTTGTGCAGGCGGACGGCGCGTTCCCGACCGGCTTTCTGCATGCTTCGCCCGAGGGGCAGTTGTGTCATGGCCAGATGTGGACCCGCGACGCGGGCACGTTCCTGCGCGAACTGGTGATGTGGGGATGCTTTGAGCATGCGAAGCAGGTAGCGGAGTGTCTGATCCGGTTGGTCGCGAAGAACCCGGACGGGTTCCACGCCTACCCCGAGTCGTTCAAGGGAAACACTCCCGAAGCCGGCCGCGAGATCGACGGCACGTCGGCGATTGCAATCGGCATGGTGCTGTTGTGGCAACGGCTGCCGGCTGCCGATCCGATGAAGGCGCGGCTGTACGAGTTCCTGCACCAGCCGGCGTCCCCGGTGCGGTTCCTGCTGAATGATCTGGAGCAGGGGCCGCTGGTGCGGGGCACAGGGGAGTTCGGGTCGGGCTGCACGATCAACGACGTGGCGTGTAATGTGGTGCAAAACAGCATGGTGGTGCTGGCGCTGTCCATTGCTGCGGACATGGAGCAGGCCGCGAACGATCCACTGACGGCGGACCTGTACCGGGCAAAAGTGCAGACGCTGCGCGCGAACATGGAGAAGCATCTTGTTGATTCGGAGGGCGGCTGGATCTGGTGTGTGAATCCCGACACGCTCAAGCCGGAGCCGCAGAGTATCAACAGCCCATGGATCCGGGGCTTCGGCGGGATTAACGGCGTCGCGTGCATGTACGCCGATGTGTTTGGCTTCACGCCCACGGCCGATCCATGGCAGGGCATTGCACACGGCCGTAAGACATTCGAGCGGCTCTACGCCTATCCGAAGCGGCGGGCTTTCTTCGAGAAGCACGGTCTGTGGGATCAGCTCGACGAGACTCCGCCAGAGGTCCGGCGGAAGGATCCTCGATGGAATCAACCGTACGACATTCCGGTCGACGGCGGGCTGACGAGTCCGTCCTACGGGCATGGCTACGCGCTGCAGACCATGTTGCTGTATGACATGCTGGAGATGGCGGACAAAGGGCTTGCCGGATTGGCGCGAGGTGTCTACCAGAATGGGCAGAAGCGGTCGCCTTACTACTTCTTCGAACGGCTCGGCTTGCTGCCGGATCGGGTCGTGAATGCTGGCGGGTGTGGGGAACTCAACCTGGTATGCGCCACCGAACCGCTGAAGGTGGCACGTTTGATCCTGGGGGTGGACGACAGCCGTGCGGACGAGACCCGGCTGGTGCCGCGTGTGCCGCCGTCCTGGAAGAGCGTGAAGGCCACTCACTGGCCGATCCGCACTTCGGCCGGCGTCGTTCGCGCCGATATCCAGGTGCAACGGGACGGCGACGCCCAGCGCATTACGATCACGGTTGCCGATGGACAGAAGATTCCGCGTTTGGCCACCCGGCGCGGAGTCGGCGCCGAATGGGAGCACCATGTGGATGTGGCATGACCGGGGAGGGGCTATGGACGTTCTGGCGGCAGTGGAAACCGGCGACCTTCGACGCGGTCAGCGACGGCTGGTCGCCGTTGCGCTGGTGCCTGTTCGCCGATCCGCTGCACGGCTATTCCGGGCGCGAGATCACGATCGAAGCGGTGCTGGCCAACGAGGAGGTGCTCAAGCCCGGCGAGTATCCCGTGCGGTTCCGGGGGGCCGGCATGCCTCGTGTGGGTGGAGTACCTGAACATGGCGTCGAAGGATGTGGTTGCGGCGTACGGCGGGGTGGAGCAGGCGGGGAAGGTCAAGAAGTAAACAGTGAACCGTGAACAGTGGACAGTAAACAGTGAATAGTGAACAGTGAACAGTGAATAGCGTCTTAATCTCGGGTCTTTATCTTTCCGGGAGAGATTAAGACTGGAAATTATGACCGGAGACAAAGACCGGAGATGAAGAAAGGAAGGTCAGCTATGAGCACACAGCGATTCACCAAACGGATTTCCCTGCGGAAGACGTTCGCCAGGGAGGCAGAATGAAGAAACTATTTGCCGTCTTTCTGCTTGTGCTGCTCGGCCTTTCCGCGGTGGCGCTGTGGCTGAAGCCGAGCCGCGTGCGCAATGGCAAAATCGTGCTTTCGTACGCCTGTCCGGAATTCTGGGCCAAGCGCGAGCAGGTGGATCTGTTCAATCGCCTGAACCCCAAGTACGAGGTGCAGATTGACGCCGGTAACTATGACATGGACAAGGTGATTGTGCAGTCGGTGGCCGGTGTGGGCCCAGACCTGTTCAACGCGTATGCGGCGGAACAGGCCGCGGCATACGTCAAAGCCGGCATCGCCTGGGATGTTACCGATGCCATGAAAGCGGCCGGTATTGATGTGGCCGGGAGCACGTGGCCGGCGACCCATGCGTTCACACTGTTCGACGGCCGCGTATACGGCTTTCCCTATTCGGCATTCGCGGAGGTGTTGTTCTACAATAAGGACATCTTCGACCGGATGAAGATTCCGTATCCCACGGGAACGCTCCAGCGCGCCGAGTTTCTGGATCTGGCCCAGCGGTTGACGGTCCGCGATGAAAGCGGCCGCGTGCGGCATTACGGGTTCCTGTTTCCGTCCTGGCAGTTCTGGCGCGATCTGATCCGGCAATGGGGTGGGCGGATCTTTTCCGCAGATGGCACGCGGTGTGAATTCGATTGTCCGGAAAACATCGCGGCGATTCAGTTCATGCAGGACCTGATCTGGAAATACGGCGTATCGCCCAGTCCCGAGCAGGAATCCGGGATGGCCACGACGGGCGGTTGGGGATCGGGCAACATTACCTGGTTCGGCTCGGGCCGGGCGGGCCTAACGATGGGCGGACGACACTATCAGGTGGCCTACCGGCAGAAGGACCAGTATCCGAACCTACGGATCGGGATCGTAGACTGCCAGTTCGGTCCGATACGGGCCAGTTCGGGCTACGCGGGGTGCGTCATGATCAACCGGTACAGTCCGTTGCGCGACCACGCGCTGAACTACCTGAAGTTCATGTCGGGGGATACGTTCAACGAGCTTGTGAACAGTCAGGCTGACGGGCTGGCGCCGGTCAAGCACTTCGCCTACACAGAAGCGTTTCTCCACAACCCCGCGCATCCGGAAGAGGATCAGAACGAGGTGTGGCGCGGGGTTCTTGAGATTGCAAAACCCGACGAGACCTGCGCGTTTGTCAATGAGGCGGTGGCAAACCGCATCATCAACGAACAGCTCGATCTGGTCCGGAACAACCAGAAGACTGCGGAAGAGGCCCTCAAGTCCGCTGCGCGGCAAATCAATGCGAAGATTGAAAAGAATCTGAAGAAGAACAAAGAACTGAAGGCTCGTTACGACGCCATCCGGGCGGGGAAGAGTTCAGGATGCAAAGATCCCCGGCGAGCCCATGGTCCGGCGGTAGGCCGACGGGAGCATCCCTTTCCAGCGGCGGAACTGTCGGAAGAAGTGGCTCTCGCTGTCGAAGCCGCAGGATTGGCAGATGGCGCTGGTCTTAAAATTCGACGTGGCCAGCATGCGTGCGGCGCGCCAGGGATCGCCTTCGCCCAGATCTCCCGTTTGGGAGTCGGGGCTACGGCGCGCCAGGGACGCGGGGTGCCAGCGGACAGGAGTCAGTGTGTCGTTGTCTTGAGTCTTAATCTCCGGTCCTAATCTCCAGTCTTAATCTTTCTGCGGAAAGACAAAGACCCGAGACAAAGACCGGAGATTAAGACCTGAGAAGGAAGCGGTGGTGATCGTGACGCGGTGACCGCGTGACTCGATGACGCCGGGAGGCGCTGAACCATGGGCTGCGGCGCGGCGGGACGCCGCTGCCCTACCTGATCGCTTCGCGCTGATGGAACAGGGAATGCGCGAAGCGGGTAGGGCGACGGCGTCCCGCCGCGCCGCAGGCCAATGGAGAAGGGTTCAGGGTTCAGGAGAAGGGTTCAGGGTTCAGATCGTTGTCGCAATCTAGCAATTCTAATTATGGTACATCTGTACAGTCGAAATCGAAATCGCTATCGCTATCGGGGTCGAATTCCTTGCTTTCTCGTCGATTTCGGTCCCGATCCCGATTTGGATCCCGATAGCGGCTGTCATAATTAGAATTGCTGGTCGCAATCTTTGTCGACAACGATTGTGACAACGATTATGACAACGATTGGACGACAACGATTGAGACTAGGAGAAAGACAATATGACATCTCGTGAGCGACTCTTGACTGTCCTGCGTGGCGGAATACCGGATTGCGTGCCGGTGGCACCGGATTTTTCGAACATGATTCCGGCCCGGCGGACCGGCAAACCGTTCTGGGATCTCTATCTCCGCAACGACCCGCCGATCTGGGAGGCGTACATTGCCTGCGCCAAACACTTTGGCATCGACTCGATGATGGACGGATATTTTCCCTTCCGCTGGCCGAGCGACGGGGTGGACCCGCGGCCGTGGGAACCATTCATTGTCTTTCGCGACGCAGAGCGGTTGGTGACCCAGGCGAGCTACCTGGAGAACGGCAAGCGGGTGTGGCAGGAGCACGTCAATGTGTACTATGTGGCCGATCCGCCGACCTGTTGGCTGAATCCGGCCAAGATCGACCTGCCCGCCGTGCCGACCTGGTTTGAGCCGGTCGAGGGGATCCGGCCGGTTGACCTGGGCGTGACCGGCCTGCGTCGCGTCAAGGCGTTGTTGGGCGACCAGGGGCTGCTGGGCGTCTTCATTACCTTCAGTTGCATCACCGGCAACGAGGAGATGATCTACCACTTCACCGACCATCCGGAGCAGTTGGAGCAGGTCAGAGCGGACCGCCTGGCTGAGGTGGAGCGTCGTTTCGCGGATCTGATGGCCATGCGACCTGAGGATCGTCCGGACTTTCTCTGCGTGGGCGGTTCGGGAACGCTGGTCTACCAGACGCCGGATTTCTTCCGGCAGAACGCGTTACCGGCGGTGAAGCGCGCCATTGAGCTGGCCACGGCCGCCGGCATTCCGACGCACGTCCACTCCTGTGGTCCCGAGAAGGAACTGGTGCGGATGCTGACCGAGGAGACCTCGCTTACAGTCATTGATCCGCTGGAAATCCCGCCCATGGGCGATTGCGATCTGGCCGAGTTGAAGCGGCTGTATGGGCAAAAGATCGTGCTGAAAGGCAACCTGCATACGACCGAGGTGATGCTGCGGGGGCGGCCGGAGGATGTGGTCGCGGCGGCCCGCAAGGCGATTGATGACGCGGCCGCGGGCGGGCGGTTCATCCTCTCCACCGGCGACCAGTGCGGACGCGACACACCGGACGAGAACCTGCGGACCATGATCGAGACGGCGAGAACGGATGGGAGGTATTGAGCGGAAAGTGTTATCGGGAGGCGGATCGTTGTCGCAATCGTTGTCGCAATCGTTGTCGCAATCTTTGTCGACAACGATTGGGACAATGATTGAGACAATGATGGGAGATCGGTTTACGACTACGGCGACGACTACGGTCTACGTGGAGAGGATGAACAATCATCCATCGCTGGCACGCGGATGCGCGTGGATTGGCAGCGCTTGATATCGGGGTACAATTTGGCAAAGCAACTGATGAGGGCTGTTGTCCGCAAGTGAATCTTAGTCCTGATCTTGGTTTATTATGCGGGTTGGAACTGCCGGAATCACGGTGGCTGGCGACGGGGATGTGGAAGTGTATGTGGAGAAAAACCATGCGACGGAGACGTTCTACGTTGACGATGTCAAGGGTGTACGATACTATGAAACGCAACCGGCAACCGTCTTGTTTCCCACCGTAGATACGGCTTCCAAATCTGCGAACATCTGCGTAATCTGCGGACAAAAAGCAAACCAGAAGGAGTTCATCAGTTATGCACACGGCAGATATGAAAGACGAAGCACTGGTGGCGCAGGAGGCGAAGCTGCGCGATCACCCGTTGTTGCGCCGTTTTGCCGAGTCACGGCGGAAGATGGCCGCGGATCCGTACCGCCCGCTCTATCACTTTGTCAGCCCCGAGAGCACACTGAACGATCCGAACGGGCTCTGCTTCTGGAACGGGCAGTGGCACCTGTTCTACCAGGCCTATCCGCCGGAGAACCCCAACCAACACTGGGGCCATACGGTCAGCGACGACCTGATCCACTGGCGCGACCTGCCGTACGCCATCAAGCCGGGGCCGGAAAACGCCTGCTTTTCGGGTTCGACGCTGGTCGAGTCCAACCGCGTCATCGCCATGTATCATGGCACAGGGCAGGGGAACATGGTGGCCATTGCCAGCGATCCCTTGCTGTTGGATTGGGAAAAGCTCACCGGGAAGCCGGCCATTCCATCGGCGGGCGCGCCTTGCACGATCTTTGATCCCTGCATCTGGAAGAAGGACGGAGTCTACTACTCGCTCTCCGGCGGGACCCTGCCGCCGGGGCCGAGGCGCCCGGCCGAGTTCCTGTTTAAGTCGACCGATCTCGTGAAGTGGGAGTACCTGCATCCCTTCGTCGAGGGCGACGTCTTTTCGTTGGTTGGCGATGACGGTGCCTGCCCGTATTTCTGGCCGCTCGGCGACCGGCACATCCTGCTGCACTTCAGCCACATGAGCGGCGCCCACTACCTGCTCGGTGACTACGACAAGGCGCGCGACAAGTTCGTTGTCACCGCGGGCGGGCGCTTCACCTTCGGCGCCTTTTGTCCCGGCGGTGTGCATGCGCCCTCGGCAACCCCCGACGGCCGGGGCGGCGTGATCGTCATCTTCAATGTCAACAGCGCCAAGCCCACGCCGGGCTGGGACCAGATCATGAGCCTGCCGCGCCGCCTGACGCTCGTCGGCAAGAACGGACTCGGCATAGAGCCGGCCGGTGACATCGCCTCGCTGCGCGGGACGCACCGGCATCTCGGCGAGACCGTGCTGCCGGCGAACCGGGAGGTGGTGCTCGAGGGTGTCCAAGGCATCGCGCTTGAGATCACCGTCGAGATCGACCTCCGGAAGTCACCGATGGTTGAACTGAACGTCCTGCGCTCGCCCGGCAAGGAGGAGTTCACCCGCATCGCCCTCTTCAAGCAGCGCGGCTACCAGAATTGGGACCGTTTCAAGGACTGGAACAAGTGGTTTGAGAGCTGTGACAGCGTGGTCACGCTCGACAATGCCTACTCTTCGGAATTGCCGGACGTGACGTCGCGTGCCCCCGAATCCGCGCCGGTCTGGCTGGCGCCGGACGAACCGATCAAGCTGCGCATATTCATCGACAAGAGCGTGGTCGAGGTCTTTGTCAACGGCCGTCAGTGCGTGGCGGCCCGCGTGTACCCCGGCCGCGCGGACAGCCTGGGCGTGTCGCTGCGCGCCCAGGGGAGCGACGCGGTGTTGAAACAACTCGACGCCTGGACGATGAAGAGCATTTACGCGGAGTAGCGGGCATGAATGACATCAATGAACCCGGCGCTTTTCATTTGGGCTGTAACTACTGGGCCTCGCATGCGGGTACGCGCATGTGGGCCGACTGGCAGTCCGAGGTGGTGGATCGCGACTTCCGGATGCTGGCGGAGAGCGGTCTGCAGACGATCCGGATCTTTCCCCTCTGGCCGGACTTTCAGCCGATTCATGCGCTCGGGACGGCGTGGAATCCGACCCAGGAGTTTCGCTTGGGCGAGGAGCCATTGCCGAACGACGCCGTGGGCCAGGCCGGGCTTTCGGCAGTCATGCTGGAGCGCTTTGCCACCTGTCTCGACCTGGCGGAGCGCCACGGGTTGCGCTGCATCGTGGGGCTGGTCACGGGTTGGATGAGCGGCCGCCTCTTTGTGCCGCCGGCGCTGGCGGGACGCAATCCGCTGACCGATCCGCTTTCGATCCAGTGGCAGGTGCGTTTTGTGCGCGAGTTCGTCGGCGCGTTCAAGGGGCACGCTGCGGTCTGTGCCTGGGACCTCGGCAACGAGTGCAACTGCATGGGCGCCGCCACACGCGAACAGGCCTTCGTCTGGGCCGCGTCCATCACAAACGCCATCCGTGCCGCCGATCCGTCGCGTCCGGTGGTTTCGGGGATGCACAGCCTGACGCCGGAAGGCGCCTGGACCATGCAGGATCAGGGCGAACTGACCGACCTGCTCACCACCCACCCGTACCCGCCGTTTACGCCGCACTGCGGCCAGGATCCGGTAAATACCATCCGCGGCATTCTCCATGGCACGGCCGAGTCGCGCTTCTATGCCGACATCGGCGGCAAGCCCTGCCTCTGCGAGGAGTTCGGCACGCTCGGGAACATGATCGCCGACGAGGCCACGGCCGCGGACTACGTGCGGGCTTGCCTCTTCTCGTTGTGGGCCAATGACTGTCATGGCGCACTCTGGTGGTGCGCCTTTGACCAGGGGCATCTGGAACATGCGCCCTACGACTGGTGCGCGGTCGAGCGCGAGTTGGGGCTCTTCGGTACGGACGGCCGTCGTAAGCCGGTGGCGGGTGTCTACCGCACATTCCGCGCCATGCTCGACAAACTGCCGTTTCAGACGCTGCCGCAGCGGCGGACCGAGGCGGTCTGCCTGCTCACGCGCGACCAGGATCACTGGGGCGTGGCCTACAGCGCCTTCATCCTGGCCAAGCAGGCCGGCTTCGATCTGACGTTCCGCTATGCCGGCCAGACTCTGCCGGACGCGCCGGTCTACCTGATGCCCTGCATCAAGGGGCTGGAGGTCCTCTACCGCCGTCATTGGCCGGCCCTGCTCGAACGGGTGGCGGCGGGCGCGACGCTCTACCTCTCGCTGGACGATGCGCTCCCCAGCGGCTTCGAGGCGCTGACCGGACTACGGCCCACGGCCCGGGAGCGTCGCGCGGGTTATGCTGCGGTCACGCTCGACGGGATTCCTGGTCAACCCGTCATTCCCGGCACCGGCGGCTACCGGCTCAATGCCACGCCGGTTGGCGCCAGCGTGCTGGCCAGCGAACCGGATGGATCCCCGCTGCTGACCGAATTTCGTTTTGGCAAGGGGCGGGTGATCTTCCTGGGCGTGCCGTTGGAAATGACGCTGACGACCACACCCGGTGTCTTTCACGGTGCCAACGCCTCAACGGCCTGGCAGCTCTACAGGTACGTTGCCGAGGGGGCGATGCAGGGGCGCGTCGCGCGCAAGGAAGAGCCGCTCTTGGCTCTGACCGAACATCCGGTCAACGAGACCGAGCGCATCGTGGTGGCGGTGAATCAGTCGTCGGGGTCGCTCAACACGGGGGTTCGATTGGCCGACGGGTGGCGCCTGGCCGAGTGTCTGCATGGCATGGCGCGTGTCGAGGGCCGGGAGATCCTGCTCGATCTGCTGGCGTGTGATGGGGCGGTGTTGCGGTTGGAGGGGAAGGGTGAGCGGGCATGAGTTTCTGGAAGGCACTTCCAAATTGGGCGCATGGCAGTTCTGATGAGGTCGTTGATTCGTAATCATAATCGTAATCGTAATCTTACTTTGACCATGCATGCGACGTTGGCGGTGAGGCGACGGTATCCCGGCGCCTCCATCGCCTTGTTGGGGCTTCTCCTTTTCAAAATCGAAATCGAAATCGGGACCGGGATCGGGATCGACTTTCTCCGGTTTGGTTCCGTAAGGCACGGATTTTTCCGCGACGCAGTAGCCTCATCCTCCCAGGCGACTCAAGGGACGGGCATTCCAGCAGCCCGGCTCCGTTTCGGTTGACGATTACGGCGACGATTACGGTGGACGATGAGAGAGCCTCTCCGCGTAAACCGTAATCGTCGCCGTAGTCGTCCACCGTTCTCCAATCGTTGTCATAATCCTTGGTCTCGATTCTTGTCGACAACGATTGCGACAACGATAGAGACGCCCAACGCCCCGCTTCCCTGAGCGAGCCTCTCGTCCTCGTCCTCCCAGGCGAGAACGGTGTTGGGTTTATCAGCAAATGTAAGCCTCCATATAGGGCTTCAGTTGCTCAATTTCGAGCCTCCAGCTACGCGAATGGTTGAGGCAATACCGTAGCCAACGGACGAATTGGAGGCTGCGTT
>Ga0268276_1002114_pt1 | contig 17637 bp, 19 predicted proteins | sample saktaG_4_FD_190145 | JGI IMG/M metagenome (GOLD analysis project Ga0268276, IMG submission 190145) | Saline water microbial communities from Sakinaw Lake, British Columbia, Canada - sak_2010_1_5_45m | ecosystem: Environmental > Aquatic > Non-marine Saline and Alkaline > Saline ...
TACTTTTTTACCTAACTCATTTTCGCCAGGCTAACTCACTTTTTTTGTTTTCCATATTTTCATCTCCATCATCAGCAAACAAGGAATCAAACCTTGGTTTAATAAGTAAAAAACTTATTTGTGTTATCACTACACCATTCGCCCTGTTAGTTTTTTGGGAAAATAGAATAGTGGTCACCACATTAAAGTTTTAATCCTCAAGTCAGAGAAGTAAGTATAATTAATTATTTTTTGGTTGATTGTCTGAAGGCCAGACCTGGTGAGCCTATAATTAGATGAAAGGACTCCAGACAAATTTTTCAACCAAATTAACTTTCATAACATACCTTCATCACTGTCTATTATTAAATACTTTGAAGAGATGGGTGTAACATTTAGTACATTAAATTAGAGTTGTTTTTTCTGAATAGAATATAATTTGCTATTGCTTCGTCTATTTGAGCTTCAATTAATTTAACATATTTTTCTTTTCCAAGGATATTTGTTTTTTTTAGAGCTTCAAGTTCTTTTGTTCTTTCACTTATTAAAGAAGGAACTTCTTTTGCTACGCCTTTAATGTGACGAAGTAACATTTCAGCTGTTGCTGCTCTTGGGGAAATATTTACAAAAGCATCTCCTTCTTCTTTTGAGTTGTAACTCATTTTTCTTAAAGTTTTTCCTCGTTGAGTTAATTTCTCTGCTAAAAGCAACGCTTTTTTGTGTCCCTCTTCTCCAAAAGAATTTGCAATTTTTAATATTAATATTTCTAATTGTGGTCTTAATTCAATATTTGTTCCTTTTATGAATTGTTGTCTGTGGAGTAATACTGCCTCAAATGATTTTTTTTGTTGAATAGTTAAATTCATTCTTTCGAATGGTTTCATTAAATATTTTAGTGAAAATCTTGTTGCAAGTTCAGTAGCATTTACTTTTGCTCCAGTTCTTAACATTACATTATTATGAGATTCTAATACTGGGATTTTTTCTCCCAAATTTAATTCTCTTTTTTGTTTTAATCTGTGCACAACTTGTCTTATTTTTTTTCTAGTTATTCCTCCTGTTGTTCCTAATATAATTGCACTTCCATAAAAACCAGGTTTTCTTGTTTTTTCTCTTATTGCATTGAATTTTTTGAGCATCTCTGCTCTCCCTTTTGGAGTAAGTGGCATAATATACTATTCAGTTCATTTAGTTAAAAACATATTTGTTCAGATTTTTGTCTTTTAAGGTAAGCCTTTTAATTCATTCTTTTAAGGGTTATATTTATGGAAAATGATTTAGTAAAAGCAAAGAAAGACAATTTGCAAAAGTTGGTTGATAGTGGGATAAATCCTTACCCTTATGCGTTTGATGTTACTATTTATTCCAAAGAATTGCTTGAAAAATTTGTTTCTTTAAAGAATGAGGAATTTGGTCCAGAATTTAATATTGCTGGTAGAGTAATGGCAAAAAGATCTTTTGGAGCAATTGCTTTTTTGAAAGTTGCTGATACAAAAGGAACAATTCAATTTTTTATGAAAAAAGGTGACACTCCTGAAAATGCATTTAAGTTACTTGAATCAATTGATTTAGGGGATATTGTTGGATGTAAAGGAAAGGTTTACCGAACTCAAAGAGGAGAATTATCTTTAATGGTTAATAATTTAGAAATGTTATGCAAAAGTATTTTGCCTCTTCCTGAAAAATTCCACGGACTTCAAGATATTGAAATTAGACAAAGACAAAGATATTTGGATTTAATTATGAATCCTGAAGTGAAAGAAGTTTTTATTAAGCGAACAAAAATCATTTCTGCGTGGAAAGAATTTTTGAATGAAAAAGGATTTTTGGATGTAGAAATTCCAGTACTTCAACAAAATTATGGTGGAGCAACTGCTAGACCATACACTACAGTTTCAAATGCTTGGAAATCAACTTTCTATTTGAGTATTTCTCCAGAATTATATTTGAAAAGATTGTTAGTTGGTGGATTTGATAAAGTTTACACTGTTTGTAAGAACTTTAGAAATGAAGATGTAGATAAAACTCACAATCCTGAATTCACAATGTCAGAATTTTATCAAGCTTATACTGATTTGAATGGAATAATTTCTCTAACAGAACAAATGGTTGAATATGTTGCAGTAAAAGTAAACGGAACAACTAAAGTTACTTACGAAGGAAAAGAAATTGATCTTAAAGCTCCTTGGAAGAGAATAAAGATGCTTGATGCGTTAGGAGAAAAGTTAGGTAAAGCAGTTAAGACAATGCCTCTTGAAGAATTACTTGATATTGCACGAACTGAAAAAGTTGAAATTAATGAAGATGACAAAAAGTGGGGTCTTGTTGTTGCAAAATTATTTGAACACTATTGTGAAAGCGATTTGATTCAACCAACTTGGGTTGTTGAATATCCAAAAGAAACTACTCCTCTTTGTAAACCTTCAAGAGAAGATCCAGAGTTATTAATTGAACGAACTGAAGGATACATTAATGGTCACGAAATTTGTAATGGTTACTCTGAATTAAATGATTCAATTTTACAAAGAAAATTCTTTGAAGAACAAAAAGATCAAGGCAGAGCAAAAGGAGAAAATCCTCCACTTGATGAAGATTTCTTAGATGCAATTGCATACGGAATGCCTCCAGCTGGTGGAGTGGGGTTAGGACTAGATCGATTAGTAATGATACTAACAAATTCTTCAACAATAAGAGATGTAATATTCTTCCCACAAATGAAACCTGAAAGAAAAGAAGAAGAAATTGTTAAAAAAGAATAAGTACAATTGACGAAAAGTTAGTTTTCTTTATCTATATCCATTTTGAATTTCTATAAATGGATGATTCTTTTAGACAATTTGAATATTTTCTTGATTCTAAAGAAGAAAACAAAATTTTTGTAAAATTCAAAAACAAATTAGATTCATCAGAAATTGAAGACTTTGTTATAATTTATTTTACCTTAATTGATGAAACTTTTGTTCAAGTTATAAGGTATGATTTTTCTTTAAGGGAAAAATTTCATGTTCATCACTTTTTTGATAAGAGAAAAGTCTATTTTGATGAAAAGCCAAGCTTTGAAACATTGTTTAATTTGTGTGAAGATTTAGAGAAATGTTGGCACAAATATTTAATAAAATTCAATAACAGATAAATATTTATATAACTTATGGGGTTATATATATGATAAGTATGAAACAAGTTATAATCAAAATTGGCAAAGATCCTAAACAGGATTTACTCAAAGCCGCGCACGACCCAAATGTCCTAAAAGCTGGGACTCATACTATTTATGTTAAGGACACAGCTCAAGCGCACAGACTACTTTCTCCTGAGAATATGAATTTATTGATGCACTCTTGGCGATTTGATGCGAGCCCTTGTGTATCTGATTTGGTAAAATCTACTGGAAGAAAACAAGAAGCAATTAGCAGAGATTTAATTCAATTAGAATCAATTGGTGCAATAAAAAAAATAAAAAAAGGGAGAAAAGTGTTCGTTGAACCAAAAATTGATTCGATTGAGATTAGGTTCAAATAGTTATTATTTGAAATTCGCTTTTTTACCAAAGTAAGGTAATATTTTTTCCCAATATTGTTTTACTAAAGTTTTATTTTTTATTATTGTAACTTTTATTTTTGTTTTTTCCATTAGTATTGTTTCTAAGATTCCACTATGTAATGCATCGGATAGATTTGTGTTAGAATATAATTTATCAAGTCTTGTTCTTAATTCAGGCGGGAGAAAAACATAAATTAAATAATCTCCAACAATAGCTAAATCATCTTCAATTTTGTAGTCAGCGTTTAGTAGTATTCCTTTAAATCCAGTTTTTTCATAGTATGCTTTAAGCCATTGATCAACTGGACTATTGCTTGGAACAAGAATATATGATTCGTGTGAACTCCCCATGTGAATAAATTTTTGGTAGCCTACATCATCAAATGATAATGGCCACCATAAGTGGGTAAGTATTCCTCCACCATAATTATGCTCGCAATCTTTGTATAATATATCTGAGGACATTAGTTGAAGCATGCTTTCTAATAATGTGTACAATTTGTCAAATTCCAGGGTTTGTTCAGCACTTTGTGTAGTTATATTTGCTTTAGTTTTTTGTTCAAATTTCTCTGCGAATTGCTTCAAATTGCTAATCCATTTATTACTTATTGAATATTTTGCTCCATTTTTCTCTGTAACTCCGTTTGAAGTTAGTTCATGTAAAGATTTGTGAGTTGCTTGATAAGAGAAAGTTTTATTTTTACATATTTTAGTATGAATTTCTTTTGCACTAAGTTCTTTTTCATCAACAAGTAGAGTGATTATTTGGTCTTTTAGAGAATCGGCGTTTAGTTGTGGTAAAGTTAGGTTGATTGACATAATTATTTGTCCTTGATATTTTTAGTTAAACCTATCGTTGACTTATAAACTTTACTTTTTTCAATTAAAGTGGATTAGTTTGTTTTATTGCTTTTTCATATGAATCCATTAATTTTTTTCTTAAAAATTCAGCTAATTGCGGATTTTTAGTTATTGTCACAGTTATATCCATTTCAGGTTCTTTTTTTAGTGCAAATTCTTTGAAAATATCTTCCATGTTTCTTAACTTGTTGTAGTATTTATCAACAATTTTTTTTGATTCTTCAGAAAAACGGATTTCAATTATGTATTCTCCGTTGATAAATAAATCTTCATCAATATCAACTTTCGTTCCAATTGGAGCACAAAGTGCATTAATTCGTTGGTATTGTTCGTGTATCCATTGACCCATAGGAGTATTTTTTCGTATCATGTTTATTGCTTCAGGATTATTTTTTACTGTTTCCATTAGTGTAAAAAAATCTCCAAATTTAAATTTGAATGGAAACCAACCATATTCTAAAGTGCAAATAAATCCTTTATCCTCTTTTTTTGATAATACACGGTCTCTTAATAATTCAGCCATGGAAACGCATAAAGTTGAATAGCTAGTGAATTTAAATATTTGTGGCTTTTCAGCATCTTTGTCGATTTTGAATTTTTTTGTTTTATCAATATAAGTTGTTTTAATTTGATTAAGTGCTTTTATTGAATTCTCTATCCACTCATTGTTAATTGAGTATTCTCTATTATTTTTCTCAAGTATCCCTGCGGACTCTAATTCATTTAACGTTTTATATATTGCTTGATAAGAAATAGTCTTGTTTTTTGATATGTTTGAATAAAGTTCTTTTGCAGTTTGCATGTTCTTTTGAGCTAATGAATTTATTATTTGGTCTTTTAATGAACCTGAATTAAATTGTGATAAAAGCAGATTGATTGCCATAATTATTTGTCCTTGATATTTTTAGTTAAACCTATCGTTAGGCTATAAACTCTAGTCAGTTAAACCAACCCTCTAAATTTAAATACCCCTTTAGCGTTCTATATTCAGATTTAAATGGCTGAAGAAATTATTCGAACCAAAACAGGAATCCAAGGGCTGGATAAAGCTCTAATGGGTGGATTTCCAAATGGGAATATGGTGTTAGTTTCTGGTGGAGCAGGAACAGGTAAATCAACTTTGTGTTTACAATTTATTGTTAATGGGGCAGTTCTTTTCGGAGAAAAAGGACTTTATCTTACTACTGAGCAAAGTAAAGACGAATTATACAAACAAGCTTCTATTTTTAATTGGAAATTACAAGATTTAGAACAAAAAGGATTAATAAAAATACTTTACTATGATCCGACTGATGGAGGGGCATTTCCTCAAACATTTAATGAGTCAGTTGAACAATTTAAACCAAAAAGAGTTGTAGTTGATTCATTAACTACTCTGACCGATTCTTTATTAATTTCTGGAATGTCTGATGATAAAGCTTTTTCTTTAGTTCAAATAGCAGAAACTGTGAATCCAATTCCTAGAACTGATCAAATAATTACAAAGCACGTTTTGTATAGTTTATTCAAAGTTTTGAAGAAATTCAAAACAACAACTCTATTAACAACAGAAATGCCTGAAGATGAAAAAACTTTGAGTGCTGATGGGGTAAGTGAATTTATTGCAGATGGTGTTGTATTACTTCACTATGTTGGAGTAGGTTCAGTTGATTTTAGAAGTTTAGCAATAAGAAAAATGCGTTACACTGATCACACAAAATCAACTCTTGCATATGCAATAGAACCAAGCGGAATTGTGATTAAGGAATCTGAGATTTAAGTTTTAAAAAGGTGTTTTTGTGCCTTTGCCCTTACAAGAAATTATACTGCAAGATCCTTTAATTACCATTATATTTTTTATTATTTCTTTTTTTTTAATGGGTGTTTTAGTAAAATTCATTGATGATGCCTTTGATGAAAAAACTTATTCTAGAAAGTTAGCTTTAATTTTATCTCCAATGACTGCTATTTATTGGGCTTTTGTAATGGCTCTTCACCCCGCAGCAGCATTACTACTAACAGCAATAACTCTTGGAGTTTTAATTAAAGGAAAAATTGACAATATCGCTTTTGTAATTGCAGTTCTTTGCATATATGTTGTTTACTTTTTTATAGGGGATTGGAAATTTGTTTTGGATCCAATTTATTTGATTCCTTTAGTTCTAATAACCATTGGCGGAGTACTTGATGAGATAGGTAATGATTTTGTTGACAAAAATCATTTATACAAAAAAGGGTTTCTTGGTAAATTAGTTCACTGGTTCTTTGAATACAGATTTGTAATGAAAATAGTTGTTTTAGTTTTTGCTTTATTAGGCACTTATCCAATGTTTTTCTTTTTTGCATTCTTCCTTTGGGACATAGGTTATGAGTTAGTAATGCACTACAGTAAACACGTTTTGCGAAAACGAAAGTTTTATTATGACCAAAGAGCTAGTACTTACTGACAAACATGGGTAAGAAAGAAGATGCATTAATTGTGCTAAATGATTTGCTTCAGCTTGATGACGTTCTAGCATGCATGCTTGCAAGAAAAGATCTTGGCGGAGTAGTTCCTGACAAAATGAAATTAAAAGACACTTCATTTTGGAATATTGTAAAAGAATCAACTGCCCAAGTATTTCCAATAATTGAAAAGTTTTATTTATATAAAGTAGAAAGAATAAATCTAGAATTAGGTGAATATATGATAATATTTGCGCCAGTTACTCAAACCTACTCTTTAATGGTAATAATACCCTCATTGGCAAACATGGGTTTAATTGATGTGGAAATTGAGAATACTAAGAGAAAGATAAAAGTAATACTTGATAGAAAAGATGAAGTGCAGGTGAGTTGATGAAAGTAGTTATTATTGGGATTGGAGCAGTTGGATCTGTTTTAGCTAAATTTTTATCTTCTGATACGAATGTTGAATCTATTGTTTGTGCAGATTTAAATTTGAATCGTGCAAAGAATTTTTTAAATTTTAAATCTAACAAAATTAAGTTAGTTGAAGTTGATGCTAATAATATGAAAAGTTTGATTTCAGTGGCAAATGGTTGTGATTTAATAATAAATACAAGTTTACCTAGGTTTAATGAAAATATTATGAAAGTAGCTTTAGAAGTAAAATCTAATTATCAAGATTTGTGTTCTCATTTAGATTCAGATAATTTTCCTGAACAATTCAAGTTTAATGAGCAGTTTAAGAAACTAGGGTTAGTTGCTTTGATAAATACTGGTATGGCTCCTGGAATAACTAATATATTAGCTAAGGATACAACAAATTTATTTGATGAAATTGATGTAATTAAAATAAGAACTTTGCAAAATCAAATCGCAATAACTCCAATTTTTGCACTTTCTCCAGAAATTATTATGGAAGAATCTTTAGAACCTGCTATAAAATTTGAAAATGGCGGGTTTATTAAAGTTAAACAATTTTCTGAATTTGAAGATTTTGAATTTTATCCTGGATATTTAAGATTTGTTTATTCAGTTTACGGTGATGAAATATCCACTTTATCAAGAAATTTAAAAGCGAAAACTATAAATTTTATGGCTGGTGGAACTGATATAGAATCATCAAAAGCTATGTTTGATTTGGGTCTTTTTAGTACAGATCCTATTAAGGTTAATTCGGTCGAGGTTATTCCATTTGAATTTTTATCTCAAATTCCTATTGATATTCCTACTCCTAAGGAAATGAGTGATTTAATTAAAAGTGGTGCATTTAAAGATTCAGAGATGCGACTTGCCGTTGAAGTTAATGGAAAAAGATTTGGTATAAAAATTAAAGCTAAATCTATGCTAAAGTTTCATTCTGCAAAAGAAATAAATATGAAATTCGAAGGGGCTAATTACATTTCATTTCCTACTGGGTTGGCAGCATATTGTTTTTCAAAAGTGTTAATTTCTATGGCAAAAAAAGGAGTATTTGCGCCAGAAAGTTTGCCTGATGAGTTGATAAGTTCTGTTTTGACTAATTTAATTTCTCATGGAGTTTCAATTGAGAGAAGTATTTCTTCTGATTATTAATCATTTTAATAAAGGGGATATTATATTTCTTGGTGGTATATGCCATACTTGATTTTTGTTAAATTCAAGTTTTTTATTAAAACTCTTTATGACATACATGCCTAAATCAATATTTGGTTCTAAATATCCTGCATTTATATGCGCTTTTTTTCTCCAAGATATATTTGTATCAAATACATCTGTTACAAATCCATTTGTTTGAATAGGGGAATTGTTTTTTTGATTTTCTTTAACCAATGTTGCTGATAATAATTCTGGGATATCAGTGTCCATAAATTTAGGGTCGATTACAATAGTTTCGGGTAAAATAGTATTGAAAATTTCCCAATCTTCTGTTAAACTTGGATTGCCATACATCCATCCACTCCAAGAACCTATTTGGAATGGGGCTGCAGCAATAATTGTACCTTTTTTTTCTAATACTATCCCACTCATTATATATTTTTTTGATAAATCTGAAAAAGTTTTTTTAGTGTAATTAATTATTAAGTCGTTAGGGTAACATAAGGGCATTAATTTTGATATTTGCAAATAATCTGAATTTTTAATTAATCTTACTTTTATGTCTTTGTAGTTTTTTATTAAAGCAAGTTTAACTCTGTTGTATAATTTCATTAAAATAAATTCAATTAAAAGTGTTTTTCCAGCTCTCCATTTAGTTGGACTATTTTTTATGTGTTCAAAACCTCCTGATATCCAATTTACTCCTTCTTTTGATAAGTAATCATTTTCTTTTATTAATTTTGAATAATTATTTTTATTTTTAATATAATCCCAACCTATTAAAAAATCATATTTTTTACTAATCATTAATTTTTCAAGTTCATTAAAAATAGCAAAAGTTATTTCATTTTTTGTCATGTCATATTTGGTAGAAGTACAATTATCGACAAAACAACCTCCTTTGTAAATTTTATTTTCCATTCTTGTTTCAATTGGTATGATTCCTATTGAAGCAACAAGTTTTTTTTCATTTATTGCTAAAAGTTGTATTGATGAAGGTTCATTTTTATAACGATCAATCCAGCTATGTTCTTTTACATATTCATATTCTTCTCTGTGCTTAAATACTGAATCAAAAAAAAGTGCGTTTAATTCATTTTCAAATGAAGTTGAATAATTTTTAAATTTTAAGTCCATAAAATCACTACATGATTACTGAATTAAAAGAATGTGTTCTTATCTCTGATTTTTCATTTGGTTTCTTATAATGTTCTCCGCCAAAAAATATTGTTACAAAAGGGGTATTATGCGTAACTTCAATAAGTTTATCTCGTTGAATGTGTATTTTTTTTCCAAGCGCTTCGAGTCCAGTTTCACAACCAGAAACAAACATTAAATTTCGTTTTACGTTAAAATATTTTTCTAATTTCAAAGGAGTTTCCAAAATGTATTTTCCACTTGAAGAAAGTATGTAACATTTATTTCCTATAATTTTATGCCCTAATAATATATTATTTCCATATATAGCCCCTATTGCTGTAGATGAGTTTGGCTTTTCTGTGAATCCAATAGGATAAAATAAAGTTGTTCGGTATAATAGTGATTTATCTTTAAAGGCTATGTCATCTAAACCTGTTTTTTCTAAAAATTTTTTTGTTGCAGGAGCGTGTTCAATTTCTTTTATAATTCTTCTAGATTTATCAGTTTTTGTAATTTCAAAATCAGTAGAAGCTTTTTGCATTTCTAAAAAACCATCTACTATAAGTTCATTATTTGTGTATATGCAAAGGCCTACAATAGAATTTGTTAACGTTTGATTTCCACAAAATTGATAATTACGGCTAAGGCTACCGTCATCAATACTTGCGCCTCCAATTAAATAATAATCTTGAAGTTGAGAATCAATTACATTTAATATCTCGTCATCTTTTGCTACTCCGTATCCAATTATTGATGTGAAAGGTAATAATTTGCAAAAAATATTTCCTATTTGGGTAGATTTGATTAAATTAATTTTTCGAACTATTGGTAAAGTCGGCATTGTTGGACCGGATGTAAATTCAATTAAAATTTTATTTTTATAATTAATTGGCTCAAGTTTTTTTATTTGAGAAACAATTTTTTTAGCTGCTTTGACCGGGTTTTGTTTAGTATTTTTTGCATATACACTTGTTATTTGTATTTCGTCTGAATGTATTAAAAGAATAACAATCCCTTGGGTCCCACATCCTGCATTAGTGATGTATCCAGGGGTAGTACATCCAATAAAAGGAGTATTAATTGATACCATTTTGAAAATAGTGTTTAGCATTTTTTTGAATCCATCATTTTTTTCATAATTAATTGTGGAAAAAACAAATCCTAAAGTAGGATCTCCTGAAAGATTTTTTCTTGCTGAATTAAATGCCTCTTTAACAGCTTCGACAACGTCAAACTTTTGGCTAATTCCTGAATAAGCTTCAAATACCATATCTGGTATTAGGCTTTCTATATTATTAAGCTTTATTTTTGTCTTAAATAAGTTAGTAGTTTCTTTGGAAGTTTTTCTTTGTGCTCTAAAAGTTCTTTTAATGCATTTTCACGTATTTTGTCGGCTAATGAACTGTCTTTTATTATAATCATTGGGATTTCATTGTGTTCTACAACAAAATCTTTTAACAAATTGACAACACTAAAATCATCCAAACTTTTGCAAGAATTGTACATTTGATCTAATTTGTCAAGTACTTTTTTTGGAAAAAATACTTGTTGTACATAATCTCCTTTTAGTATTATGTCAAAAGGTGATGTGGTTTTTGCACCATGTATAATTGGTTTTCCCATATCTAATAAAGGTTTTGAAAACATGTGGTCTAAAGGCGTATTTCCTTCTACGAGTTCAAAATAAGGGCAATTTTTCACTGTATCTTCTAAAAGGTCGTAGTCTTGTTTTGTCATTCCAAATAATGGCCAAGAATGTTTGAATATACACAACCCTATTTTATTTTCAGGGTTTTCAAAATCATGACTACATTTTATAACAAATTTTCCGACTTCAGCAAAACTATTAAAAACATATTTTTTTATTTCAGGGTGATTCGGTGTGCTATTTTTAGGTGTCTCTCGCATAGTTTTTGTAAAATTCTCAATCTTCTCCACCCATTCCTTATTTATCATTAGTTCTTTTTCATTTTTTTGTAGTATTCTTGCTTCTATCATTTCTGTTGTTGCTTTGTGGATTGCTTGGTAGGTTAGTGGTTTTGTTGTTGTTTTTTCTACTTTTGAGCAGAGTTCTTTTAGTGTTAAAGGTTTTTCTGTTAGGGCTTCTATTATTGCGCTTTTTGTAGAACTTCCTAATATTGGATCCAAAAAGTTGTTTTGCATATTATTTTCTCTCCTTTATTGTTTCTCAAATTCTTTCATTATCTTCTCTCTCAAATTCTTAGCATATTTCTCCGAGTTTGTGTGGATTATTTTTATTTGGGTTGGTTTTGTTATTATGTTTTGCAAAACATCGTTTATTGCGTTTTCGTCTAGTGTTTTGTGTTGATTGAATATTCTATCAAGTTCTTTTTGAATTGAGTCATCAAATACTACTTCAAATACATCGTTTCCAGTGCATATAAAATCAAGGGGGCTTGTTAATTTTGATCCTACAATTACTTTTTTACCCATTTTTTCCAATGTTTTAGCAAATGCTTTTCCTAAAGGAGTATCTTTTGTTGATATGTCATGGTATTTTGTTTGGGCTAGTAATTCGTGTAAAAGTTCATAATCTTGTTTTGATAATCCTATTGGGGGCCAAGCGTGTTTAGTGATACACACTCCTGGAAGTTTTTCTGGATTTGGTGCGTCATGAACCAATCTTATTATTGCTGAAACAAATTCTCCGAAGGTGTCATAATTGTAAACTTTTACTATGTCTTTTTCATTTGTATTTTTTTGTACGAGTTTTGCTAGTTCTTCCAATTGGTGCGCCCAATCTTTGTTAATTTCATATTTTGTTTTCATTGTTTTTATTAAAATTTTTTCATTAACCATTTCAGTAACAGCTTTGTGTGTTGCCTGGTAGCTTAATTGTTTTTGTTTTTGTAATTTTGCGTGTAATTCTTTTAGGGATAGTGATTGGTTTTCTGATAAAATTTGAATAATCAGCGATTTTGTGGAGTTGGTTTCAAGTAATGGCGCTATTTTGCCTGTTTCCATGCTAAATTATTACTTGCTACTTAATAAAAATGATTAGTGTCGATACCCAAAAATAACCTTTTTAACCTTTACTAACCTGTTATTAATATATTACTAATGGTGTTTTGTAATGAAAATGTTGAGTGTTGGTGTTGAGGATAAGTTTGCTTCTATTATTGATGAGTTTATTGCTAAATCAGGAAGGTATTCTTCGAGGAGTGAATTTCTAAAAGATTCTATTAGAAAGAATCTTGATGAGCAAATGAAGTCTGATGAGTGGAGAAAGAAATTTATGGAAAGCATTTTTGATTTAAGAAAAAAGGCTTATGCTAGGGGTTATGATGGTAGGATGCCAACTCATGAAGAGAGAGTTAAGATTGCTGATGAATATTTTACTAAAAAAGGAATTGATATTAAAAAGCAGCTTCAATAATCTCTTGGTTGAAGAATAGTTATTTTATTGTTAATGCAAATATAATCTTTAGTGTTAAATGTTACTAAATAATCGCATTTTGTTTTTATTGCAGTATTGGCGTTAATGCAATCCGGATAATGAATTTTACTTTCTTTTACTTCTCTTAATAGGGTTGTTTCATTTTTGACTTCTTCAACAGGTATATCTAACTTGAGGAATTTTTCTAAAAGCTCTTCTTTTGAGTTAAAACATATTCTTTGAATTTCGTCAAAAACTAGTTCAGAAATAACAATAGTATCTTTTCTTTCTTGTATTCTCTCAAAGAAACTTAGTGCTTCATCAAATAGCGTTCTATTAACAGAAACTTCTTCTCGAATTAGTGAAATGAATACATTTGAATCAACGTAGAGTTTCATTCTTTGTTTGTGTTTGGTTGGTTTAAATAGAGTATATTTGTTTTCGTTGATTGTCGTTAAGAAATTATTTTTTCAAATATTCTTTTCTGTATTCTTCTGCTAATTTTGAATTTTTAGTAATTATTACTTCAATATCGGGTTGTATTTCTCGCATAAGTAATAAGTGTTTTGCTAAATTGAATTCAATTATTTTTACTGGTAATCTATTTTGTATTGCCCATAGTTTTCTGAATAGTGAAGGGTAATTAATTTCAGCAATGTAATCTCCAATAATCATTTTGTCGCTTAATGGAGTTGTGCATTTAATATTATATTTTATTCCTTTCAAGCCATAGGATAGTAATGTATCTCCGAATAAATGATCTAATTTATTGTTTTCTTCAATGAATGCGTACCATTTGTTTTCTTTGCACGCTTTTTTTAACCCAGTTAAGTGTTTCTCTTCTAGTCCAACTATCGAGTAGCAGAATCTCCATAGTGCAATTCCTGGTGTTTTTTTAGGATTTGGGGCAATCATTATTCCGTTAACTAAAAACCATCCTACTTCAAGTATTCCTTTAAAGTTCAAGTGAACTGTTTCTCCTTCCTCAAGTTCTTTTAAGTTAAATTCTTTTTTTCCGGTTCTAACCTTTTCGGCAAGAACCTCTGCATTCTTCTTAAAATCCTCAACCCACTTTGGGTTTATTGAGTAAACAGCTTTTTCTTTAATTAAAACACCTTCATCAAGCATTTGCTTTAGGGTTTTGTGAATTGCTTGGTAAGTGCTTGTAATTGAATGCATTTTTTTAAGTTTTGAATAGATTTGCTTTGCACTCAAAGATTTCTCGTTAGAAATTAGTTCAAGCACTTTGCTCTTCAAACTATTTTGATTATATCCAATAGATTCAACCATATTTCAATATTGAATTTACTAGTTTTTAAGAGCTTTGGTTATGCGACAAATATTACTTTAGGATAGGTTAGTTTTGATAAATTTAATTCTTATAGCTTATCCAAGTCAATTATTTTTATTGGTTTTACACGATTTAAGTAATATCCTTTTTTTTCATTGTATTCTAACCAAAAATAAGTATATATTTTTCCTGAGATTATCGCTTCCCCAGAAGTTTCTTCTAAATTTCCTGCTGGGAGGTTTTCACCTATCATGTCATTAAAATATATTTTGTCTTTTTTTGTTAATTTGAGTTGTTTTTGTAGATATTCAGTTACTTTTTTTTGTTCGTTTTCTTTTGCAGTTTTGTAATATTTTTCTATTGTTGGAATTTTTATATAATCAATTTCTTTAGCCATAATTTGGGTGGATAACATTTTGCTTGCTGATGGAGTTGAGTTTTTATAAGAAAGAGGTATGTTTCCATATTTTTTTCTTACAAATGAATATAATTTTTTAGGGCTTTCTGTTATTAAACAGTATTTCTTGCTTATCCATCCATAATAATCTTTAGTATATTTTATTCCTTTTTTTGAACTTTTTGAAAAATTCAGTTGTAGTGTTCTGAAATAGAAACGTTTTGAAACTTTTTGACCCGGTATGGAATTATAATGATTTATTTCATTGTAAATGTTTTGTATAAATTCTTTTTTATCCATTTTTTCATCCTTTTAAATTATCGCTATACAATTTGGCAAGGTAGTTAAGGGGTTCCATTTGCCATTTTTTGTTTTGTTGATTATTCCATCAGCCCCTACTTTATAACATGCAAATAATTTTCCAGCCTCATTTACTAATGAAACCATATGATTCTCAAGACTTCTTACAATAAAAACTTTCCCGCTACTAGTTTCTTCAATGTATTTTTCTTTTAATGGTGATTTACTATCTTGATAATTTTGTCTACATTTATCTCCAAATTCATACATATCTTTAAATCCGAATTCAGAATTGTGTTTAATATAATGTATTTCTAGTTGATTTTCAGCCCAATCGTCATATTCAGGCCATTGTACAGATTCATAAACTTGATCGTTGTAGGCCATAATTGTTGTTCCAATTAATGCCATTATGAGGGTTGTTGTAGCCATAGTAATAAATGCTGTGGACAGAACAAATTCTCCAATATATGCATTAAGTTTTATTTTTTCTTTATTTGAATCAATTCCTGCAAATGAAAGTTTTTGTGTTTTAGGTAATTCTGATAAATTTGCAGTTGAAGCATCACAAAATGCGGGCATGTAACAACTACCATTACTGCATCCGTGTTTGCATGGTAGTTCGCTTGTATAACTTCCGTCACTAAATTTGTAAGCCATTGTATTTGGATTTTTGCACGTCCATCCTGATTGGTTGTATATGTTTAGTGCAGCTTCGCATACGTTTACATTATTTGCATATCCATATTTTGCCCCTGCATCATCAACGCATCTTAATCCAGTTTCACAGTCATTGTTCTTTTTGCAATTTCCTATTCCTGCTTGGCAAGGTTTTTCTGGAGTGCAGTAATCTGTATCTCCTGGTTTTGGTAAGGTTACACATTTTCCGTTGCTGCACCCTTCTTTGCATAATTCAATATATTCAGTGCTCCATCCGTTTGAAGATTGACACGCATTATTCATGCAATATTTATCAATTTCTGTTCTGTCATGGCAAACATAATTGCCATCGCAATAAAGTGGCCCCCATTCTCCTTCAATATTGTTTCCGCAATCTTCTTTCATATCTTCTTGTTGATTTAACGAATTGAACCAATAAAGATCTTCATCTTGTGAATCACACTTAAAAGAATAATGGCTTATTGGTTCATTATTGCATTTTCCACTTGAGCAACCATAATCACAATATTCTTCATTGTCCCAAGAGCAGTCACTGTTTCGATATCCTTTTGTTTCGCTATCTATGCATTTCCATCCAGTGGAACATGTTTGTGAGTTGCATGCTCCATTACTGCACCCATTGGAACATATTTTTGATGATGAGTAACTACATTGTGAACCTGTGCAAGTTCCATTGTAATATAATCTGCTTCCGCTACAGTAATTTGAACATCCACTTGAACAACCAGTTTTACAATTTCCATTATCGCATCCTGCTGCACAAAGGGTTCTTGAATAGTTACAGACTCCATCACTGCAGGAGCCACTATAATATTTCCAATTACTTCCGCAATAGTTTGAACAACTGACTTCTGAACAAAGGTCGACTGGTAAAGCTCTACATAAATTGTTTGGGCATTGGTATGCTTCGTATTGAAATTTTGTTGTGTGTCCATCAGGTCTGTGGTGTAGGGGACCAGTTTCTCCTGGACACAGTTGTCCTCTGCCAAGAATTTCTCCTGTTGTGCAGTCAACATATTTGTATCTTAGTTCATCATAAATTGCAGGTGTATTAAATCGTATATTATAAGCGGTTAAGCGTGAATCGCATGGAGTGGATCCGGTTTCTCCCATTAAACAAGTAGTTCCTAATGGCTCAATTAAATTATTAGATAAATAATTTGAATTTAATTGATTGCTTGATATTGTGTAAGTTCCAATTTCTTCTGTTTCTCCGTCTTCATTTATTCTTTGATTGATTTCTATCAAAGATTCATTAGTATTAATTGAGGTATTTAAAATAAGTTCATTGTTATTTGAATTAATTATTTGCTGTTCACTGTTTTGGAGATTATTGTCTACCTGGTTGGTATCAACGCTTATCTTATTTGCATCTAAATTAACATTTGCGGGCATAGTAGCAATTGTGTGTGTAAGTGGAGCAATTATTTTTGGGGTAGTTCTTCTTCTAAAGATACTGAAATATGCTGTTTGGGTTTCAATTTCTTTTTCATTCAAATTTGTTCCGGCTAATTTGAATGTGCAAATGTCACTTGTTGCTATTTGATTGTATTTGTTCTTTGCAGTTATTCTTGCGTATAATTCATGAGTAGTTGTTTTTAGTGAATAGCTTTGTAATGTTTTGAAGTATTTTAAAATTGGAGTTGGATTTAATTTAGTTGTACTAATACTTGTTTTTGTTCTAAAATCATTTTTGTAAGTTAGTTCAAGTGTTATTGAGTTACTATAATTTCCTGCATTCCAATTGAATGAGTAGCTTGAATCAATATTTTGTGTTGGGCAAATTAGAGTTGGAAGAGTTGGTTGTTTTAAAGTAAATTCGCACGTACTTGAACTTGTATCTCTTCCATATTTGTCTTTTCCGATTACTTTTGCATAAAGTTTTTTGTTAATTGCTTTTGTTTCGTAGGATAATAGTGTGCGGGCTCTGTAGAAATGATTTATATAGGTAGGGCTAAATAGAGGGTTGCCCCTCTATCTAGTGTGATCCCTATGAATGTAATGTATGGAATTAAAGTTAATAGTTTCTGTTCGCTTGTCGAACAGCTT
>Ga0268276_1002115_pt1 | contig 17634 bp, 17 predicted proteins | sample saktaG_4_FD_190145 | JGI IMG/M metagenome (GOLD analysis project Ga0268276, IMG submission 190145) | Saline water microbial communities from Sakinaw Lake, British Columbia, Canada - sak_2010_1_5_45m | ecosystem: Environmental > Aquatic > Non-marine Saline and Alkaline > Saline ...
GGATCCAGAAAATCCAGTTTAACTTTCAGCACCCGTTCTTTTTCATTGGTTATACTACCGAGATACCAATCATCAGAATTTCTATCTTTGCGTACAAATGTGAGGTATTCACTGATTTCGGCATTCAGTACTCTGGTTTCTTCCCAGTCCACCGGGACGTCGCGTATGAATTGAAATGCTTCTAACTGTTTTTCATAATTTTCAGGGAGATCGGCGGCCATATGCAACGGGCTGTAGATGATGACATAATAGGCCAGCATTTTTGCCAAGGTCGCATTGACCCGGTTATTTGGCTTGTACTCTTCATAAAACAGATCCACGATGCCCGGTGTAAAGTCCATTGGGCCGCTCAACAGGCGGGTGAAGGGGAGAATGGTCATATAATCCGGTGGATTGCCGCCATCAGGGCTCCAGGCGTCGTATTCCATCCCCCGGGCGCCTTCACGGGTCATCATATTCGGCCATGTCCGCCGGATACCGGTGTCTTTGATTGGTTCATGAACATCCAGCATAATGTGGTACTTAGCGGCAGTTTCGACGACTTTTCGATAATGCCTCACCATGTATTGTCCATGGTGCCATTCTTTCTGGAGATCGCCGTTTTCATCGATCCGTTTAATGGTTTGTCCGTGCCCGACATAGCCGGTTTTTACTGTATTGATGCCGTATTTATTGCAGAACTTAAAGGCATCTTCCATCTGTTTTTCATAATTCAATGCGTCAGCGCCGGTTTCATGATGACCGATTATTCTGACACCTTTTGAAGCGGCATATTGAGTAACTTGGTCGATATCATAATCAGGATGTGGTTTGGTAAAGTTAAAAATACTGCCGTTTTGAATCCAATCGCCGTCCCAATCGACATTCCAGCCTTCAACTAAAACGCCGTCAAAGCCGTATTTCGCGGCGAAGTCGATATATTTCTTTGTATTTTTCGTAGTTGCACCGTGTTTTTCACCGGAGCCCCAGGTCGATTTATCCAGGTGCATTTCCCACCAGATGCCCACGTATTTCTGTGGCTTGATCCAGGAAGTGTCCTTAATTTTGCTGGGTTCATTCAGATTCAGGATCAAATATGAGGTGATGAGATCTCCCGGTTTTTCGGCGATCTGAATTGTTCGCCAGGGAGTTTGCATCGGGATTGATGCCTTGACCTTCGTTCCATCGGACCAGGGGTACAGATCGCAGGTCAGTTTGGTTCCTTCAACTCTGGCCAATGCCATACTGGAATAATCCGTAAGATTGGCTTCATGAAGTGATAAATACAGATCGTCATCGGTTTTGAGTGTAAAAGGAGTATGCACGGTATCGATTTCGCTGAGTTTTGTCTCATTGAATAAAAACTCATAACGATTACCCTGATATGCGCCAATCCACCAGCAGTCATGATCGGCTGTGAAATTGAATTCCGTCAATTCATCGGTGATCTGAAAGTCCTTCAGATTTTCCTGTCTGGGAAGCTCATAGCGGAAGCCTAAACCGTCATCGAAAACCCGGAAAATAATGTTCATTTGTCGATGTTGTTTGTTGTTTTCCTGTAAGGATATGATCATTTCATTGTAATGATTGCGAATGTCCTTTACCTCACCCCAGGGCTGGGTCCATGTTTCATCAAAACTGTTGTATTCGGTATCAATAATTTCGAAATTATTTTCCAGTGGCGTTGTATCTCTGAATCGGAATCCCAGCCGCGAATCTGATAATATCGCTGTTGAATTATACTGAACTGAATAATGGGGAGCACCGGAAATCAGTTTGAATTGGATCGTGATTTTACCGCCCGGAGAACGAACAATTTGATCAGTTTTGCTTCCGCAACCAAGCAGAAGAAATGCAAACAGTAAGGGGATGATAAGTGTAGGTATTTTCATAATGTGTGCCTTGTTTGGGATAAATTTCAACTGATCGTTTCAATAGGTTTTTCAACAATGCAAAATATTAGAAAGTCTGCAATTGAATTCTATTACAGAATCACATAACAGAATTATTGCATAGGATTTCCAGAATACCGGATAGCGGTGTTCAAAAAGAAAGAGGGGGGCTTTATTCTTTCCGAAATTCTGGTTAATAATGATGAACAGTTTGAGGAGCGGATGATCGTCACGTTTGTGATTGATACATGCAATACAAAACCAGATACGTAGTTCCGTGATGATCATTAATATTCTGGGATCGGCAAAAGTGTTGTTTTCGAAATCACCGACAGTGTCGAATTTGATAACATGAGGCAATAGAAAAACCTCTTTCGCTTATATAATATCCCGGTCATGGAAAGTCTAATTGCCTGGAATTATTTACTCATTTTTAGCGTTTTTGTCTTTTTTTTCTTTTCTTTTTTCTTTAATGCTTTTTTGTGGTTTTTTCTTCTCTTCCGAACTTCTTTTGTCTTTACCTTTTGCCATAAAATGCCTCCAATCTAATTATGTTAATATAATAACTTCAAAAAATATAACCAAGTGTATGCAATCGAATTATCTTTCCTCTGTCTTTGGTCTTATCACTTCAAGGTGATTCAGGGGAACCCAGCCACAGCTGCCATCGGATTTCTCTGCCAATTACGACCTGCTCACCTTTTTTAAAGGAGATGGAGTCCGGGTACGGAGACTGATAGGATTTTACAACGCGATAGAGTATGGTTTTCATCGGGTTTATTTTACATACGAATGATTTATTTTTCAAGAACTGGTTTCTGATTTCCGGAAAAACTTGTATATTTCCTTCAATGAAAAAACCATCAAATAGTCAGGAGGGAGTGTTTATGGAAATCAAAACACGACGGGATTTTATCAAAACCCTTGGGGTTGGCGTTGCGGCAGCGTCGTTGCCGTCATGGATTTACTCCTGTGCGTTGGGGAAAAAGAAACCGAATATCCTTTTTATAATGAGTGATGATCACGCCGCTCATGCTATTAGTTGCTACGGCAGTCAGGTCAATCAAACACCCCGTTTGGACAAGCTTGCCAGCGAAGGAATGCGTTTCGATAACTGTTTCTGCACCAATGGTATCTGCGCGCCCAGCCGGGCATCTATTCTGACCGGCAAGTATAGTCATATGAATGGCATGCTGGACAACAAACTGGAATTTGATGGCAGGCAACAGACGCTACCTAAATTGTTAAAACCGGCAGGTTATCAGACGGCGATGATCGGCAAATGGCATCTAAAAAGCGAACCGACGGGGTTTGATTATTATAAAGTCGTACCCGGACAAGGGAAATATTTCGATCCATTGTTTCAGACAAAAAACAGCTGGCCTGAAACGATCGAGGAAAAAGGGTATGTGACCGATATTATTACTGATGAAGCAATCCGGTTTATGCAAACTACTGATCCCGAAAAACCCTTTTTACTGATGTGTCACCATAAAGCGCCCCATCGTCCCTGGCAGCCCGATCCGAAACACTGGGAGCAATTCAAAGACCGGGAAATTCCAGAGCCACCGACATTGTTTGATGATTATAAAGGAAAAGCTGAGGCCGTTCTGAATGCCGAAATGACACTGGAACGGCACATGCATCCGCTGGATACCGGTGGATTGATTGCTCCGGAAAATCTGAAAGGTGATGACCTGATCCGCTGGCGATATCAGCATTATATGCGGAATTACCTGGCCTGCATTGCCTCGATTGATGACAATATCGGGAGAATTCTGGATTTTCTGAAAACAAGTGGACTTGAGGAAAATACAATCGTTATTTATACCTCTGATCAGGGTTTTTTCCTGGGCGATCACGGTTGGTTTGACAAGCGTTTCATGTATGAAGAATCACTCAGAATGCCATTGATTATTCGGTATCCGGGAGTCGTTCCGAAGGGACAGGTGAGCGAGGACATGGTTTTGAATGTGGATTTTGCGCCGACATTTCTGGATTTTGCCGGTGCCGCAATTCCGAATGACATTCAGGGTGAAAACTTCCGAAAAATTCTAAAGGGTCGGACACCGAAGAACTGGCGACAGTCTGCCTACTATCATTATTATGAATACCCGGCCTGGCATATGGTTGATGCTCATTACGGTATCCGAACGGATCGGTATAAACTGATCCATTACTACGGCTATACCGACGAATGGGAATTATTCGACCTGCTGAAAGATCCCAGGGAAATGAACAATATCTACAATTTACCGGAATACCAGGACATTATTAAAACATTGAAAGAGAATCTCTATCAGCTCCAGGCACATTATAAGGTGAAAAAACCGGTCCCCAAACAGATTGAAAGATCCGAAACATCGCTGTTTTAAGAGAATTATTACAGGATATCAGGTTTGAATAAAATTAAACCGCTTTCCAATGTTCTGATCAAACCGGCCGGTCCCGACTGTAATCTTGCCTGTGATTACTGTTTTTATCTGGGCAAAGCGAGCTTGTTTCCAAAAGAAGCTAAACACCGGATGAGTGAAGATATTCTGCGGGAACTGATGCGGCAGTTAGCGGAACAGGGAACCCGGCAGATTTCTGTTGCCTGGCAGGGGGGCGAACCGACATTGATGGGAGTGGGATTTTATCAAAAGGCGGTCGAATTTCAGGACCAGTTTAAATCCGGTAAAATGATTGGAAATTCACTTCAAACAAACGGCCTGCTGATTGATGACAGTTGGGTATCGTTTTTGCGAGAGAACAATTTTCTGGTAGGCCTGTCCATTGATGGCCCACAACACATTCATGACTATTACCGCAAAGACCGGGGTGGCAATGGTAGCTGGGAGAGGGTCGCTACTACTGCATCAATTATGCTTGGGAATGGGGTGGCGGTGAACGCGATCACGACGGTAAATGCGTATTCCGTGCGTTACCCCGATGAGATTTATGATTATTTAAAAACGGTAGGTTTTCGGTATTTGCAGTTTATCCCGATAGTTGAGTCCTTTGAAAATGACCGGGGGATCAAATCATTTTCGGTTCGTCCAAAGGAATACGGACGGTTTCTGATTCGGCTGTTTGATCGCTGGCAGGAAGACTTTCAAAACGGTGAACCAACAATGTCCATTCGGTTTTTTGAGTCTCTGTTTTTTCGATATGTGGATATGCAGCCACCTGATTGTACATTGATGAAATGCTGCGGGCCTTATGTTGTTGTGGAACATACCGGAGATGTTTACAGTTGTGACTTTTTTGTTGAACCAGCCTGGAAACTGGGGAATATTACTGAAAACCGTTTGATAGATATGCTTAATTCACCACGGCAACAGACGTTTGGAAATCAAAAGGCGGAACTACCCAAAAAATGTCTAAAATGTCCCTGGTTATCTTTCTGTTTTGGAGGGTGTCCGAAGGATAGATTCCGTGACAGTCGGACAAGAGGCTTGAATTATTTTTGTGAAGCGATAATAATGTTTCAGGAATATGCAGATCCACATTTTCGTCGGCTGGCAAAAGAATGGCGACAGAAGAATCTAATCTGATTTTTATTCATATTGACCAATTCACCAGATGATTTATGTATTATCGGATTTTTTGATTGATAGGATGGAAATAGGCTGCCCCAACTACCATTTCGGCAAACTGGTTTTCTTGATTTCTCGCATTTCTTTGAGAAACCGGGTCAGTCTATCCCGGGCGAACTGCAATTCCGGCTTGGTTTGGAATTCCTGCAGCATACGCCTGCGAATGCCGGCACTGTCGTCTTTGATATACAGCATACTGTATAACTGGCCTCCGGTAGTTACCTGAGCGACGCGCCAGTTCCGGTTGCTGCCGGCCCAAATGCCCCGCCACCGCAAATAATGTTTTCCGCCACCGGCCGTTTCCAGCTCCCAGGATCCGGAATCGGTTAGGTTCTGAAATTGTGATTTTGGAATATTATCGGATTTTTCAAACATAACTACCTTCATTACTTATTTTATTTTTCGGCTTGTGTCGGAATACTTCTTAGCAGACAAAACCGATAATCAAAGAATCAAAAAGAAAAAAACACAATAATAGAACAAGCCAATTATGTCCAAATAGACTAGGTTACCTCATTTGCATAAATGTTAAGAAATATTTTTCATGAGGTCAACCTTTTTCTCAGTGTGTTTGTATATGAAAAATCAAGAAACAAAAGCCCATTTATTATCGACCGGCAAGCAGTGATTTATGTTGTGAAAATTGGTAAGTGCAGTCCCGACGAATCGGGACGACCCACGGTTTAAAAGAACATAGGGCGATCGTTGTGAAAAAATAAAAGTTGTGCGGTAACGGTGCTGTTTTTTAGTCTGCCCCTGTCCTCTCAAAGATCAAAATCTTGATAAAAATATGTGTGGGAAATATAAAAGAAGAAGCCCGATTATTTGATTGGGCTTAAAGATTTACATTATATTCAGGCTACTTGATCAACAGCATTTTTTTAACTTGTTGAAATCTGCCTGCCTGGATACGATACAAATACATGCCGGAGATTTTGTTCCAAGCATTCCAATTTATCGAGTATGATCCAGGTTCTTGTTTCTGATCAATGAGCCTTTCAATGACCTGACCGTTCATATTGTAAATAGTCAGTATTACATTTGAGGCTTCAGGGATATCGTATCGAATGGTTGTCGTTGGGTTAAAAGGATTGGGATAATTCTGGTAAAGTGAATATTCTTCCAGATGATCTGAATTCGCCAAAATATTGGAATTTATATCCCAGTTAACAGCCAATGTATACGCAACACCATTCAGTACTGCTATTTGCCCGGAATAATCATAACCCCAGCTTCGCAAAATCGTTTGGACGGTGGTTCTACATTCCACAGCCACATACCAAATTCCCGGAGACGGATTAGCCAGAATAATATCCTTATTCGCTTCTGTTCCTGTTCCCTGATATTCCGCAACGGATTGAAATGCTAGACTGTCTTTGTTTAAATACAGTTCGAGGTTAAAATTATCATCTCCATCCAACTGCACACTCAGGTTTTCGGCATTTTCTGGAATTACAACCATGAAATGGTGATACTGGCGGTCACCTATCATCGTATAATCCGGATCATTTTCTTCGGTTGATTTATCCATTTCCCTGTACTGTCCATTCAGCAGTTCACCTTTAATATGAGGGTTACCCAGACCATCCAGTGCGTAGAAAAAAATTGCTTTCATCAGTTCCAGTTTCTCGCCGGATGTCACACTTTCGGGATGGGAACCAATAACCACCAACCGTCCGCTTTGATCATTCTTCTTATAGGCCCAACAACTGGGTTTATTATGCATTTCCAGAGTTGGGTAATCATAACGAAGCAGTACTTCGGTATTACTGGGATAATTCACAGTTTCTCGAGCAAAACATCCACCATTATGATAAACACTACTTATATATAAATCATCACCGAAACCGAAGTAATCAAGAAGTGGTGAATCCGTTGGAATAAACTGGCCTGTATTAGTTGCCTCCAGACCGGTAGTCTGTGTTCGGCCTGGCCAGATATGATAATATGGTTCATATGTACCGGAATACATATAACTCACACTGGCGATAAATGCGCCGGCACAGGAACCGGAATAGGAACTGCCATTATAATAAAATGCTCTGACCCGTGCCCGTCCTTTTTCCCCCAAGGAGTTTCCATGCCCGGTAGCACTGCCACCATTTGTATAAATCAAACGAAACCGCGGGAATCCATCGGGGTAGAGTAACACACCGTTATCGTCAGAATTATTTTGGATTAAGATACTTGTTTGAACGAGATGATCTTCAGTTGCCAGGTATTCCATTGTTAAACCAAGAGCATTAGCGGCGGGTAATACAGTCCGGGAGGTCAGTTCAATCCCGCCGTCCATAAACAAATCTTTATAGAATCCAGGAGTCTGGGCTGGTAGACAGATATTTTTAAATACGGCAACAAAAAGAAAAAAAAGGAGAAATAGGCACTTTGCATTTCCTTCAGGAATAACTGTTTTTATCATATCGAGATACTATGCAGACAGAATTTAGAAATCAAGGTTTAATTTAATCAACAGGTTCTTAGCTTTAAGTTAAGCCTGTATATAATTTTGTGTAAACTGTACGTCGTCAAAACATTTGTAACTATTCGTGTTAAAATATAATAGAGAGTTTGTTTGAATACAACAGGTGTTAATCTTCATGCCATAACACCCGGATTTTATTCATTCTATTTGTCTACATATGGTGCATGATATATCAAGTTTTGTCAGATATGTAGAACAGGTCAATATCTATGTGATATGTAGCCAGGTTTTTGTAAGATGTTTTCCGGATTAAAGTTTTCAAACTTTATTAATATTGGGAAAAACTCACCACTTTCTAAAGGTCTTGCTTTGCCATTTTGTGTTCATCGGACGCACATTTGCATCGGGGAGCATGCTGAAGATACCAATTTGGATCTTAGATTCAATCAACTCATCAAGAACGATCTCTAGTTTAGAGAAATCGGCCTTGTGTTTGTCCAGTGCCAGTTCCTGCAGAGCTTTTGTCTTCCAGATTTCAATCACAAGATACCGCCTTGCATTCTTCATGTCGCGCAGCACAGTAATGCCTTGGAACCCCGGACTCTGTACAAACAGCTTACTCCATGCGCTACCTGGACCATACGCTAGTCGGAATTGGTCTTGGATCTTCTCTTTAACAACGTATTCCCAAACAATTTCGATCATGCTGGATCACCTCCTTGATTAACCATTGTTTCCGGACACCCAAGAACTCGGTGCCAAGTATAGTCAATGTCACATCATAGATATTTACAATTTCAGAAAAGTTGGACGGAGCGTGCTAATGACAGAGCCCTTTAATTAGTGTGCCGACGTAGCCCGTTCAGATTGCTTTAAACTCATACACCTCATTTTGCGGACAACTCAATCTCGCCCTGCTTCTGTGGGTACTTTCCGACAATTCCTGAATAGAAATCTCGAATTATCATAAAATCAGCCTGAATATCACCGGTAGGTATTATGCTGGGTCCAAGACCACAGACTTTGTTTCCATAATCAATATATGCCATCACGATTGGCACCTTTGCCTTGAGTGCAATATAATAAAACCCTGTTCGCCAACAGGGTGTTTTTTTACGTGTTCCTTCTGGGGAAAGACCGATGATTAATTCATCGTATTCATAAAATTTTGCAGCAACTTGATCAACCATGTTTGTACTCTCTCGCCTGTTAACAGAGATAGCACCTAGTGAACGCATGAATACTCCCATTGGCCCACGAAATAGTGAATCCTTCCCCATCAAACGGACAGGAAGACCTTCCATGGTCATGAACAATAATGCGATAACGAAGTCCCAATTTGATGTATGCGGTGCACCGATCAACACATAACGAGATGTTGGTGGTAGGACAACATGGCTTCGCCAACCAATCAATCGTAAAATAGATCGGGCAATCGATTGAGCCGAAATGGAGTTTTGAAACCTTGAAAGCAAAGACATAAGAAAATTTCCATAATGTTGAGAGTTCTTTTGTTTTTAATCCTGCTTCTTTCGCTGGGAGAGGACTAACCACTTTAACCTTACATCAACGGTCAATAATATAACCAGTGGGGCAGGATAGAGGCAAACACCTGGCCGACCGCCTGATTTTGCAGGTCAATTATTTGAATCCCGCCACCAGTTACTGAACCCTTTTGGGTTGTTTATCGAACTTCTTTTTTGCTTGCTGGTCGTCTTTGTTTTTCTTTTGTTTCTGACTTTTACTCTTGTCTTTCTTGCCGCCTTTATCTCCCATTGTTTAAATCCTTTCCTGGTTTAAATTTCCTTGTCACTGAAATCCCGGGTTGATAACAACGTCCTGTTGTATCGGTCCATATTTGTTATGTGTAAATTAGCATTTTAGTCGAAATTGTAAGATATTCCCAACAACAATCCAAATGGACCAAGTTTTTTAATCAGGGTGTTCCCTGTTTGATTTTCTTCTAAGTTTATTTTCATCGAAAGAAGTAAAACTTCCGTATTGAAGTAAACGTTTGGATTCTTTAATCGGATATTAAATCCGTTCCTGATTCCAAAAACTGGTTTACTACTTTTTTTCCAGGTAACCTGTGGACCAAAAGATGGAGTAATTGTTATTTCACTAAGCATACCATATCCGAACGATGGACTTATATAAATGTTGCCGAATTCCCTTTGAACAAGATACAGTTTTGGACTCAGTGTGATTGTGAGAAAATGGAATCTCTCAGTATCCAGGGATTCCCGGCCAGAAGCAGAAAATTCATCTACCACACCAAGGGTGGCAGGAGGTAATCCATAAAGAATATTCAACTCCAGACCAACTCTTTTGAAGATGCTTCGTTCGATGCCTAAGCTCAAGCCTGGAGTATAGTCTTCAGTCCTGGGATGCATATGGTATCCTTCGGACGTAACAAACCATTGATCATTTTTAAAGAAAGGTTTCATTGTTGCGCAATTGATGTTGAATTTCCATTTTATATCTTCGCTCTGAGTAAAAGATAATGATGCAGTAAATGGAAAACTAATCATAATAAGTATCAAAGATATATGTTTGGACAATTTACTATCCATATTGTTTATTCTCTTATTTAATACGATTCCATCATTTATTTATCTCAATTACAATATATAACAGGACAAGGTTCACAAAAGACGGGTGAAAGTGAGAAATTGATATAATTATCGATAAATTTTAAAAATTCCGACCACCTCAAAATCTTCGAACATCTCCCAATATTAGGTGCACACAATGAATATGCCTTTTTATTTTGGCGATATCAAATAATTCGCAGTATTAATACCTTCGATAAAACTTCAGCAATGAGAACCCCCAGAATAAAGAGAAAAACGCTTTTTATACGTTGAACTTTATAGGTTTGGCTGAAGGATTTATACATCAACACAACAACCCATATAGTAATAATTAGCAAAACAATTATTGAGATACTAACAACGATATTATCAAGTGAATTGAACCTAAAAATCCCAAAATCATATAGTTCCCGTAGCGATCTCATACGGCAAAATCGTTGATAGGGTTTGGAAATGGTTATGATGCTTGATAATAATAACGGCCAACGTGCTAATGCTTGCTGACCCAAAAAGATCAAATATATTCGCACGTTGTTTTATAAACAATGTGCCGATTAAAAATAGTAATCCTGTTAACAGTATGAGGATTATATATCCTTCTGTGACAAATACGACGAATGCTGAAGATTTTCCGGTGTGAATATCAAATATTCCATCAAAATGAGTATTCGTAAAAGAATTAATAAATCCAGTAATAAGTATGATTGTTAATCCAATGACTAATGTTTGATTCTTAGATAAATAAGTGAACGGATCAAAGAATAATCTTGATAATTGTTTGTTTGCATTATCCATGATTAATCCTCCATAATTTCAGAATGTTTGATATTATACGGCATTACGGTTAAAACATAAGCACGCGAGTCGGAGCGCAGTTTATTTACATTTCGATTCATGGTCGGAAAATTTCCAATACTTGAGTTTGCCGAATAGATCGCAATCTTAGTTCCATACCAATGCCGGAGTCTTTTTTTAAGATACGTGTGCAGGCAATTTTAATCAAATCTGCGGTTTTTCCACATTCGCGTTTCTTCTCCAATAATCGAGGCAGGCTTGAGCTGCGATCTCAAGTGGATCTATCCAGACGGCGTTCAATTTTAAAAGCGGCCGAGCAAGCGATAATTCAGTACATCCGGCTATGATCGCATCTACATCAAATTCATCTACAACTTCCTGCAAGAGGCCAACAGCATCAGCACTGACCGTTGAGCCGGTATTTTTTATACCTATGGCTGAGTCGTATATCGATTTTGTCAGTTTATTTTGGGTCTGCGAGCCGGGGGTAGCTTCAATGTACTGAGTTTCAAGGGGTGCAATTGCTTTACGAAATAATCCTGACTTTAAGATTCCTTCCGTAGATATCAGTGCCACTCTCGAATAGCCGGCGCGTTTAATCGCTGTTGCTGTCTCTTTTTGAAGGTCTATCCAGGTCAGCGGCACTTCGTTAAAAATCGGTTCACGAAATGAATGAGCGGTGTTACAGATAACGACAACGTGATCTGCTCCCGCTGCCTGCAGTCGTTTCAGGGATTGCACAAGATAATCTATAGGAGATGGCCCAATATTTAATATTGCATCGGTGCGATCAGGCGCCAGTGAGGCATTGAAATACACCCATTCGGGATAATTCTGATCCCCTTTAATCCCATTGGCATGACAGATTTCAAAAAATACTTTCTGGAATTGGATACCGGCAGCAGTGCCCATGCCACCCAGAATACCTAAAAGAGCTTTGGATTTCATATTTGCATGGTCCTTACTGAGAGTTGGGATTGTCTTTGATAACTCGGTGCAGTTTTAGAATTTCTAAAGTTTCTTCAACGGGAAGTGCTTCAATTTTCAAATTATCTTTACCTGCCATGGTTTTGGCGGCTATCAGGGAATTAATCACGGCTTCTTCGGTAGCATCTGCAACGGCTTCAAAAAGGGGAGTCATCCGATCATTCCGAAGTTCAGCCCCGGATTCAAAAAATTCATCGCCCCGTTTGTATTTTAATCGCAGGTCGTTTGCTACGGAGAAAGCAATCACATATTCTCCGCTTCCGTTTGAACAGTTACCGCCTGTTCTGGCAATCCCAAACAACGCCCGCTTGGCTAAACGTTTTAGATTCCGGGCATTAAGGGGCGCATCGGTAGCTATGACTATCATCACGGACCCATCTCCGGAGGATTTCTCTCTCATTTTCTGAAGTTCCAATCCAACCGGGACTCCGGCAATAGTGAGGCTTCCGCCATAATTGGTCTGGACCAACACCCCAATTGTATATCTGCCTTCTTCCTCCGATAAAACACGGGATGATGTCCCAATACCTCCCTTGTATCCGAAACAAATAGTTCCTGTGCCGGCGCCGACATTTCCTTCTAAAACAGGTCCTGAATGTGCGCTTTTGATGGCTTCCAGAACGTGCTCATTTTGCAGATAACGGGCCCGGATGTTATTCAGGCTGCCGTCATTTGTCTCTCCTACGACTGGATTCACTGATCTGATTGATTTATTCTCTTCAAATTGCAAAGTATAATCAATGAGAGCATCGGCTGCGGTTGGGACTGATAAGGTGTTGACCAAGACAATTGGCGTCTCGATATTACCCAATTCTTCAACCTGACTGTAACCAGCTAGTTTACCAAATCCGTTAGCAATGTATATCGCGGCCGGGACTTTCTGCTGAAAGATGTTGCCGGAATGCGGCAAAACAGCCGTCACCCCGGTTCGTATATCTTCTCCCTCAATCAGTGTGACTTGCCCAACCAAAACTCCTTCAACATCGGTAATCGAGTTGGCGCTACCCGTCTTTATTGTTCCAATTATTATTCCATAGTCACGCGCTCGTTTGGGCTTAGCCTCAATCGATATAAATGAGAAGAACAAAATCATTATTAACAAAGTGAATTGCCTCAGTTTCAACGTATCCTCCAATTTTTTATCGCTAAAACGACTGACGCTTTTCTTGCGTCAATTCCAGAACGTTTCATCTTTTATAATTTCAAATACTCTTCCATAAATCACTGTACGTTTTCAAAGAATTTAAGCTAAATATAAGAGAGAGTTTATTTGATTGCAACTGGTGCTAATGTTCATGTCATAATGCCCAGTATTTACTATGTTCTTTTATCTACATAATGGCTCTTATATAGCGAGTATTTTAAGATATAGATCCAAAAAGGCAGTTGATCCCACTGTTATCTCGACGAATCGGGACGACCTACGACATAAAAGAACATTGGGCGCTCGTCGTGACAAAATGAACCTTAGTATCTTCGACCATATTGTCGAATCTTCGACTATCCCGTCGATTTTTGTATTACTAAAATATCTGGAAAGGATGCGGAGCAATATACATCTCTCGACGGTAAAATATCTTTTATTCCGTTTTGGCACGCTTATTGACTTAAACAGTGCAGAAGTTTGACAATTAGAACAAAAAAAGAAGGAGAAAAAAATGAAGACTTTAAAACTTTTAACCGCTGTTGCTTTCAGTTTTGTAATTGTCCTGACATTAATGCCCCAGGTAAGTATGGCTCAGGATGTTCTCGGACACGGAATTGGTTTTGTGGATGAGAATGGTGACGGCTACAACGATAACGCGCCGGATAGTGACAATGACGGGATCCCAAACGGACAGGATTCTGATTATATACCTGTCAATGACGGAACCGGTTCCAGATTTGGCCAACTTGGTGGTAATCGCCTTGGCTTAGGTGTTCATGGACTTGGTTTTATTGATGAAGATGGAGATGGATTTAATGACAATGCTCCGGACAGTGACAATGATGGAATTCCAAATGGCATTGATCCTGATTACGTCCCGTTAAATAATGGTTCAGGTGCCGGTAATGGTATCAGCAATGGTCGTCATAATAGAGTCGGTAGTCTTGGTGCTGGTGACGGTGATGGCGCTGGTATTAAATCTTCCGTTCGTACTTTAAGAACTGCAAAATAACGTTCACTATCAGGGCCGATCTGTATTTTGGATACAGGTCGGCCTTTTTTAATTCTCAAAATATCATAAAAGTATAAAGTTACTCTGTTGATATAAAAGTGTGCTATAACAGTGCTTTTTTTGTCTACTTCTTTCATCTCAAAGATCAAAATCTTAATACAATATGTGTATAGGAAACATAAAAGAAAAAGCCCGATTTTATTCGGGCTTTTCATGATTCTGTGACATCCCTTTACTTAATCAGCAACATCTTCTTTACTTGTTGGAATCCATCTGCTTGAATCTGGCAGATATAGGCACCGGTACTTACATTTCCAGCATTCCAATTTACCGAGTAAGATCCAGGTTCTTGTTTCTGATCAATGAGCCTTTCAATGATCTGACCGTTCATATTATAGATAGTCAATGTCACATTTGATGCTTCGGGAATGTCATATCGGATTGTCGTCGTGGGATTGAAAGGGTTGGGATAATTGCTCAAATGAAAATCACTGGGTACTTGAGAAACGTCTTTTTCATTTTTTACCGAAGTAAAAGATTCTACCTTAAAATCCCAGATTCCTCGTCCATAAGTGCCAAACCGGGCTGTTTTGAGAATTGGTACATATTCAACAGTCCAATAAGTCTGATCTGGCGCATATACACCGACGATATCTATCCACTCATTTAATGAGTCCACATACGCATAAGGGCCAACGGCTGTAGCAACAAACAACAAATCTCCCTCAGGATTGATATCCATGTCAAAAACTAATGTAGGCGGTAGACCAGTACTCATTGGAGTAAACGTAGCGCCATAATCATCAGAAACGTAAACAGGTGCGTTTGAGTAGCCACTGCCGGCAATATAAACGCGTCCTTCAACTGTAGGTGAACCAACAATCGAAGAGCCATAAAAGTAATGCCCTACAGGCCCGCTAAAAGAAGACGTTTTCGTCCATGAATCTCCACCATCAGACGATGTGAAGAACATTCCATTTGAGGTAAGTACATATAAATAATTAGTTTCCAACGGTGAATAGCCGATTGCTGAAATCTCGCTCCCGAAGTCAAAATCACCTTCATCGACTTCAAATGAATAATTAGAATAAGTCAAACACCACAAATGAAATCCAGATGTACTGGTACCTGCCCCAACATACGCTTTTCGGGGATCAGTGGGATGTTCACACATTGGCGGCATCCAGAGATGATTTTCAAATCCAGCAAAATCCCACCAATGGGAATCGGCAGTTCTGGTGCCATCAGGAAAGTATAAAACAAATCCAGGATAATTTCCCCAGACACTTGTGCCGCCATCACCGGATACAAGGTGACCATAATCGCCACTGATGAGTTGCTCAAATTCGACGAGACCGCCAGTTTCCCATGTTGATCGTTGGAAACCCTGGTCCTGGCTGCCGGCATAGATTAACTCCGTGTCATCTTTTCGATAGGTGTAAGTAGAGTAGTATTGGCTGATTCTAAGACCTTCAAGTGATATATTTTTAACAGTCAGGCCACCATCTTTGGAGACATATAAACCACCATCTGTTGAAAAATATAGAATTTCTTCACCTTCACTATTTATGAAAGGAATAATTTCAGGAATGTCAGCATGAAGTTTATTCTCGGGGTCTTCATAATATTGTCCCCAAGAGTTTATTGGCTCCCAGCTTGTTCCGCCCGCTTCCCCACGAAACGCATCCAACCCACCCAAAAAAACGAGGTCAGGATTAATTAACGAACAACAAAAACTTCTATTGGTAAATATACTTTGATCTATAGTTCCTTGTTCAGACCATGTGCGACCACCATCAGTCGAACGATAGAAAATTGATTCTCCGTTAACATTATAGGCGATATATAAGTGCGAAGCATCGTTATCTCCTGTTATTACCGCATTTTGTAACGATCCCGTTGGAAATTGAACATCAACTCTACCCACAGGCCCTAATGGTGCATCATTTGAGAATGAAAGTATATCATCCTTTTTTAATAAAAACACTTTCGTATTTTCGTAACGTGACGTCCAGATATGACAATAGTCTCCTCGTATATCATCGAAAATGTAAATTTTAGAGAATGTTTTTCCTAGGTCTGTTGATTTGTAAATAGTTGTAAGTTCCGATCCCTCACGAACAAGAAGGAAAATTGTATTATTGTCATCATTTGTCATCACTCCATGGTTGATGTACCTCCAGCCGTCGAAATCTATAAGTCCGGTAGCAAAATCCCAGGTTAGTCCATCATTGTCTGTATATGCAACTCCGACAGAAGAAACAACAATCAAACGATACCCTCCATCGTATGGAATACGACGGACCATTAGGATATTTTCAAATTGCAGGAAATCGTTAATGGAATGCCAATTATTTCCTTCTAAATCACAAACCCAGATATTGCCTCCGGCGGAGCCGGCATAGATTAAATTATTCTCAAAATCCACTTCTGTTGTATGCATACGTCCGGATAAATTATTACTTCCTTTCTCAATCCAACTAGCAACTAATAAACCGTTTGCATATTGTTCAGTCCCACCTTGTTGATTTAATTGGCTTTTCGCTAACATTCTTTTTCGTTTCGAAAGCTTCGCAATATTTTTCTGATCTCGAGTTTTTCGATTCATCGCTCGCCAATCCACTCCGGGAGCGGCGCGGTGCATATCTTCGATCCATAGTTTACGCTGCTTTTTAAACTCTTTTTTTTCACCAAATTTTTGATTTATGTCAACTGGTTGGGGATTTTTTAAAATTCTGTAGTCCTTTTCCTCCCGGTAACTATTGAAAAAGACGATTATTGAAATCACACTCAGCAACAATATGCCTGATACTAATTTGGCTTTCATGATACTTCCTTCATTTTTACGCATTGGTAGTTTAGTTACTTATGATCCCATATACCCATTAAAATAATGAAATTCACCGACGTAAGCATTGACTCAAGGTTGATAAAACTTCTCTTAATATAGTGTGTCAGGGTTTTTCCGGTCATGAATAATGACTGGAATAAAATCGCTCTGATTGTCACTTTTGGCATATAATTGTCCTGCGTTTGGATCTATCGTTGCTTTCACCATAATCTATTGTTTTCCATCTTCGGTTTTAGGACTTTGGCTTCATTGAAGAGCACAACCCAGCAACAAGTGAAAAATATCCCCTATTTATAGGGCTGCTTTAATTTAATGTATTTTTTTGTTTTTCGCAAACGTTTGCTGATTGGCTGTCATAGGGGAACGAAGCGATTTCC
>Ga0268276_1002116_pt1 | contig 17608 bp, 7 predicted proteins | sample saktaG_4_FD_190145 | JGI IMG/M metagenome (GOLD analysis project Ga0268276, IMG submission 190145) | Saline water microbial communities from Sakinaw Lake, British Columbia, Canada - sak_2010_1_5_45m | ecosystem: Environmental > Aquatic > Non-marine Saline and Alkaline > Saline ...
CGGGGACGATGCAATAGGCGCAGCGCCGGTTGCAGCCGAGGAGAATCGTGACGAATGCGGCGTGCGAGCCGTCCAGATGGACATGCGGGGGATCGGTCACTTCCCCGGCATCACCCAGATCGGAAACCTGCGTCTCGCCGGCCGCCACCCGCGCGAGCAATCGCGGCACCGAGCCGTAACGCCGGGCGCCGACACTGAAATCGAGTCCGCGAACCGTCTTGAAAATCGATTCTCCAAGCCGTTGCGCCATGCAGCCCATGATGCCGACGATCAGCGGGCGGTCGCGCTTCTCGGCGCATAACAGCCCCGCTTTGCCCAGTGCCTTGTCTTCGGCCTTGCCCCGGACACTGCAGGTGTTGATGATGACGGCATCCGCCTCCGCCTCGCTGCGGACCTGAATATGTCCGACAGCCTCCAGCAGGGCGGCGACCGTTTCGGAATCGCGCACGTTCATCTGGCAGCCGTAGGTATGGAGCAAGAATTTCACGGGGAATCGGGTTTCTGAGGGCTGTCGTCCGGGGGCGGTTCGGCATCCGAGCCGGACACGCTCGAGACAATGCGTTGAATGATGCCCCGGTAATGCCACTGCGGACAGGCTGGCGAACCGGTGACGAGAAACTCAAGCAAAAGGCGTTCGAAGGGGAGAGAGATGATTCGGGCCACATGGCCCGCGATCGTGTTTTTGCGAAAAATGTTCGCGCGCACGGCGACGTTCAGATCCTGTGGGATCAGGGTGTACGTGCCCTGACCCGACATGCTGAAAAAATCCCCCTCGACCAGCAGGTCGCGTGAGGTGATCACACCGGCCTTGGCCAGAAAGGAGAACGAGGCGTCGGATTGGCTGACCAGCAATTCGACGCCCGGGATCGTGCGGGCCAGATAAGTCGTGAAGCCGGCAAACAGCGGCACACGCGAAAGCACGGCTCCCGTCAACGCGAAACAGCCGCCGCCGGAGAGCGCCGCCAAAGGATCGGTGCCGAACGTGCCGGCCAACGCCAGAGAGCCGGACACCCCCCCTTCCCACAGGTTGGTTTTGTTGAGGGGGAGGAACAGATCATGCAGCGTCGCATCCGCGATGTCGACTTCGGCGCGCCAGGGCATCTCCGGCTTGTCATCGGTTAGCTCGAATGAGAAGCGCCCATCGAATTTGCCGCCGCGCATCATCTGGGCGTGGATGTTGTCGAACGACACGGCGAACTGGTTACTGACGGTAAAATCGCACGTTGTGCGGGCCAGCGGCAACCCGTAGATGGTGATAGCGGGCGCCTCGATCGTTCCGGTCAAGTCATAGGGGAGGGTGCGGGTCGAGTCGGCGTCAAGCGTGCCGGAGACCGTGATGCGGGGCACGCCGCCAATCAGCAGACGGTCCAGAATGCCGTTGCGGAACAATTCGAGAATGTCGAACAGGTCCTGCGCCGGCATCTCCGACTGGGCCTCCACCGTGAGCAGGCCGGTTGCCTCCTCGTAAACGAGGGACCCGCGAACCGAGCCGTCGGCCGTATCCGCCTGCAAGGGCGAGAGGGTCACACGCCACGCCTGCTGTCCGACGGGATTGACGGCCTCGATCGTGCAGGCGATGTGGCTGATCGGCCTGTCGTTCCACGTGATATCGCGGGCGTTCAATTCGAAACGCAAGGTTTGAAGGTCGGGCGTCAGGCGCAGATCGCACGAAACGGTCAGGGGAACTTCGGGACGGGTGATGCGGTTGCAGTAGTGAATGCCGGAACGGGATCCGGCCAGAACCAGCATCGGACGGATTGAGTTGGCGGAGAGGTTTCCCGTTGCATGTCCCTCAACCTCCCCGGATTGCAGGTCCATCCGCACGGTGCCGCTGAGCGTTTCGGTGTCGGCCGAGGCGGGCCATGCGGCACGGATGTTATCCAGCACGAGCACGCCGTCATCCAGCGTGAGGTCGGCTGAGGCGCGTGCAGGCGTGATGCCGCAGAACACCGGATCCTCCAGCTCGACACGGACGCGTGAGAGCTGGATCTGGGTGAGATCCCGTTCCAATCCTTCATGGCCCGTACCGCGAGGCGGCGACGACGGCAGGAAGACCGCTTCGGGCCGGACGAGGCGAATGCCGTCGACCCATTTGATCCACGACTGTCCGGGCCGGATGGAGAGGTCCAGGCGCACCTCCCGCGCCTGGATAAAAAGGTCGTTGGTGGCCAGATTGATGCGGCATTGGACGACACTCAGGGCCAGGCCCTTGCTCACGCTCACGGCCGCGCGCTCCACATGGAGGCTTGTCGTATCGGTGGAGAGGCGCGCGGTGACGGCGTCAATCACGCGCGCGGGCAGGGGAATCTCGGCAACCGACAAGACAACAAACAGCACAACACACACGCACCCTGCGAACAAGAAGGCGTTGCGGATAACCCGGACGACCCGGGCGAGGAATGTGACGACCTTGAACATGGCGGACTACGTTTACGCGCAAGTATATCACGGGTGCCACGCATCATGAAAGCGCGTAATCCAGATGAAGAGAACGAGGGGTGTCGTTTTTTGGCGTCGTTTTTTGGTTGTCTTGATCCGTCGCATCTGGCATAGTCTCCCGCGACCGAGATGTGTGTGTTTCGGGCCCATAGCTCAGTTGGTTAGAGCACGGGACTCATAATCCCAGGGTCGCAGGTTCGAGTCCTGCTGGGCCCACCAGTCCGAGATTTCAGTGTGCAGATTACGATTGAGAAGGCTGTTGTTCTGGCTGCAGGTTTCGGCGAGCGGTTGCGACCGCTGACGGAACGGATACCCAAACCGTTGCTGCCGATGTGGGGGGTACCGTTGATTGAACGGACCCTTCGCGCGATGGAAGCCGCAGGGGTTCGCGAGGTCGCCGTCAATTGCCATTGGCAGGCCGGGCCGTTGCAGGCCTATCTGGAGGGTCGGCGCGGGCCGGCGACCGTCAGGATCTCGCATGAGCGCGAGATTCTGGGAACGGGTGGCGCCCTGCGTCCGCTACGGGAATGGCTGGGAGACGCGCCCTTCTGGCTGGTGAACGGCGACATTGTCTGGCATGCCGATCTGACGCCCCTCGTCACGGCGTTTCACCGGCGCGCGCGGATTGCGTCGGCCTGGCTGGAACCGCGACGGGGACCCAGGACCGTCTCATGCGGGCCGCAGGGGGATATTGCGACTTTTTGCAACCCCGTCCCGGAAAGCCGGGGCACCGCCACATTCTGTGGCTTACAGCTCGTTTCGCCCTCCCTGTTCGATTTCTTCCCCGACACCCATACCTTCTCTATCATCACGGCTTACGAGCGGGCGCAGGCGGCGGGTCGGCCGGTGGCGGGCGTGCGGATCGCGGGCAGCTACTGGTGCGACGCGGGAACCGCCGAGCGCTATCTGCAGGCGCATGGGGACATCAAGCGGCTGGGCGCGCGGGGGCATCCGGCCGGGGCGATGTATGATTCGCGTGTGGACACCTATCCGGCCGGGTCGCGTCGGTTCTGCTGCGACTTGACGGGTCGGGCCGTTCGGGCATCGGGAAGTGTGCTGCTTCTGGGTGCGGTCATCGGTTCCGGCGGGCGTGTGCGGCGCAGCGTGGTCGGTCACGCGGTCGTGACGCAGCCGGTCTCCGGAGCCCTCGTCGTGCCGGCGACGACCTGTGGAGAGGCGGTGATGCCGCGCGTGTTGGAGGCGCTCGGCTGGCAGGACGCGGCGGCGGTTTTTCTGGGCCGGCGCGGGTCGGCACGGCGTTTTTGGCGGCTCATGCCTGATGGTGACGGCCCCGGCGGCATCGTGGTGATCTATTCGCGGGAGCGCACCGAGAACACCCGGTATGCGGGGCACGCGGCGTTGCTGGCCGAAGCGGGGGTGCCTGTACCTCGTGTGTTGGCCGACCTGCCCGATGTCGACACCGTGGTCCTGGAGGACTGGGGGGATCGTTCGCTGCTTCAACGGAAGCAACGGGCCGGAGCCGACATCGCGGCGCTGTATGAACCGGTGCTTGAGGCCGCGGCGACGCTGCACACGCGGGCCACATCCTTGGCGCGGCTGCGTGGCACGGTGTTGGAACCCGGCTTCGGCCCATCCGTATTCGGCTGGGAGCACGATCTTTTTGATCACCATCTGATCCGGGGGCGGTATGGGCTCGCGGGAGTCGGTGGGGCGGTCCGGGAGGATTGTGAGGCGGTTACACGGCGGCTGACAGAGGTGCCGCAGGTTGTGGTTCACCGGGATCTTCAATCCAGCAACGTTCTGTTCAAGGGCAAACGGATGGCGCTGATCGATTTTCAGGGGATGCGGTTCGGTCCCGCGGCCTACGACCTCGCCTCGCTTCTGTGCGATCCCTATGTGGCGCTGGACGATTCTGTGCGCTCGCATCTGTTGTGCCGGTATGCTATGCTGGGGGGCGACATCGGCGGGATCGACGTTTTTTCATGGGCCGCGGTGCAGCGTCTGGTGCAAACGCTCGGCGCGTACGCGCGGTTGGACGCGATGGGATTTCCGTTCGCACGGTACATTCCGACGGCTGCGGCCATTCTGGAGCGGCAGGCGCAGGTGTGCGGCTTGCGGGCACTGGCTGGCTTGATCAGCCACGTTTTGGACTTGGAGCGTGGACGCGGGCGGACGTTAGGAAAGGAATCGACGGTGTGACGAACGTTGTCTGGGGCTTTATCGCGCGCGCGCGACGTGAGGCCCGGCGCAAGCCGGAAGCTGTCAGCGTTCGCGCGATGGGCAGTGACCGTACGTTTCTCGCGTACGACTGGGGCTGCGATACCTTTGTTTTTGAGAAGGGCGTGTGGAGTCTCCTGTCGCGCGCAGAGCGCGATCCGGTCCTGATCGTCCGCAAATCCACCCTGAGTCCGGGAACCCCCGGCTATATTCTGACCCTGACCAAGGGCAACCACAGCGTGGCGGCCATGCCCTTGCTGAACGGCCAGTTCTGGAATCTGGGCCGTGTGCCGCAAAAGAAGCGCGGGATGCTGTTGCAGCGTGAAATCGTGTGCGGCAACATCGTGGGGGATGTATTTGAACTGTCGCAGCGTGACGTGTCCGTGGAGAAGTTGGTCGACGCCGATGCCTGGCTCCAGACGCTGGGCCTTCCGGTCGATACCATCGTCATGGCCGAGCGCACCGAGTCGGCGCTGGCCTACTATCGCAAGCAGGGGCAGGAGTGGCGGATTCGGCCGTTGGCATGGACCCGTCAGGAGATGGACCTCGCGTTGCGCAGCAGCCGGTCTCGCTTGACGACCAAGCTCCATTTCTATCACAGTGCCCGTGGCGTCCATTTTCTCTCGTACCGCGACTTCCACCGGATCACGGAATGGGTGACGACAGACTACGGCGCCTTCCTTGCCGCGTTGCGCGAGCTGGTGGCGGTTCCCGAAGGACAGCGCGGATCCAACACCCGGATCGAGAAGTTTCATGGTCATCACGAGATCGAATTATTCGGCATGCGACCGGGAACCGCCGCGACGGCGATCCTGCCGCATCTGGAGAACCTGCTCGAGGGCATCACGCTGAACCGGTTGGGCCACCCGGATGTCGAGTCGGGCATTCGTCGCATTGACGACCTGTTCCGCCGTGCGCTCGACGATTCGCAACTCGAGGATGACGGCAGCGATGCCTTTGTCGAGACCATGTACCGCCACCTCACGGGGGAGGTGTATCTGGGAACGCCCGACGAGGTCATTCCGGCGTTTGACGACCGCCGCACAGCGCTTCCGGGGGCAACCTACCGGGGCGGCCGTCCCGACATCCAGACGCGCACGGATAACCGGTCTCGTGCCATTCTGGAGTATATCCAGGCGGGATTGAGCCATGGCGAGAGCATCGATCACATCAATATTTACGAAGTGCGCGTCACGGGTTCGCAGGCGCTCGGTCTCGGCGCCACCCGTGAGATCGTCTATAAGACCAACTGGATGCCGCTGCCGATGCGGCTGATCGAAAAACGGCTGGCCCACACCTTGCCGGGGTATGGCAGCTATATGCTGTCACGTGTGTCGGCTTACAAGAGCCTGGGCGTCCACCTGTGCACGTACCATTTGCTCGCGCGCCATGATGCGCTTCGCGACCGCGACGTCAATTATTTCATCCGCAACCGGTGCCAGGGAGACGCCTTTGTTTCGATTCCGCGGAACCGGTTCCTCATGCCCGCCGATGAGGGGGGCTCGGAAGGCATCGAAAACCCCGACATCATTCTTGGCGTGGCGACCCTGATGGGGAGTGCCGCCGCACAGACTCTCGTGATGAAGCGCTTTATCCCCGAGTCGAACTCCTGCCGCTTCGGTGAGGGCAAGGAGATCATCGAGTTCGGATATGACGTTCACCTGCTGCGTGAGATGCCGATCCGCGTCCACTTCTGTTCCATTCGCGGCGCCATGGGCTGGCCCCATATCGAATGGACGAACACGAATCTGATGAATCTGTTCGACTTCTACTTGGGGCGCTTCGCCGAGGTCGTGTTCACGTTCTGGATGGAGCACCGCGACTTTATTTCATTGCAGGACATCAGCTCGCGGTTCTTTGACGGATTTGCGAGCAAAACGCAGGAAATGCACTGGCTCTACGTCCGCCGGCGCGAGCAGTTTGACGTGTTTGACCCCGGATTGCGGAAGGTGTTCAATTTTGGAGCAAAATGGGCCTTTGCCTTGTGGTCGTTGGAACGTCAGGCGCGCCGCCTGGATGTGCTTAAAACGTGTTTGGAGGATCGGATCTGGGCGTTGCACGCGGCGCTGCCGGAAGAACTGACGGGCAATGCCCCGGTTCCTGTCGTCGCCGATGTCCTCGAACCCGGCCCGGATGCCGGCTTGCCGCAGGCGGACAATGTTCAGATAGAGCAACCGGGCGGTTCCGGTATCTGACCCCAGAATCTGACCCCTGAACACGGAACACACGCTCCAATACCCACGTGCAGGAGCTGCAGGAGTGGATGGCTTATGATCATGCCAAAATCGTCGGACTTGCTGACAACGGGTTTCTCACCCGGTACGAAGCTCCGGCTGGTTTATGTCGACGTGACCGACTCGGCGCGGGCGCTGGAGCAAAACCACCTTTCCGGACCGACGGCAGGAATGGCGCAAGCCGAGGCCCTGATTGCCGTGGCCTTGATGGGTGCGGATCTCGACGACCACGACGAGACCATCGCGCTGCGGATGCAGGTGTCGGGTCCTCTCCAAGGACTGCTTGTCGAGATGGCCGCCGACGGCGCGCTCCGGGGATACACCCAGGTCAAGGTCATCAACGAACTCGACGGTCGCGAAGAAGCTGTCGTTGATGAGGCGTTTGGCGAACGCGGCGAGGTGCAGATCATCCGCGCCGTTCCCGGGAGGATTGTGAGTCAGGCGACTTTTACGACCACGCCCGCATCGCCGCTTGCGGCGATTCACGAGTATTTCGGCCGCTCGCTGCAGCGCCCCGCAGTTGCGCAGATTGCCACGCTGGAATATGGGGGGACGGTCGATCTGGCCCGCGGGGTTTTGGTCGAACGTCTGCCCGACGGCAACCCGCGCGAATTCGAGCGGATTGCCGGACTGTTCGCCGACGGAACCGCATTGGAGGCGCTGGAATGCGGCATCTCGGCGATGGATTGGTGCGAGACGGTGGGGCTTGCCGACATCCGGATGGATCCCCCCAAGCCGCTCGCATTCCGCTGCAGATGCTCCCTCGAACGGGTTGAGAGCGTGGTGTGCGCGCTCGCGCCGGACGAGCTTGCCGAACTCGTGCGTGCTGCTCAGCCGGCGCAGATATACTGCCACATGTGCGGCAAAGGGTACGAGGTGCCCATCAGCCGCCTCGCGACCCTCCTAGAGGGGTATCGGGGTCAGCCCTGAAAGCTGAAAACTGAAAGGCTGATAGGCTGAAGGCGAGAGAAAATGAGGAGGAGAAGGGGTCAATTTCAACTTTCTGCTTTCTGCTTTCTGCTTTCTGCTTTCCGGTGTCAGTGGGGACAGGGGAAGAGAGGGGCCCACGCCTACATCTGGCGGAAGCGTCGGCACCCGGTTCATGGCTGCTCCATCGTCGATCGTAATCGTAAACCGACTCTTCCTCTTTTCGGTGGACGAGAGCGGGCGACGAGAGCGGGTCACGATTTCCTTCGGTCGTTTCTATCTATCTCCTCTCGCCAACCGTCGTTTCGCGTCATCACCGATTGCCTTTATCCATTGGCCTGCGGCGCGGCCGCCGGGTCTGAGGCGGAGGGACGGGGCGCAAGCCATTTTGGAGTGCGGTGGCAAGCGAAGCGCGACACCGCTTTCAGGAGGCCCGGACGCGGAAAAAGCGGCGTCGCGCGGAATACCGCTTGCCGCGCGCACTCCAGACGCTGCCGCCGGGACGGGCTCCACCGCGGCATCGTGGCGCTGGCGCTGATCCGGCGGTGCGGGATCACCGAGCGGGCGGTCACAGCGGAGCTCGGGCTGACCCGCGGGTCGGCCGTCGGCTATCTGACGCGTCTCGTCAAGGCGCGCTGCCGCGCCGACCCGGCGACGGCGGAACGTGTCAGGCGCCTGACGTGTGCAGATTCAATTTGTTAATTTCAGGGCTGACCCTGATGAGCGCTGATGAGCATCCATGTCGAAGAACACGTCGGGTAACGGTTCGCCGCTGGTGGCGTCGTTGAATTGTACCCGGACATTTTCCGCCGTGGGCTCGATGCCCGTATTCGACCGCCATTCCACCACAACCGTATTTACTCCCTTATGGAGGTGGACGGGTTTGGCGCGCGCATTCGCAGGCAGACGCGAGTCGAACGCTGGCTTGTCGTTGACCCAGACGTTGAGGAAAAACGCCACTTCGCCTTCATCCGTCGGGTTCAGCGACATTTCAAAGCCGGCCGCATTGATCGCGCGCACGTCTACGGCCGCATCCGCGTCTACGGCCACGATCGCGCGAGTCGCCCCAATGGCCTTGGAGTTCAGCGAGAGCAGCGGACCCGCCTCCCCGAGCGTGACAGTCGAACCGCACGTCACCGATTTCCACCCCTTGGAAGGAGCGGCGAGGGTGAAGACATCGCCGGCGTCGGAAAGGCCGTAAACGAGCCCGCCGAGCTCGTCGTAATCGACCCCCATCTTCGGCTTGGACTTGATCCGCTTCTTGATCCACCACCGCGTCTGCGTCCGCAGTTCGACGACCGCCTCGAAGGCCAGCGCCGCGCCGCTCCCGATGGTCACGCGATAGGGGATACGGCAGGGGACCTCTTGCGGGAACCACTGCCGCAGCACGGGGAACGACACCCCGCCAGCGCCGCCGGCCGCGAGGGTGATGCTCCGGTCGGTTGCGTCGAGCCGCACGGTCGGCGGCGGTGCCATCACGAACGCCAGCGTCAGCGGATTCTCGGTGACGTTCGTCACCTTCAACTCGATCGTCCCACCGTCCAGGGACGGGACGATCGTGGATGGGCGGAACAAGACATCTGGCGGCAACCGGACCGAGAACTCGGCCAGCGCCTCGCCGCCGGGTCCCTGAATCCGCAAGGGCAAAGACAGAAGCCGTCCCTGAAGCACCGTTGCATTGGTGACGGCACGGGTGAGCACCACGGGCACCTTGAACGACGTCGTCGCCTTCGCCGCGGCCGTGAAGGCGCGCGAGGCGGCCCCCTGCGGAAAACAGTCGTCGGGCAATGCCGAAACCAGCTCAACCTTCAGCGGCTTGTCGCCGTCGTTCTTAAACCGGCCCGACAAGTAGGCGATAGCCATGTCGAATCCGGCCAGATTGGGCAGGGCATCGACCTGCAATGGCGAATCTTTGTCGGTTATGCCGGCGGCCGTGCGCACGGCGCGAGCGCCATACCGGCCGGACCGTGTGCTGATATAATTGCCGATATCGCCCGGCATGCGCATGAAATCTTCCGGCAGGAGCCAGACCCCTTTCTCGCTAAGCGGGTAGCCCTGCCACATCCCCAGGCGATACCATTCCCCACCGCTGGTGAACACCCAATCCCCCCATCGCGGTTCCGGCGCCCCCGTGCCGTGAGTGCCCGTGTAGCCGCGGCCATCTTCCTTCACAACTGCCGGCCATTCGAGGACGCTTCCGCTCTGACTCAGGTCCCGGATCCCCCAGTACGACGGGCCCGGCCAGGACAGCCTGCTGGGTGTGGCCGCTGGCGGCCGACCGAGAGACGGCACAACACCGGCAAGCCCTACCGCCGGTGCGCAGGCCCCGGGCGCCCAGGCGTCCTCGTCCCGCGCCACGGCGCGAGGTCCCCGGCACGCCTTCTCGTATTCCAGGCAGGTCGGCGGCCGCAGCCCCGCCCAGGCCGTGAACGAGTGAATGTCCGCGTCGCTCAGGAAATTCGCCGGCCGTTCCGGCACATCCGCCTCGTACCGAACTTCGCCCGCGCTGTACCGAATGGTGTACCCGCACAAGCCGTAAAGGCCCGGGGCATAGCGGCGGAAGGCATTGTGCGGCCCGTAGCCATATTCCCCATTATACGTTGCCGTTTTGGGATCCGGCGCCGCTTCGGTGAGGAACCTGGCATACTCTCCCTGACTGATCGAGTACTTCATGCAGTAGAAGGCGGAATAGCCGTTCGGCCATTCCGGGCCCTCTCGCACGTAGTTGGTGGAGAAATTCACATGCCCGCTCAACTTGGTGGCATTGGGGGTGTCGATCGTCGTCAACTGACATGCGTATGCTTGCGGGGTCCAGGATCCTCCTATCGGATAGACAAACGGGCTTTTCGAGCGGAAAGGCCCCTCGGGCACATAGACCATGGCGAGGGCATGCACGCTGATCTCGGCCGTGGCGGGGTCGACGTGATCGCTGCCGTTCAGCCAGCGCAGCTTGACGCCCTTGAACGCGTTGGCGCCTTGCCCAACGGCATCCCGGTAGATGAACACCCCGATGCCATTTGCACGGCCTGCCCCGAGCCCGGTCGAGGGGTTGTCGGAGAGTCCCAGGTCCAATGCCGCGCCGGCCGGCTTGACATGATGGGCTGCGTCCGGCGAGAGCGTGGCGTGGGAGAAAACGGGCGTTTCGGGACGCCGGAACTTCAGGAAGACCCACGCCGCGTCCCAGCTCTCGATCGGCAGCGGAGTACCGGTGCAGTTCTTCTCCGCCGGCTCGGTCCACTTCGCCCGCCAGGAGTTATTCCAGGCGAGGTCAAACGAAACCGTGCTGTACTCCTTGCCCGGCTCGACCTTGACGTTGGCGATCCGCGGCAGATCGTCCTGGCGTCCGTCGATCGGGGGGAGCGGCGCCGCCGGTTTCGGTTTCGTCGCGCGCGCAGGCTCCTCTCCGGCCGGCTTCCTGATCCGGTTGTCCGCGGAAGCGACAAGACGGCACCTCGTTTCCACAAAGTGCCCGCCGAGATAACTCCACCATTCGGGCCAGTCCGCAGGCGCGTCTTTGAACTTCGCGATCGTCCGTTTGAAGGAAGCGGCCGGCTTGCCGGGAGATGTCATCCCGTTGCCATGCGTTCCGCGGAACCCGCGGGTACTCACCGGTATCGAAGGTCCGCCCAACTCCGAGATCCCCCAATAGGTGGCGAGCGCCGTCCCCCGGTCACTCGTGGGCGTGGAACGGCATCCGACCCTCGGCGCAAAACTGCAACCGAAGCGCGCATTCCCCTTGAGATATCGTTCCGTAGGCAGCCCCTCGTCGAGCAACACCGGAGACGCTTCGAGATCTTTTGGCGACGTCCAGTCGGGGTCGGGGGGCGTGATCGGATCGCGCGCTCCTGAACCCGCCTTGCCGCCCTCCAACCCCGACATCGGTCGCAGGCCAGACCATACGGCGTAGGCGAACGTGTCCGAAGGGGTTGTGCCCGGGATCCTCCGGAACGGCAATCGCGCCGTGAAGACCGGTCTCGGCCCCCGCTTTTGCCTTACCGCTGCCGCCTTGATGTCGCTGAAAATCTGTTCCATCAGATCATCTACGATGTCGTTCATCTTCTTCTCGCTGGGCATCACATCTATAGCCGATAGCTTCTTGAGTTCCGGCACATCGGCGGAGGAGAAGATGGTGCATCCGCCATTTTCGACAACGGAAAAGAGCTCTTGATCGGGGCCCATATCGATCTTCACCGTGGCGCTATGCAATCCTGCGTCGGAATAGACCTCACTGCCGACGAACGCCCGCTTGGCAGCGACATCCGGCGGCAGCGAGTTGAGAAAGTCCACATACTGCCCCTGTGTCAGCTCGTACTTCATGCAATAGAAGGCGTCATAGCCCGTGGGATACCCGTCGTTCAGGACGCCGGCGCCGCCAACCGTAACGCTGCCGAGGTTCACTTCCCAGAAGGTGTGCGTCCCCCAGAGTTCTCCGGCAACAATTCCAAAACGCCGGGCATGGGTTCCTTCCGCCGCCGGGCCATTCCACGCGGTGTCCAGCAGGAACGGAATCGAAGGGCCGCCACGCCAGGAGCCGTCCGTCAGGCCACCGAATTCGGTGCTGGGTCGAATACTCGCCATGGTACACACAATCGGCACATCAGGACCGTCGGCGAATTTTTCAATGATGCCGGACGGCGCGCCCGACCCCACCTTGAACGGTCCCGCTGGCACGTACACCATGGGGATCGCATGCACCTTGATCGCAGCCCTGGTCGGATCGAATTTGTCTGTCCCACCTTCCGCGGCCCCTCCTTCCGCGACAGAAGCATTCGCATGGAGCCATCGCAATTTGATGTTCTTCCAATCGTTGACGCCATGGCCGACGGCATCACGGTAGATGAACACGCCCATGCCGCGGGTGCCGTCATCGGATAGCTTCACCGCGTTCGTCGCGCCGGCGGGCATGACGTGCTGAGATGAGTCCGAGGCGAGTGACGCGTGTTGCCAATGGTTGCGATCGATGCGCTCCAGGGAATTCGTTTCCGGCAAAAACTTCACGAAGACCCAGGCCGCGTCCCAGTTCTCGACCTCCATGTCCTTGCCGGTCGCGCTGGTCTTGGCCGGCTCCGTCCACTTCTGCCGCCAGGAGTACGACCAGTACAGGTCGAAGGTTACGTAGCTGTATTCCGGCGTGGCGGCTTCCCACTTCACATTCGTGACCGCGAAATCGTAGGTCGGGGCGCCCTGGAACCGTGCCGCGGGATCAATCTCACCCACGCCGGAGGCATCCGCAGCCAACCCGGCCGCCGCACCCGCCATCCCTGTCACCATCATGACTACTGCGCCCATCGTCGACCACATCCGCGCCAGTCTGTGTTCGTTTTGATTTTGACTCACCTGTTACTCCTGTTCCCGGCAGAACACGTCTTCCTCTGCACACTGAGTCGCATAGGTCGCTCCGCCATTTCGTCAGGGCGCCGTCATCGCCGCGCGAAAGCCAAAGAAAGCGTTCTTGTTGGATGGCACACCGCCTTGGCCGCGATTGGCTGCGCGGCAGGCTTTGGCGCGATCATCCCAGTCGCCACCTCGCAGCACGTGGGCCTTTCCGGTCGCCGGCCCTTTCGGATCCACCGCCGGCTCGGACGACAGTGGCTCATACCAGTCCAGGCACCACTCCCACACGTTGCCGTGCATGTCGTAGAGATCCCACGTGTTCGGAGCGTACGAGCCTACTACGGCTGAACCCAGAGGTTCGTACCGGTAATACCACCCCTCCGATGAGTCCACGTTCAGCAAGTAGCGCCCCGCCTCCGCCAGGTTCGGGCACTCCCACACCTGGGTCAAGGCCTTCCCCGAATTCAAAGCGGTCGTCGCGCCCGCCCGGCAGGCATATTCCCATTGTGCCTCGGTGGGCAGGTCGAGCCCCGCCAGCATCGTCTTCGCCCGCAGCTTCCCGAAGAACGAGTCGGGGTTCACCGCGCTGTTCGCAGGCCAATCGACATTCGGATCGTGACTGGGCTGGGCCATGATTTGCTCCAACGCATACTGAGCCGCCTTCTTAGCGTTAGCCGCCTGCTTCTCCCGTGCCTCCCGCTCCTGGTCAGACTCGATGTCTGGCGGCTCATCGTCCTCATCCGCGAGCAAAGCCGTAGCGCTCGATTCCGCGTTCTTGTCTGCGGCGGGTTTCTTGGGTTCCAGAGCGGGAGCAGGCGAGGACTCGGCAAGCGCCGCACTCACCTCCTTGGCATCTGTCATGGGGTTTTCGCGGATCTCATAGAAAGTGATCTGCTCAACGGGACGACGATGGAGTTCGGGAAGTTCGGCCGGCGAAGGATAGTGGAAGTCGTTCCCCTTCCGCAAATTATGATACCCCGATGCCGGCTTGCCCATCACCAGCTCCCACTGTCTCATCGTCACCTCGAAGACCCCGATGTAGAAGTCCTTGGTTATCGTCACGGCGTGCTGGGCCTCGTCGGAGTCGCGTCCCAGCTCGTCGTTCGGACTACCCATCAGGAACGTCCCCGCCGGGACTCGCCGCAACACCAGCTTGGTTGTCTTATACTCGTCCGTCCACCCGCCGGACGGCACATCCGCAAGATAGCGCACCGGGAACGTGTTCTTCGCAGCCCCCTGGGTCAGATCGATGACAAGGTACACATTGGATTGTCCGCCGACATCAGGTTTCGCCTCAGGCTTATCCCCCTCGGCACAGAATCCGACCCTTGTCAGCGCGATCAGGCAAGATACACCCCACCCCATGAAACTCCTCTTCATATGACCGTCCTTTCCTGCCTTCCAGAGCTTTTTCAAACGAAACCATAGCGAGGCTCTTGCAGTACCGACTCCAGGAGGTTTTGCCAGCGGCGCTAGCGTAAGCGTTCACGGCGTATCTTTTCTCACGGATCTGCCCACCGCATGCGGAACTGGGCAGGAATTGGCCCCAGACAACCAACTCCAGCAACAAAAAACATAGTCTATTCCTCCCCCGAAGCGCAAGAGAATATAGTCGTAGGCATCAGGGCCAGCCCTGAAAACAGTAACCACTGAACACACCGAACACGCCGAAACGATTCGCCTGCTATCCCTAAAAAAGGGACTTTCTTCGATTTTCCGCGGCGGTGAAAAGCCGCCTGAAAATACCCGAAATAAAAAATCTGAAGAAAGTGTTGACAGAATCCCCCCCCGCATAACATGTACCAACTGCAGGGGCCGGCCGGCCGTTTGTTTAGTGCACTTTTTTGGAACGGAGAATAGATATGTTGAGCATAATTCGTGAGTGGTGCGACGATGCCCGTTGGGCGAAAGCTATCACGCTTGCCGCCGTTTTCATTTCGGCGTCGGCCTTAGCCGATGCGCCACCCACGGTGGCCGCCCCGGCTTCGGCCGAGCCGGCTGTCGTGACGGAAAAGACCGTTGTGCTCTCGGTCCTTGGCGCCGATGATGGTCGTGCGACCGCCCTCACCTACACGTGGCGGGTAGTGGAATCGCCCGGGATCCAGCCCGTGTTCAACCGGAATGGCAATCATGCGGCCCAATCGGTCACCGTGACCTTCAAGGCGGCGGGTGACTACACGTTTCAGGTTGTCATCGCCGACCGCTCTGGCCAGGCGGCCACAAGTGCCGTGTCGGTGTCCGTCCTCCAGACCCCGCGCGCAATCACGCTCTCCCCGACACACGCCAACCTCACTACGGGCGAGTCGGTGGCGTTCACCGCCGAGGTGTGCGACCAGTTCACCGCACCGCTGGCCGTCCAGCCCGAAACGCGCTTCTCCGTCAGTGGCGGCGGCCGGGTCTCCCCGGACGGACTCTTCACCGCCGGCCCGGGTCGCACGGGCGCCCACACGCTGGTCGCCACGTCTTGCGGCCTCCGCGCCACCGCCCGGATTGTGGTTCACGCCAGCGCCAACACGGCCCCGACCATCGCCGTCCCAGCCGCCGTTTCCGCAAACCCCGTTACCGCCACATCCGCCGCCATCAGCGTTCTTGGCGCGGATGACGCCGGTGAAGCCGCGCTCATCTACACGTGGTCTGCTGTCGGCCCGGCCGCCGTCGCCTTCGCGACGAATGCCTGTAACCTGGCCAGGAACACCACGGCCACGTTCAGCCAGGCTGGCGATTATCGGCTCGCCGTCCAGGTCGCGGACGCCCAGGGCCTGACCACGCAAAGCATGGTCACCGTTGCCGTGGCGGCCACGCCGGTCGGTGTGGTCATCACACCTACCACGGTCGCCCTCGACCCGCCGACCACCTGTCAGTTCTCAGCCCGGGTTTATGACCAGTTCAACGCGCCGCTGGCATCCCAGCCCGCGTTCACCTGGAGCGCCGAGGGCATCTCGGTCACCGCCTCCGGCCTGGCTACTGCGGATGGCGATGCCGGCGCGTCATACACCGTGACCGCCTCCTGGAGCGGGCTGACCGGTTCGGCGCTCCTCCGAATCAACGGTGTTCCCACGCCGCCCCCGCCCGTAATCACCCCCGCAGGCGGTTCCTTCAGCCGGCCACAGACCGTCATCATCACGCCGGCGGTGCTCTCCCCCCTCACCAACACCCCGGGCTGGCGCACGGGCGTCAAGTATCCGGGCACAGGAGTCGAAAGCGTCGAGGCGCTCTCGCAGGACGGCCAGACCGTGGCTGCCATGCGCGCCCGCACCTCGGCACGGGTGGTCTATGCGTTCCCCGGCGCCAGCATGTCTCCCAACAGCGGACCGTTCCCGTTCTACATCTGGTCCCTGGCCGATCTCTCCGCCACCTATTATCCCGCCCTCTTTGCGGGTGTCACGGAGTTCACCGCCTGGGATGGCAACACCTATGACTTCTGGTACGCCGAAACCGGCAACCGCGTCTTTATGATGATGACCCAGCACTGGACCGGCACGGGCGGCGACATTTCGCTCTGGAGCTGTGCGGCGGGCCTCGCCCAGGGCGCCACGCCCCCCCAGAATCTGGCGAACTTCGCCCGCATCCCCATTAGCACCTTTGCCGGACAGGCCACCCGCTTCGAGTTCGCCGGTGAAAAAGTCCGCCTCATCGTCGGCACCACGCCCCTCGTCAGCGCCACCACCGATGGCGACGGCTGGGTCACCTACACCGGCGACGCCGCCAGCGGCCGCGTCACCGCCCAGCTCGGCGCCAACCGCTTCTGGCTCACCCTCGCGGGCGGTGATCCGGTCGGCTCCCGCGAAATGATCATCTCCGACACCCCCAAAACCACCACCCGCTTCACCACCGACGGCTCGCCGGTCACCGAGACCGCTCTCGCCGTCACCGGCCCGCTCACGTTGACCCACGACGCCACCCTCCGCGCACGGGTCTACAGCGCCGCCGCCTACCGCTCCCCGGAGACCGTCGTCGTCTTCACCTCCAACATCCCGCTGCTCCCCGCCGAGTCGGTCGTCTCGCCGGCCACCATCTCCATCGCCCATGCCACGCTAGACGGCACACCCGCGCAAGTCAGCCTCGACGGCCCCAGCGGCATCATGACCGGACTCCCCATCGGCGACTTCCGGCATCTGACGCGCTACCCGCTTCTCCCGCACGCCCCCACGCCGCTGATCCTGAGCCGCAACGGCCTCGACGACCTCACCGGCAGCGTCCTGTGGCGCGCGCTGGAGATCGGCGACGCGCCCGACACGCAGATTTGCCTCGGCGACTCGCTCATCCTTGCCGCCACCAACAGCATCGCCGGTGAGCTCGTCATCACCGTCCTCGACGACTCCGGGGATGTCTTCACTGAACACCTAACACCTAACACTGAATACTCATCCATCCCCGTCCTCTTCGACCGGGCGGGGACCTTCACCGCGATTGCCTCGCTCGACGGCATCTCCTTCGCCAGCCTCGTCATCACCGTGACGCAGGTCGACCTCCAAGGCCCGATCGCCGCCAGATCG
>Ga0268276_1002117_pt1 | contig 17604 bp, 14 predicted proteins | sample saktaG_4_FD_190145 | JGI IMG/M metagenome (GOLD analysis project Ga0268276, IMG submission 190145) | Saline water microbial communities from Sakinaw Lake, British Columbia, Canada - sak_2010_1_5_45m | ecosystem: Environmental > Aquatic > Non-marine Saline and Alkaline > Saline ...
ACGTCAAGGCCTGCCACGGCTACCTCGTTGCGGAGACCCTGGCCGCCTTCAACCGCACGGAAAGCCGTTACGGCGGGTCCTTCGAGAACAGGACGCGGCTCCTCCTCGAAACCGTACGTCTCATCCGGCAGGAGGCGCCGGGGCTCCTCGTCACGTGCCGCCTATCCGCCTCCGACACCGTCCCCTTCCCGTTCGGATTCGGGATGGACCCCGACGCGCCGGGAACGATCAGCCTGGCGGAGACAAAGGCGCTCGTTTCGCTCCTCGCCAGGGCTGGTGTCGGTTTCCTCGCGGTTTCACTGGGTATCCCCTCCTGGAAGCCGCACTTCGGTCGTCCGTTCGACGAGCCCGTCCCGGGCGGAAAGCTCCCCAAGGAGCACCCCCTCGAAGGAGTCGCCCGCCATCTCCGGATCGTCTCCGAGCTCCAGCGCTCCTCGCCGGGGACGGCCCTCGTCGGCGCCGGCTACTCCTGGCTCCGCACTTTCGGCCCGGGAGTCGGAGCGGCCATGGTCGCGGACGGCCGGACGGCCGTCGTCGGCCTGGGCCGCGGCGCCCTGGCTTACCCGGATTTCGTCAAGGACCTGGCCCTGCGGGGACGTCTCGACCCGCGCAAAGTCTGCACGACCTGCTCGCTCTGTTCGCACCTGCTCCGCCAAGGCAAGCGAACGGGCTGCGCCGTCCGCGACGCCGCGGTCTACGGGATCTCATGAGCGCGCCGTTCGGGGCCGTTTTCGATATGGACGGCGTCATCGTCGACAACAGGAAATACCACGTCCTGGCCTGGAAGGCGTTCGCCCGGAAGCACGGCGTCCCGTTCGACGCCCGCCGCTTCAAAAACCATCTCTTCGGCCGAGTCAACCGGGAGATCTTCATGGGGCTTTACGGCCACGCCCTGCCCGAGGCCGAGGTCATCGCCTGGGCCGAGGAAAAGGAATCCTTCTACAGGTCCATCTATGAAGGCCATGTCGAACCGGCCCGCGGCCTCGTCGCCTTCCTGCGCCGGCTCGCCGACAGCGGGGTTCCGGCGGCCGTGGCCACGGCCGCGCCGCGCGTGAACCTCGATTTCGCCCTGGACGAAGCGGGCTTGCGGCCCTTCTTCCGGGCCCTCGTCGACGTCGGCCAGGTCCCGCGGGGAAAGCCGGCCCCGGACCTCTACCTCAAGGCGGCCGAAATGATCGGCGTCCCCGCCGCCCGTTGTGTCGCTTTCGAGGACTCCTACCCCGGCTTCGAATCGGCCCTGGCCGCCGGCATGAAAGTCGTCGGCGTCACGACCACGCACACGCGCCGCGAGCTCGGCCGGGCCCACCTCGTCGTCCGCGATTTCAAAAGGCTCGACGTCGGCCGTGTCGAATCACTCCTCGCCCTATGATCCCGGGAGGGGTCGCCAGGTCCCGGCCACTCTCGGCCGGTGGCGGTTTGACGGCGCACGGCGAGTTGGGATAATTTAGCCCCAGGAACGAAAGGTTGCCGGGCATGAAGAGATCGGTCATTCGGGTCGGCCGTGCCGTCTATCCGGTTTATTCCCTGAACACGCTCGTCGTCGGCAGCGGGGCGGCGGGGCTCAATGCCGCGGTCCGCCTCCACGAGCACGGCCAGACCGATGTCGCCATCGTCACCGACCGTTTCGGGGCGGGGGCGTCGGCCAACTCCGGCTCCGACAAGCAGACCTACTACAAGCTGTCCCTCGCCGGCGACAGCCCGGACTCCGCGTTCGACATGGCCCGCGACCTCTCGGCCCGCGGCTCCATGCACGGCGACATCGCCCTGGCCGAAGCCCAGGGCTCGCTCGGGGCCTTCTTCCACCTTGTCGGTCTCGGCGTCCCCTTTCCGCACGACCGCTTCGGAGCCTACGTCGGGTACAAGACCGACCACGATCCTCGCCAGCGGGCGACGTCGGCCGGACCGCTGACCTCCCGCCTCATGTTCCGGGCCCTGGCGTCCGAGGTCCGGCGGCGGACAATCCGCGTCTTCGACCGTCACGAGGTGATCGCCCTGCTGACGGAGGGCGCGGGCGCGGCGAAACGGGTCATCGGGGCCTTGGCCTTGGACAAGAAAAGGCTGGCCTCGGCGAACTTCGGCTTCGTCCTCTTCAACGCCACGAACGTCGTCATGGCGACGGGGGGGCCCGGAGGGATGTACGAGCATTCCGTCTATCCGGAAAGCCAGACGGGCTCGCACGGGCTTCTCTTCGAGGCCGGCGCCAGTGCCCAGAACCTGACCGAGTCCCAGTACGGGTTGGCTTCCGTGAAATTCCGTTGGAACGTCTCCGGCACCTACCAACAGGTCGTGCCGCGGTACATCTCGACCGACGCCGACGGCGGCGACGAGAGGGAATTCCTCAACGGCTATTTCCCGGACATGGGACGGCTGGCGACGGCCGTTTTTCTCAAAGGGTACCAGTGGCCCTTCGACCCTCGGAAAGCGGCCGACGGCGGGTCATCACTCGTCGACATCCTCGTCACCGAAGAGACCGTGGTCAAGGGGCGGCGTGTCTTCCTGGACTTCAGGCGGAATCCCGACGGCGGCGGCGAGCTCGAGCCGTTCGAGACACGCCTTCTCGCCCCTGAAGCCCGGGCCTATCTCGAAAGATCGGGCGCTCTGCAGGCGACGCCCATCGCCCGGCTCCTGAAGATGAACCGCCCCGCCGTCGACCTCTTCAGGTCCCACGGCATCGATCTCGCCCGCGAGCCGCTCGAGATCGCCGTCTGCGCCCAGCACAACAACGGCGGGTTCAAGGGATCGCTATGGTGGCAATCCAACGTTCGCGGTCTGTTCCCCGTCGGCGAGGTCTGCGGCACTCACGGTGTGGCTCGTCCGGGCGGGTCGGCCCTCAACGCCGGCCAGGTCGGAAGCGCCCGGGCGGCCCTCTTCATCGCCCGCCGGCACGCCGGACGGCCGATGTCCGTCACCGCTTTCGTCCGCGCGGCCGCGGCCCAGGTCCTGGAGAAAAGCGGGCAGGCCCGGGCCATGCTCGGCCGAAAGGAAGGGAGGGCGCTCTCGCCGGAATCCTGTCTGGCCGAGCTCCGGCGGCGGATGTCGGCCTGCGGCGCCGCGGTCAGAGATCCGGCAGGGGTCCGGACCGCAAAGACGGCGGCCCGGGAGTTGTGGCTCAGGGCCCGGCGGGAAGTGCGCGTGCCTTCGAGCCGGGACTTGCCGAAAGCGTTCAAGGCCCTGGACCTCAGTCTGACCCACGCCATCTATCTCGAAGCCATAAGCGAGTATCTCGACCGGGGCGGGAAGAGCCGGGGCTCTTATCTCGTCCCGGACCACGCCGGCCGCGAGCCCCACCCGCTCCTCGGAGATCGCTGGGCGTTTTCCCTGACCGGTCCGTTCGATTTCGTCAGCGCGAATATCCTCGAAGTCCGATTGGACGCAAGAGGCCGGGTTCATAAACTGTGGGTTCCCGTCCGGCCCGTTCCTCCGGCGGAGGGCTGGTTCGAAACGGTCTGGAACGATTTCATGAAAGACCGGATCATCGGCGAGGAGGACTAGATTGGCCAAGAAAATACGGAAATCGGCCCCCGCCGCCGTCGTAACCGGCGCGGGACAGGGCATCGGCCGGGGCATCGTTCTGGCGTTGGCCCGGGAGGGGTACGATATCGCCGGGATCGACATCCTCTTCGACCCCCGGAACAGGAAGAAGGGGCTCTTCGAGGTCAAGGAGAAAGTCGAAAAGCTCCGCCGGCGTTTCCTTCCCATCGCGGGAGACATCGCCCGGCTCGAGGACCACGACCGGGTGCTCGACGCGGCCTTCGGTAAATTCGGCGCGATCGACGTCCTGGTCAACAACGCCGGCGTCGCCCCGGCGAAACGCGTCGATATCCTGGAGACGACCCCGGAAAGCTACGACCGGCTCCTCGGCGTCAACGCTCGGGGACCGTTCTTCCTGACCCAGAACGCGGCCAGGAGGATGGCCGCGCGAAAGGACGCGCGTCCGAGCCCTCCCCCGTCCATCATCTTCATCACCTCCATCTCGGCCGTCGTCTCTTCGACATCGCGGGCCGAGTATTGCGTCTCCAAGGCGGCCCTGAGCATGACCGCCGCCCTCTTCGCCGACGCGCTGGCGGATAAGGGCATCAACGTCTACGAGGTTCGGCCCGGGATCATCGCCACGGACATGACCACGGGCGTCAAGGACAAGTACGACCGGCTGATCGCCGGCGGCCTCGTCCCCCAAGGCCGTTGGGGCCTGCCCGACGACGTCGGCCGGGCTGTCGCCGCGCTCGTCCGGGGCGCGTTCGCGTTCTCGACCGGGGCCGTCGTCGAAGTCAGCGGCGGCATGAACATCCGCCGGCTCTGAGCCGCTCCGAGGCGCGTTTACAGCTCCGCGGCCGGTGTGGTATCCTGGACGGGAACGGAGGGAACAATGACCGAACGAAAAACCCAAGGCCGTATTTTCTGGGGCCTTTTACTGATCGTCCTGGGCGTTCTATTCCTGCTCGACCAGATGAACCGGCTGGATTTCGGCGACCTCGTCGGACGATACTGGCCCGTCGTCTTCATCCTGATCGGGATCTCCATCCTGCTCAGCAACAACCTCAAGAACGTCGGGTCCGGCGTGTTCTTCATCCTCTTCGGAGCGTTCTTCCTTCTCGTCCGGATGAGGATCTTCGACCAGACGGTCTGGCATTTCGTCTGGCCCCTGGCCATCATAGGAGTCGGTCTCTGGATCCTCATCCGCCCGGCCTGGCACCCCGACAAAAAAAACATCCATGAAATGACAGCCGACGACCTCAGTATCAGCCAGGTGCTTTCGGGGACGTCGCGCAAGGTCGAGTCCCAGAACTTCAAGGGCGGCAAGGCGGAGGTCGTCCTCGGCTCGGCCGAAGTCGACTTCCGCGGGGCCCGCCTAGCCGGCGGTCAGGCGACACTGCTTCTTTCCGTCGTTTTGGGGAATATCGAGCTCATGGTCCCGCACGATTGGCAGGTCGTACTCGAGGGGACGCCCGTCCTCGGCTCGATGGACAGCCGCAAACGGACCATCCCTGACGCCGAGAAGACGGGGACGCTATTCATCAAGGGGTCGGCCATCCTCGGCTCGATCGAGGTCAAAGAGTAGGCCGGCCGATGAAGAAAGCCGTTCTCTGGTCCCTGGCCGTCGTCATCACCCTGGGGTCGGCCGTCTACCAACGCACGACGGGACCGACATATCCCCTGCGGGGAAAGGCGGTCGTGGCGGGGACGGCGGTCGAGTTCAAGCTGCCGCGGAACGCCGAGACCGTCGGCGACGCCGAAGTCGCCGTCACCGCTCCCGCCCCGCTGGCCGGATATCTCGACTACAAGCGGTTCAAAACCGAAGACGCCTGGACCCGCGTCGCGCTCGTCCGGGATGGCGACCGGCTCGTCGGGCGCCTGCCCAAACAGCCGGCGGCAGGGAAGCTCGCTTACATGGTCTCCCTGACCGGCGGATATGTGGCGACACCCATCGCGGGCGACGACCCGGTCATCCTCCGGTTCAAAGATCACGTCCCCATCGGACTGATCATCCCGCACGCCATCATCATGTTCGCGGGGATGCTGTTTTCGACGGCGGCCGGGCTGGCCGCGCTCGGCAAGAAGAAAGCTCCCCGGCGTCTCGTCCTTTGGACGGTGTCCCTGCTTTTCTTCGGAGGCTTCGTCCTCGGCCCGCTCGTCCAGAAATTCGCCTTCGGCGTCGCCTGGAGCGGTTTTCCCCTCGGCCACGACATGACGGACAGCAAGACCCTCATCGCCTTCCTGTTCTGGGTCGCGGCCCTCATCGCCGGACGCAGGGGGAAGCCGGCCAGACCGTTCGTCCTGGCGGCGTCCCTGGTCACGCTGGTCATCTTCCTCATCCCCCACAGCCTTCTGGGTTCGCAGCTCGATTACTCGAAAATGCCGTAGGACGGGAACCTCGGCCTCGGCGAATCTGTTGTCCGGTTCGCTTCACCTGAGGTTGAAGCGGACGGTCACGGTGAAGACGACGGGCACGGCTTTGCCGTCGATGATCATGGGTTCATAGACCCACTGGCGGACGGCGTCGATGGCCGCCTGGTCGAGCAGCGGGATGGAGCGCAGGATCATGACGTCGACGACCTTACCCGTTTCGTTGGTCTTGACGGCGAGAATGACGCCACCCTCGACCCGCGACTGCCGGGCGATCTCGGGGTAGATCGGCTGGACGTCCTTGACGAGCTTCGGCGGCTTGACATCCTTGATCGCCCGGACCGCGCCCGCGGCGAACTTGTCCATGGCATCCTCTTCCGTGCCTTCGCTGAGGGCGAAGCGGACGGTCACGGTGAATAGGATCTTGCGGGGCTTCCCGTCGATCAGCATGGCTTCGTATTTCCACTGCTTGACGGCGTCGATGGCCGCCTGGTCGAGCAGGGGGATCGACTGGAGGACCTGGGCGTCGATGACGCCGCCTTGCTCGTCGGTCTTGGCTTCGAGGATGACCTGGCCCTCGACCCGGGCCTGCCGGGCGATCTCGGGATAACGGGGGGGGACTTTTTTGACGAGCTTGGGAGGTCTGATCTCCCCCACGACCCGGACGGCGTCCCCTTCGAACTTAGCGAGGTCCTGGGCACTCGAAACCCCGCCGGCGACTCCGCCTTCGACCCCGCCCTCGACTCCTCCGGCGACGCCGCCGTAGATGACGCCGACGACCCCGCCCCCTTTCGGCTTCTTTTCGTCGTCGAGGCTAAACTGGAGTGTCACCGTGAACGTGACCGGCCGGGGTTTCCCGTCGACGACCAGGGGCTCATAGACCCATTGTTTGACGGCCTCTATCGCCGCCTGGTCGAGGAGGGGGATGCTGCGCAGGACCTTGACGCCGGCGACCCGGCCGTAGAGGTCCGTGGTCGCTTCCACGATAACCGCGCCTTCGACCCGGGCTTTCCTCGCCTCGGCGGGATAGACCGGTTCGACCTCCTTGACGAGCTTGGGCGGCATGGTCCTGCCGCCGCCAGCGGCACCGCCGACGACCCCACCGAGAACCCCGCTCCACCGGACAAGTCTTAGTGAGATGAAATACGGCTTGAGCTCGGTGTCCTCGAAGCCGAACACGGCGGCGCTCTTGTCGGGAAGCGAGAACTCCGTGTCGAGCAGGTTGGTTTTAGTGTCCCGGCTCTGCTCGAAGACCTCGATCCGGAACTGGTTGCGCTCGGGGACTCGGCCGGGCGTAACCATGACCAGGTATTCCTGTCCGTTCAGCCGGAACATATGGAAGGCCTTATCGGTCTTCCCCTTTTCCCAGACCAGGGCGGCTTCCGTCAGGAGACCGACATCCTTCAGGTTGTAGACTTTCTTGAGCTGCTGCTCGGCGGCCAGGTCCTGCTCCTGCTCGAAATTGGCGAAGTCCATGAACTTGAGGAAAGACGAGGTGACCGGCTTGGCCGGCTCGGGGGACTTCTCCCGGACACCTTCGAGGATCCTCATCTTCAGCTCGAAGCCGGAGGCGCCCGTCCTGGCGCTTTGGACGACTTCATCGCTTCCTGCCACGGCCGGCGGCGGGAGCACCGCCCAAAGCCCGACGAGAGCTCCGGCCATCGAGAATAGAATCGATCTTTTCATATCACCCCTCCTGTCAAGGATTCTTAATCGCCCAGATGAAAATTGTGTCAGTCCCTTGAGGTTGGAAGACGAACGTTTGGGCGGGCGCGCCGCCGACATTGATGTAGTCGATCCGGAAGCGTTCGGACGCGGCGACGAAGCCGGGGCCAAAGCCCGGCCGGCCGATCTCCCGGAGGAGCCAGAAGCCGGTCACGGCCACGACCAAGGCCGTGGCCGCCGCGGCGGCCCATCGCCAGCCAGCGCCCGCCGGTACCGGGGCTTCCGAGACGGAAGTCCCGCGGCCCGCTTGGGAGGATATCCGCTCCCAGATGTTCGCGGGCATGCCGATCCGGTCGGAGGAGACGAAGAGCCTTCCGGCCTCTGCCCGGCTGAGGAGCCGCGCCTGGCAGCGCGGGCAGCTCTCCATGTGGCTCCGGATGAGAAAAGCCCGGAGCGCACGGAGGGGAAGGACCGCATAGATGAAATCAACCATTCTGCAAAAGGCCATGGTCGTTCTCCAATAAGAGTTTGATCTTCCGGCGGGCGTTGAAAAGATAGACCCGGGCCGTTGAAGCCGAACACTCGAGGACCTCGGAGATGTCCCGGGCCGTATAGCTCTCGTTGGCCCAGAGGCAGAGCGCCGTCCGTTCTCTGGGCGAGAGCTTGGTCAGGAGGGCCGAGGGAAGCGGCTCGGGGTCGGCGGAATGAGGATTTCCCCCCCGTTCGGCGACGGCCGGCTCGAACCGGGCCCGCGCCGTAAACTCGGAAAAGCGCCGTTTCTTCTTGATCATGTCGAGCGACCTCCTGTAGACGATGGTCAGAAGCCAGGTCTTGAAGTTCCTCATCGGGTCGTAGCGGTCGAGATGGCGGAAAACCTGGATGAAGGTCTCCTGGCAGACGTCCTCGGCGTCCTCCCTGTTGCCGACGACATTGAGGGCCACGGCCATGACCAGCTTTCCATACGCGTCGATCATCGCCCGGTTGGAAACGGGGCTCCCGAGCAAGCAGCCTTCGATGATCTCTTTCTCTTCCACGGCGGGCCTCTTCTGTCCGTCCATACGAGAATACGCCGTCCCCTTGAGGGGCGTTTAGGGGGGCAGTGCGCCCAATCTCCTATTCCTACACTTTTCCGCCGGGAGTGTCACCTGTGTTTCTGAACGAGCCCAGAACCTTTATGTTTGCGGCGAGGAGGACAGCCGAGCCCCGACATTGGGAGAGTTTAGCCGGGCAGCACGGCCCGGACGCTGCCCGGGCAGTGATGGGGACCATGCATAGCCCCCGTAGCGGAGGGGCGGCAGGGAGCGAAGTCTGCGGAGCGACCGATAAAAGCGCGGCGGAGTGGCTCGAAGCCGCGCTTTTAGGGAATATCTGGATCGAGTCTTGGATATCAGGCCTTAGAAGATTCGTAATATTGGATATTCCCTGGCCGACCGCCGTGGACCGGCAGGGAGCGGACTCTTGGAAGCGACCGACAGAATTGTGGCTGAGCGGCTCGAAGCCACAATTCTGGGAAATATCTGAAACGAGAAGATGTAAAATATGGGGCCCGGGGGAGATGCATGGTCCCCATCACTGCCAAAACGGGCGGCGGCCGATGCGGCGTCCCAAACTCTTCCAGGAGGGGGAGTGCTGTCCTCCGAGCCGATTTTGACAATCTCCGGCGTCTTTGCTAAATTCATTCCTACATGGCCGAGAAACAGCGCAAAGGACCGAAGTGGCCGCCGCCGGACGCACCGGCCGCGCCCGCCACTCGGGTCGGCGCGGACCGCTACAAGGCGCTCGTCGAACAGCTCCCCGTCGGCGTCTACCGGACGACGCCCGACGGCGTGTTCATCGAGGCCAACGCCGTCCTGGTCACGATGCTGGGTCACAAGAGGCGCCAAACCCTTTTCAAAGGCAACGTCAAGGACTACTATGTCAAAAGCGATGATCGCTCCCGGACCATCAAGAAACTGTCTTCGAAGCAGACGTCGTTCCAGGAGTTCGAGCTCCTGCGCCTCGACGGCCGGAGATTCTGGGTTCGCGACTATTGCCGCGCCGTCAAGGGGCCCGACGGATCGATCCGTTATTTCGACGGCATCCTCGTCGACATCACCGGGAGGAAGACCGCCGAGAGGAAGCTCGAGCTGGCCAACCGCAAGCTCCTGGCATCCAACGAGAAGCTCGAAAGCCAGTCCCTGAACGACCACCTCACGGACCTGCACAACCGCCGGGGCTTCTTCACCTTCGGTCTGCAGCAGATGAAGATCGCCAAACGCCTCAAGGAAGACAACTACCTGCTCTTCCTCGATATCGATAACCTCAAGGAGGTCAACGACGCGCACGGCCACGCGGTCGGCGACCTGCTCCTGCAGGGCGTCGCGACCATCCTCAGGAGTACGCTCCGGGAATCCGATGTCATCGGCCGGATCGGCGGGGACGAATTCGCCGTCCTGGCCATGCGCTCCAAGGGCGTGGGCGAACGGGCTCTCCTCGCCCGGATCGAGGAGGGCGTGCAGAGGTTCCGCTTGAAAAAGTACGGGCACCTGCGCCTGTCCGTGAGCATGGGGCTGGTCCGCGTCGACCCCCAGAAATACCAGCAACTCGACGATTTCCTGGCCCATGCCGATTTTCTGATGTATCAACAAAAACGAAGCAAGGAAAGACAAGGAAACCACCCATGAAAAAACAGAGAGTCCTTTTTGTCATCGTCCCCCTCGTCCTGCTGGCCGTGTTCGCCGTTTCGGCCGCCCAGGACAAGCCCGCGGAGAAAACCGCCGCTCCGGCCGGTCCGCGTCCCCTGGCGCTCCAGGACATCCTATCCTGGAAATCGATCGGTTCGGCCGAGCTCTCCCCGGACGGGAACTGGCTCATGTACAAGTTGAGCCCTCTCGAGGGAGAGAGCGAGATCGTCATCCGTCAGACGAAGGGAACCAAGGAGTATCGGTTCCCGATCGGGGAAGCTCCAAGGTTCGGCGCCTTCGGCACGACGGGTTTTTCGTCGGACTCGAAATGGGCCGCCTTCCTGTCCTACCCCGAATCGAAAGACATGAAGGTCCTGCGGAAAGATAAGAAGAGGGTCACGACGACGGCCGTCCTGACGAACCTGGCCACGGGCGAGAAAACGGAGTTCGAAAAGGTCCGCGGCCTGAATTTCTCGGGCGAGAATCCGGGCTTCCTGGCCCTCCACCGGTACGCCCCGGAGAGCCAGGAGAAAGAGAAGGATAAGTGGACGGGCTCCGACCTCGTCCTCCGCGAGCTCGCCACGGGGAAGGAGGTCAACGTCGGCAACGTCGCCGAATTCGCCTTCGACAAGTACGGCGCCCGGCTGGCCATGGTCATCGACGCCCAGGGCCAAGCCGCGAACGGCATCCAGCTCCGGGACATGGCCTCGGGTACCGTCGTCTCGCTCGACAACGACAAGGCCACGTACAAGTCCCTGTCCTGGACGGAAAAGGGGGAGGCCTTCGCCGCCCTCAAGGGCAAAGAGGACAAAGCCTATGAGGACGAGCTCTGGAGCGTCGTCGCCTACGCCGGATTCCCGGAGCCCAAGGGGCCGCGGAAGATCGTTTATGATCCGGCCGGAGACAAGTCCTTTCCCGAAGGCATGACTGTCAGCCCCAACCGCGCTCCGCGATGGACGGAAAGCTTCGACGCCATCCTCTTCGGGATCCAGGAGGCCAAGAAGAAAAAGGACGCCGACAAGAAGGACGCCGACAAAATGGGACAGCCGGCTCCGCCCTCGGGCCCGGCCGACGGATCCGACGAAGATATCCCGGACCTCGTCATCTGGCACGGCATGGACAAACGTCTGCAGTCCCAACAGCAGGTCCAGGCGCAGGCGGACAAGAACTACAGCTATCTCGCCGAGTACAGGATCAAGCCGAAGGCGTTCGTCCGCCTGGCCGACGACGACCTCCGCGAGGTCGAGCCGGCGCCCAAGGCCCGGTTCGCCGTCGGCCAGGACGACAGGGCCTACGAACTCGACGGCAATCTCGACGGCCGCAGGTTCCAGGATATCTACGTCATCGACATGAAGACCGGCGCCCGGACCCTGGCCCTCAAGAAGAACAGGTACTATTTCGGGACGCTCTATGACGGCGGCCATTTTCTCCATTACGACGACGGCCATTTTTACACATACGACATGACGACGGGCCAATCCGTCAACATCACCAAGGACGTCCCCGCTTCGTTCGTCAACGAGGACGACGACCACAACGTCGTCAAGCCGCCGGACTACCCGGTCGGTTCGACCAAAGACGGACTGAACGTGCTCCTCTCGGACGGCTGGGACGTCTGGTGCGTTCCCGTCCGCGGCGGCGGCAAGGGGGTCAACCTGACCGGGAACGGAGCCAAGGACAAGATCCGCTACCGGAGGGCCCGGATCGACCCCGAGGAAAAGGCCGTCGACCTCGACCAGCCCCAGTACTTCGCCGCGTTGGGCGAATGGACGAAAAAGGCCGGCATCGGCCGGCTCGAAAAAGGCAAACCGGGTTCGACGATGCTCCTTTGGGACGACGCCGGATTCGGCGGCCTGGCCAAGGCGAAGAAGGCGGAAGTCTATGTCTATACGCGCGACACGTACAAGGATTATCCGGATTATTACGTGACCGACGCCCTGCTCAAGAACGGGCAAAAGATCACCGAGGCCAATCCCCATCAAAAGGATTTCCTGTGGACGAGCGGGCGGATGCTCCTCGACTACACGAGCGCCAAGGGCGACAAGCTCCAGGCGGCGCTCTTTCTGCCGGCCAATTACGAGAAGGGCCGGAAATATCCGACGCTCGTCTACTATTACGAGAAGATGTCCCAGCAGCTCAACCGCTACGCCCAGCCCTCGGCCAACGGCTTCAACAAGTCCGTCTACACGAGCAACGGCTATGCCGTCCTGATGCCGGACATCACCTACAAGATCAACGACCCCGGCATGTCGGCGGTCTGGTGCGTGCTGCCCGCGATCGATGCGGCCGTGGCCGCGGGCGTCGTCGACCGTTCGAAGGTCGGGCTCCAGGGCCATTCCTGGGGAGGATACGAGACGGCCTTCCTCATCACCCAGGCCGATTTCGCCGCAGCCGTGGCCGGGGCTCCCCTGACCAACATGATCAGCATGTATAGCTCCATCTACTTTAACAGCGGATCGGCCAACCAGCCGATCTTCGAGAGCAGCCAGGGCCGGTTCAAGGGCGGCTATTGGGACAACCTCGAGGCCTACCAGAGGAACTCGCCCGTCTATTACGCCGAGCGCGTCAAGACGCCTCTCATCATCCTCCATAACGACAAGGACGGCGCCGTCGACTGGAATCAGGGCATCGAGTATTACAACACCCTTCGCCGATTGAAGAAATCCGTCATCATGCTTCAGTACGTCGGCGAGAACCACGGCCTCCGGAAGCCGGCGAACCAAAAAGACTACACGGTGCGGATGAAGGAATTCTTCGACCATTACCTCATGGGGAAGCCGGCCCCGGGTTGGTACACGGATGGCGTTTCCCAACTCGAGCTCAAGGACCACCTCAAGGAACGGGCCAAGGACCTGAAGCTGGCCGAGAAAGCCGAGAAAAAAGAACCCGAGAAAAAGTGAATTTGAACGGCGCCTGAAGCCGGCCTCTTTTGGGGACTGACGCTCCGCAGATTTACGTCCCTGGAATTCCGCGAAGGGGATTTAAAAGAAGGCTGGCTGGCGAGGCGCCAAGGTTTCAAAGGAAAAGGAAGCGGGGCTAAGGAGGATCCCTCTCCAGCCAGCGCTTTCATTATATGGGAGGCATTTCTCGCTTGTCAATCTCAAAATGTGCTGTTCACAAATATTTCTTCGGCTGCAGAAGCCAAGCGCTCGGGGAGCACTTTGATATCGCGGCGGTTTAATGTATACTAATTATATAGGATTTATGCAAAACCGGAGACACCATGCGCACCAGCGTCAAGATAGCCATCTTCGCCTTGGCGATCTTCCTGAGCCTGGCCGGGTGGAGGGGCATCAACGCCCTCCTCGGCCGGGACGCGCCGAGGACATCATCCTTGGCTTCGGAGGGACAGGACATGCCTGACAAGATCAAAAAGACGGAAAAGGAATGGAAAGCCGCGCTCACCCCGAAGCAATACGCCGTCATGCGCAAGGGCAGCACGGAGAAGCCGTTCGCCGGAAAATACAACGATTTCTGGGAAAAGGGCGTCTACGTCTGCGCTGGATGTGGAACGCCTCTTTTCCTTTCCGATGTGAAGTACGATCACGGCACGGGCTGGCCAAGTTTCGCGGCTCCCGTGGAGGAGAAGAACCTCGAATACCGCGATGACTATTCGCTGCTGACGAAACGCATCGAGGTCCGTTGCGCGGTCTGCGGCGCCCACCTCGGCCATATCTTCGACGACGGTCCGGCGCCGACGTTCCTCCACTACTGCGTCAACTCCGCCGCCCTGGATTTCAAGCCCGAAGCGCAGGCGGTTGCGGTGGGACGGGAGACGGCGGCCTCGGCGACGGAAACGGCGACCTTCGCGGCCGGCTGTTTCTGGGGTGTGGAATACAAGCTCGGGAAGGTTCCCGGGGTCGTCTCCACGGTCGTCGGCTACACCGGAGGGAAGACCGTCAACCCGACCTACGAGGAGGTCTGCACGGGCAAGACGGGTCATGCCGAATCCGTCCAAGTGATCTTCGACCCGAAGCGCATCAGCTACGCCGAGCTCGTCCGCCGATTCTTCGGGATCCACGACCCGACGCAGGTCGATCGCCAGGGACCCGATCACGGTACCCAATACCGGTCGGCCATCTTCTTCCACGGCGAAGCCCAGCGGGAAACGGCCCAGCGCGTGATGGAAGAGGTCGAAAGCTCGGGCCAATACAAAAAGCGACTGGCCACGGAGCTTGTCCCGGCGTCGGCTTTCTATAAGGCGGAAGAATACCACCAGAAATACTACGAAAAGCACGGCATCGTCTGCAACTAAAGATCCACCGACTAACATCCGTGGAACGGTGTCCTCTTTTCAGGACAGTTCGCTAACCCCGTGAACGGCCCTGCCTCGCCCCTTCCCTGATATATCTGGCACGAATCTTGAAGAAGGATAAGATGACCCGGAGGACAGAATGAGCAAAGGAGAAACCCAGGCCGCTATCAGGGGCGAAATGCCTGAACGGACCAGTCTCGGTCTGAAAAAGGACGGAAATGTAAAGTTTTTTATTGACAAGGCCGCCCGGATATTGTATTCTCCCCGCTTCGTTTACGGCGGTCCCACCCTCAGGGGGTGAAACGATTCCAGCCTCGGCTCCGTTGGAAGAACTGGAGTCTAGGGCTAGAAAAAATGAAAAAAAGGCTTTACTTTCGGAACGAAAAGCTTATTATCGTAGTTTTCCTATCATAATAGTAGTTCATTGGAGATGACCATGGCTTCTCAATACAAATACAAGAATGACGAGATCTTCCAGTTGATCCCGAGGACGCCCGGGAGCAAGCTCTTCTCGGACGAAGAGGAGACGTTCCCGGCGGCCGACGCGACCGTCATCGGAGCGCGATTGGGGGAGCCGAAAAACGGCCATGGCGGGAACGGCAAGGGCCTGAATTCGCCGGAAGACATCGAACAGACCGCCGACCTCGTCAAGATCTATCTCCGGGAAATGGGCAGCATTCTGCTCCTTTCCAGGGACCAAGAGATCCAGCTGGCCCGGAGGATGGAGCGGGGCGAAAAGGCCATCCGCAAGGCTCTGGTCAGAACCCCGTTCACGCTCGAGGAGCTCCTGTCGCTCCAAACCCTGCTCAAGAAGAACCCCGAGACCTTCATCAAGCGCTTCACCGCTCCGGAAGAGGATTACTCCGAGGAGAGCCTCGAGGCCAGGCGGCGCGACGTCCTCGACAGGATGCATAAGATCCGGACGCTCAGCGGCCGGCTCCGGTCGATCCGGCCTCTCGTCCGCAACCGTTTCGCCCGGGGCCGTCTCGTCACCCGGATCATCCGTTTGGCCCGGGAGCTCGAGATCAAGCCTGAGTATCAGGATCGGATCGTCCAATCCGTCCAGCTCCGTCTGAAAGAGAACCTGAAGCGGGCGTCCAAGAAGTCCTGCAAGAACGACCGGACGATCCTCCAAGCCATCCAGTCCGGGCGTCGGGCCCGGGAGAGGGCCAAGGGCGACCTCGTCTCGGCCAACCTGCGGCTCGTCGTCTCCATCGCCAAGAAATATCAGGGCCGGGGCCTCCAGCTCCTCGACCTCATCCAGGAAGGGAACATCGGGCTGATGCGGGCCGCGGAGAAGTTCGATTACCGGAGGGGTCACAAGTTCTCGACCTACGCCACCTGGTGGATCCGCCAATCGATCACCCGGGCCATCGCCGACCAGGGCCGCACGATCCGCATCCCGGTCCATTTGACGGAAACGATACATCGCCTCAAGAAGATCTCCCAGACCTCCGTTCAGGAGGAGGGGAAGATGCCCAACCCCGACGATCTCGCCCGCAGGATGAACCTCCCCGTCAACAAGGTCCTGGAGATGCTCTATTCCTCGCAGGATCCCGTCTCCATCGAGACGCCTCTCGGGGAGAACGGCGAAGGCTCGCTCGGCGACCTCCTCGAGGACAAGTCCTTCCCCTCCCCTCCCGATACCGTCATCCACATCAACCTCCGCGAGCAGATCGAAGCGGCGCTGCGCACCCTGCCCGAGCGGGAGACCTTGGTCCTGAGGATGAGATACGGCCTCGGCGACGGCCGCGAGTACACGCTCGAAGAGGTCGGCCAGCATTTCAAGCTGACCCGGGAGAGGATCCGCCAGATCGAGCTGAAGGCTCTCAAGGCGCTTCAGCTCTCGGCCCCCGGCCAGAAGCTCAAGTCCTTCTGACCGGCTGCCCTGCCGGCGGGGATGGAGCTTTTTTACGCCTCAGGTGGCCCCATGAGCTATGAGAAAATCGGCTTTATCGCGCCTTCCACCTGCCTGTCCATCAAGGAAAAGCCGGTCCTGAACAGGACGGCGCGCTTTCTCAAGCAGGCCCTGGGCGTCGAGGAGCCCTATTTCAGCCCCCACCTGTTCTCAAGCGACGCCGAGATCGACCACGTCACCGCCCCCGTCGAAGCGCGCGCCGAGGTCTTCAAGAAAGCCATCCGGGAGCTCGACCTCATCATCTCGGTCGCCGGGGGGACGGGCGCGGAGGACCTCGTCCGTAAGATCGACCGGAAGGACCTCCGTATCATTCGCGACAGGCATCCCCTGTTCGTCGGCTTTTCCGATTTCACTTTTCTGCTCAACGAGATCTACTATGCCTGCCGCCTCCCGGTCATCTATTTCCCCTCCCTCAAGGTCGGCAAAGGCGATTTCCGAAATCTGCTGGCGCTCATCAACGGGGATGAGATCCTGTACCGCGGCGCGACCTGGCTGACCCCTCCCCCACCGCGAAGATTCTCCGGCATCCCCCTCGGCGGCAACCTCTCAACGTTCGTCAATTTCCTCAACCGCGGCGTCCCTCCCAAGTTCAACTGGAAACGCCACATCCTCTTTTTCGAGGACATCCAGGTCGACGTCGAGGACCTCCACCGCCTGCTGGCGGCCCTCAGGCGCCACAACGTCTTCGCCGGGATCAAGGGGATCGTCATCGGTTCGGTCAGCCCGCCGGGCAGGAACTCCTCCTCGAAGAGGCCTCCGAAGGACGCTGTCCGGTTCATCCTCTCCTACCTGGCCGATATCATCAAGGAGCGGCGACGGCAGGGTCGCCCGCTGCCGATCCTGACCGTATCCAACTTCGGCCACGATATCCGGCGGAACCGCATGGCTGTGCCCATCGGCGGACACGTCACGATCTCGAGGTCGAAGAGGATCTCTTTCCGGCTTAAGAAGCGGGGAAGCGCTAAGCTTTCAGATGGATGAGGGCCTGCATGGCGGCCACGCATCCTTCGCCGGCCGCGGCGACGACCTGGAGCCCGCCGCAGGTGATGTCCCCCGCAGCGAAGACGCCGGGAATGTTGGTCCGCTGGAAGCGGTCCACGGCGACGCACTGCCGGCGGTCGAGGACGAGCCCGGCCCGCTCGAACAGAGGGCCGGCAGGGATCTCGCGGAATAAAAAGACGGCCGAAACCGGGACGGTTTCCGCCCCGGACGCGCTCTCCACGAGGACGGCCTCCACCCGTTCGTCGCCGAGGATCTCC